>Ga0209341_10000765_pt1 | contig 32653 bp, 32 predicted proteins | sample RifCSP13_2_FD_184020 | JGI IMG/M metagenome (GOLD analysis project Ga0209341, IMG submission 184020) | Soil microbial communities from Rifle, Colorado - Rifle CSP2_sed 13_2 (SPAdes) (version 2) | ecosystem: Environmental > Terrestrial > Deep subsurface > Rock core/Sediment | place: Rifle... | reverse complement strand
GTCCAGGACCTGGCGCTCGTCGTAGTGTGCCCGGAGCGCCTCCCAGGTCGCGTCGTCCACGCTGGCGTCCACGTAGAGCCCGTCGGCGGCGCGGATCAGGGCGGCATCGGGCGGCCGCCACAGCGGCGCCGCGGCCCCCTCGGCGAGGGCGCTGAACTCCGGCTCGCCGAACACCGCGTCCGCGGCCGCGATCTCCAGGTGCTGGCCCCACTCGTACGCGCAGCCGGCGAGCCATGCCGTGCGCAGGATGACGATCTCGCGCGCGCGGGCCGTGAGTGTGCTCTTGAACAGGCAGTGGTTCGCGAAGATCACCCAGCGGCGGAAGAGGGCCGGATGGTTGGCCAGGGTGCCCATGACGTTCAGGATCCGGCCGAGCCCGCCGGGCTTCTCGAAGCGGGCCCGCAGCTCGGGGTCCCAGTCCGCGAGCGGAAGCGGCACGATGCGGGGTCGGCTCAGGCGGGCGCCGGGCATCACGGTATCTTCGCAGACCTGTCAGAAGCGGTCGGCGAGCTCGGCCGCGTCGCGCATGGCCTCGACGGTCTTGCGGGGCCGGTGGCAATCGCCGATGCGCTGAACCCGGACGCCCGACCGGCGCAGGTGCCGGTCGAGCCGGTCGTTGCGCTTGCGCATGACCGAGAAGAGCAGCCGACGAACCCAGGGCGTTTCCAGGAGCGCCTTCACCGCGCGCGACCGCCCCCACCGCGACTCCAGCAGCGGGGGGAGAACCCAGCGAAGCGGGACCCGGTAGGAGGCGCCCGTCGCCAGCACGACGGTCTCCGGATTCAGCGCATCGATGAGCCCTCCCGTGACCGTCTCGCCGAGCCTCACGTCCACTCCTGCCCGTTCGAGCTGTCGCGCGAGGAACTCGACGAACCTGAGCACGACGGGCGGATTGGTCTCCACGTTCTGGAACAGCGGCGCCCTGACGGCCAGCCTGAGCTGACCTCCGAGCTCCGGGCGTCGCTCGACGAGGAGCACCCGATGCCCCCGGTCCGCCATGAGCCGGGCCGCCTCCATGCCCGCGGGTCCGCCACCGACCACCAGAACGCGCCGCGGACGATCAACGCCGCTCGTCCGGCGCTGGCCTTCCCGCCCCGCCCAGGGGTTGACCAGGCACGTGATGTGCTCCCCCTCCCGCATGCTGTCGACGCAGGTGTTGCAGGCGATGCAGGGGCGGATCTCGTCCGTCCGCCCCTCGCGCACCTTGCGCGGCCACTCGGGGTCGGCGATCAGCTGTCGTCCGAGCGCGACCATGTCGGCGTGGCCCTCGCGCACGGCCATCGCGGCGAGCTCCGGGTCGTGCAGCCGCCCGACCGCGATGATGGGCACCCGGACGACGGCCTTGATCGCTCGGGCCAGGTGGAGGAAGACCCCACCGGGGTACGCCATCGGTGGAATCATGACGGCGCCGGACGGCAGCGACCGATAGCACCCGGCAGAGACGTGAAGGACATCGACGCCTGCCTCCACGAGCCAGCAGGCGAGCTCCCTGGCCTCCTCGACGACGAATCCGCCGGGGGCGTACTCATCCGCGCTGAACCGGAAGACGAGGGGAAAGTCGCCCACCCGCGTCCGGCACGCCTCGACCACTTCGAGCGCGAATCGCGCCCGGTTCCGCAGGTGGCCGCCGTACTCGTCGCCCCGGTGGTTGTCGAGCGGTGAGAGGAACTGGGCGATCAGGTAGCCGTGCGCCCCGTGCAATTCCACGGCGTCGAACCCGGCCGACTTCGCGCGCGCGGCGGCCTCGGCAAACGCGTGCACGAGAGCGCGGATGCCTTCCCGTGTCAGCTCCTCCGGGACCACGCGGCGCGTGTCCACCTCCTGGACGACGTGCGCCACCGCGGACGGCGCGACCGGCGGATGACCGGTGACGTCCTGGCGGGTGTGGCCGCCCGCGTGACCGATCTGGACCGCGACGCGGCTGCCGGCGGCCCTCAGGCGCGACGTCAGCTCCCGGAGCCCGGCGACGAATCGGTCGTCGGAGATCCCCAGCTCACGCGCCCGGTGTCGGCCCGCGGGATGGGGCGAGCACATCTCCACGGTGATCAAGCCGGCCCCGCCCTCCGCCCGTGCGACGAAGTACTGGATGAGCTCCGGGGTCACGCTTCCGTCCGGTGCGGCCAGGCGCGTGGTCATCGGCGGCATCACGATCCGGTTGGGGATCTCCATGCCCCGGATCGCGATCGGGTCGAACAGGCTGGCCACGATGCTGCCTCAGCCGGAGGAGGCCTGCCGCCCGGCAAGACGTCCCGAGGCGAACGCCCAGCACAGATGCAGCCCGTGAGCCTGGAGCAGCACGCCGCCCTGCCCGGCGGAGCCCGCGGCATAGAGGCCGGGAATGACGCGCCCCCCGTGGCCGAGCACCTCCATGCGGGCCGTCACGGCGAGGCCGCCGTCGGTGAATACCACCCAGCTCTTCGCCGGCCCGAGCGCGTAGAACGGCGGGACCTCGAGGCCGAGCCCCAGTGGCGTTCGGCCGAAGCCGCTGTCGTGCCCCGCGTCGGCCGACCGATTGTAGGCCGTCACCGTGGCGGACAGGGCTGCCGCCGGCATCCCGACTGCGCGGGCGAGCCCGTCCACGCTGGTCGCCTGGGCATAGATGTCCCGGCGGTTATGGCGGTAGTCGGCCAGGAACGCGTAGGCGACGCCCGGCGCCGTCGAGACGTAGTAGGGCCACGCCGAGAACTTCTGGGCGAGCCGGTGATCGAAGACGAAGAACGCCACGCGATCCGGCTGGTGAGGGATCGCCAGTGCCGGCGCGCCCAGCTCGTTGACGAACCGGCAGCCGGCCCGGTTGACCAGGATGGCGCCCTCCTCCAGGAGTCTGGGCGACGGCGCCAGATAGCTGGTGAGGAACGACAGGAGCACCCGCCGCATGAGGCGAGCCGGGAGCCGGCTCGCCACGACGCTCATCAGCCGCGCCAGGAGCGTGATCGGCGGGAGCGCCGAGATCAGCAGCTTGCGCGGCGGCGCCACGAATCGGATCTCCGGCCCCCAGCACAGATCCCCGTTGATGAGCCGGGCGCCCACCTCCAGCCCCATCCGGTGGCCGTCTCCCGTGCTGGCCGGATTGATCCCCTCGACCTCGGCGACCGATGGCGAGAGGTACGTCTTCTTCAGCTCCCGGCTGGAGCTGAAGTCTCCCGTCGCCAGGATCACGCCGCGACGGGCCAGCACGTCCAGCATCGCGCCGTCCGGGGATCTCGCCTCCACACCCGTCACCCGCTCGCCCTGCGTGAGCAGTCGCTCCGCCGCCATCCCGAGCCGCACCTGCACGCCGCGGCGCCTGGCGTGGCGCGCGAGGTGATAGATGTAGGCCCCGGCGTTGGGCAGGACGTTGTGCATGCGCGGGTGACGGTTGGGCGGCTCCGGCATCGGACCGAAGAACTCCAGACCCAACCCCATGAGCCACTGGAGCGTCGTCGAGGATTCGTCCGCCAGGAGCCTGCGCAGCTCGAGGTTGTCCCGATTGCCGAGCCCCCCCCGTTGATTGAAGAGCCCCATGTCTTCGAAGAACTCTTCCGGGGAATCCTCCACCCCCTGTCGGCGCTGGTGGGGGGTCCGGCAGGCGGCAATGGAACCGACCGCCAGCAGCGTGGTGCCGCCGAGCTGCGGCTTCTTTTCCAGGAGGATCACGCGCCGCCCGCAGTCCGCAGCCTCCAGCGCCGCGGCGAGCCCGGCGCCCCCGCCGCCCACGACGACGACGTCCGCCTCGATCTGGCCTTTGGCGCTCATGGCATGCCCCGCTCCAGCGCGCATTCTACCTTTGCCGCGACGCACACGACCGTCCAGTGTCGAACCAAACACCGAGGGGACACGCAGCAAGGGCGCCGGCGGCGTCGCCGAAGCCCAGCGGCCTTTGGGCTATGCGCCAGGCCCCGGCCGTCACCCGCCGCGAACCGCCGTTACGGTGCTCAGAGGAATCGGGGGGGGGATACGAACCCGGGTTTGAGTCGCGCCGCGCTTTCGCCAAAGATTTTCACGGCTTGGGGCTTGTTTAGTACACGAGAAAAGCGTCAGCTCTTAAACGCGTCGGCCGCGCGCGATTGCGCTAGCCTCACTCGGGCTGAGGGCGGGCGAGGGCGATCGCCACTGGGAACGTACTGGGAACGCCCTTGACAGGCTCCGGCGCCGCGACGTAGGATGGCCGACGTTGGGGCAAGCTTTAGTTCGCTTGCGACCCAGTGCTGCGGTGCCGGAAGATGGGAGGCAACCATGTCGCTTCTCTTGAAGTATGGAAGCCAATACTTCGAAGTCAGCGATGCGGATCTTCTCGCATGCGAGACGTCGGCGGTCGAGTTCGCGAACCGAGGCGCTGACGCCCCGGTAGCGGATCGTAGCCTCGTTTTCGACGTCGCCGTTCCGGTGTTCGCTCCGTCCGCCGATCCGGTGCCGATCGGCAGCGGCTGCACCGGCCCGACCGACGGCGCGTCGTGCGGAAAGGCGCCGAACTGCCCCTGATCTCCGGCGGGGTCTGAATGCCGATGCGCTCGATGGCGGAGACCGATGTCTCCGCCATCGAGCGGCCCTTGGTGGAGGAGGAAGTCGCGGTCGAGGGCAGGAGGCGCGCATGCAGGAACAACCCGCCGCGGCCTATGAGGTTCGCCAGTCCCCGGAAGCCGGCTCCACAGGGCGATTCTCCCCACGGCAAGAGGCTGCGCATACCGTCTTTCGGGCGGTCCTCGTCCCCTCTCGTTACAACGTCTCCGTTGACTTGCCGGACGGGCGGGCCGCTGTCTACAATACCTTCTCGGCTGCGCTGACCATTCTTCCGCGCGCCGAATGGCGGCGCATCCTGGGTCCGGGCGCGCGGTTCACGTTCTTGCCCGGCGCTGTTGCGCCGGCGATCAGCCGGCTCCATGCCAGCGGATTCCTCATTCCAGAAGGCACCGATGAAGTCGAGATGGTGCGCCAGCACTATCAGCGCGGCCGGCATGATCGCGTCTCCGGTTTCACCGCGAATGTGCTGCTGACGATGGGATGCAATCTTGCCTGCAGGTACTGCTTCCAGGGCCAGACGCAGATGGAGACCAGGCCGCGGATGATGGCCGCGGAGACCGAAGACGCGGTGATCGAGTATCTCAAGCGGTCGGCCGCCGGGACGAAGATGCTGCGGGTGTCCTGGTTCGGCGGCGAACCACTCCTGGGCCTGCGGCAGATCAAGCGCATGACTCCCGCTCTCACGGAATTCTGTGACGGGGCCGGAATCGCCTATCGCGCCGTCATCACGACCAATGGCGTGCTGCTGGAGCGCGAGGCGGTGGACACTCTCGTGGAGGCGCGCCTTTCCCAGGCGCAAGTGTCGCTCGACGTACCGGCCGAGCTCAAGCACGACAAGCGCGGCCGCTGCACGCAGGACCGCGTGCTGGACAATCTCGCGTACGCGGCCGAGCGGATTCCGACCCAGGTCCGTGTGAATCTCACCCGCGACGATGTGAGCGAGTGGGACCGTCTGTTCGACGGCATGGCGCGCCGCGGGCTGAACAAGACGCTGGCGTCCGTCTTCATCGCCCATGTCTATCAGCCGGAAGCGGCGCGCGGCAGCGATGTCGGCAGCCCTGAGACACCGGCGACGTACGTCGAGGTCATGAAGCGGCAATACGAGCGGGCCCAGAACCTCGGGCTGCCGATGGAGAGGACGGTGGCAAGCCGCTGTGGATCCGGCTGCGCCGCCACAAGCGACAACGCGGTAACGATCGATCCCGAAGGGCTGCTCTACAAGTGCCCCGACGATGCCGGCCGTCCGAACCGGGCCTATGGCTCCGTGTTCCTCGACATCGTCATCAAGTCCGAAAACCTGCTTCGCTGGCTCAGCTACGACTGGTTCCAGTACGAAGCGTGCCGAGAATGCACTCTGATGGCGCAGTGCGCCGGCGGCTGCCCGCACCAGCGGATGTTCCAGCCGGGTCGGCGCAACGACAGCTATTGCTACTGGGCGCTGCGCGGCGATCTCGAAGGAAAGATTCGGGAGACGGTCGAACACTTGCTGGGGACAGCCGATGTCCCCAGCAAGGCGGACAGCCCGCTCTGTAGCGGTTAAGTGCCGGCGGCCGGCGGCCCCGCTGGCCTCGGCGGCGTCACTACCTCGTCGAGATCGCGCTCGGAGAACTGGATCAGGCGGTAATGCGTCAGACTCTTCACCTTTTCCGTGGTGCTCGCCTCGAGCTTGCGCATCCCGGCCTCGAACTGGGTCCTGGAGACGGCCGACGCCGCGAGAACCTCGTCGGAGATCTTATAGTACTTACCGTTGTGCTCGACGAAGATGGGCATGATGCAACTCCCCTTTCATCGAAGCGGCGGCGGCGTCCGGTCCTCGGCGAACCGCGGTGCCACGCCCCGCGTCACTGTAGCATCGGGCGAGGGTCCCCGGACTGCCTTTCGGCGGGCTCGCCGCCGGGCCGGCGCCGCAATCGCAAGTAGGCGCCGCCCAGCGCGAGCAGTTCCCGATGCGTCCCGCGTTCGACGATGGTCCCCTCGCTCATCACGAGGATCTGGTCGGCGTGCTCGATCGTGGACAATCGATGCGCGATCACGAAGCAGGTCCGATCGACCATCAGCCGCTCCAGCGCCTCTTGAATGAGCGCCTCGGTGGCGTTGTCGACGCTCGCCGTCGCCTCGTCGAGAATGAGGATCGGCGCGTTCTTGAGCAGCGCGCGTGCCACGCTGATCCGCTGCTTTTCGCCGACACTCAAGCGCACGCCGCGTTCGCCCACTTCGGTGTCACCGCCTTGCGGCAAGTGGGAGATGAACTCATCGCAGTTGGCGGCCCTGCAGGCGGCCATGATCTCCGTTTCGCTGGCGCCCGGCTTCCCGTAGAGCAGGTTCTCGCGTACGGTTCCGTTGAAAAGAAACGTCTCCTGCGTGACGACAGCAATCTCCGCACGCAGCGATTCGAGCGAGAGCTGCCGGATGTCTCGAGCGTCGATGGTGATGCGGCCCCGGTTCGGTTCGTGGAATGCCGGGAGCAGGTTGACGAGGGTCGACTTGCCAGCGCCTGATTCGCCCACCAGGGCCACCGTCTCCCCGGGGCGCGCATGCAGCGAGATGTCCTTGAGCACGTCGCGCCCCGGCCCGTAGCCGAACCGCACATCTTCGAAGCGGACTTCGCCTCGCACCGGCGCCGGGAGTACCGCGTCGGGGCGCCTCCCCGCTCGCTCGGGCGCGGCTTCGGCGATGTCGGCAATGCGCTCCGATGCCGCACGGGCTGCCTGCAGCGTCTGATTCAGCCTCTGCAGTTGGCCGATCGGCTCGTAGAACAGGCCGAGATAGAAGAGAAACCCGACGAGCTCGCCGAGTGTGATCTGGCCGGCGGTCACCATGGCTCCGCCGCGCCAGAGCGTCAGCACGGTTCCGAGGGAGGCAAAGAACGTGATGGACGGCGCGTACGCGGCCCACGACATCAACACCACGAGCGAGCGTCGCCGCAGCGTGGCCGCGCGGCCGGCGAACCGAGCATGTTCCTGCTGCTGGAGGTTGAACAGCTTGATCTGCCGGATCCCTTGAAGGTTGTCGGCGAGCAGCGAATTCAGGGCGCCGATCGCGTGCCGAAGCAGCCGGAACTGCCGCACCGAGACCACGCTGTAGGAGACGACGGCGAGAACCAGCAGAGGCAGCGGAACGAGGGCCAGGAGCGCCAGCTCCGCGTTCTTTAGTAGCAGCACAGCGAAGACGACCACGACGCTGAGGAGCGCCAGTATCCCCTGCTCGCTACCATCGATGATGATACGCTCGACCGCGACGACATCGTCGCCGAGGCGCGTCATCAGATCGCCCGAGGCGCGCTGGTCGAAATACCGGATCGGCAGGACCTGGAGGCGGGCGTAGAGATCGCACCGCATGTCGTAAATGACGTTCTGTTCGAACGTGTTGTTGGCGATGATGCGCAGCGCCGTGAAGAGTCCGCGGAGCAGAAACGCGGCGAGCAGGAGCACAACCGACGGAAGAAGAAGGTTGATCTGACCGCGGGTGATGACGTCGTCAATGATGTATTGAATGATCTGCGGGAAGGCCAGGGCGCAGGCAAGCGCCAAGGCCGCGCAGAGCACGTTCGCGGCCGCGATCGCCTTGTGCCGCAGCAGGTACGGCGCCACCCGGCGCAGCATCGCGCCGATCGAACCAGGCTTCGCTGCGGCGCGGGCGTCGAGATCGGGTGGGCGCTTCATCGCCGTCACTCCGTCGGAGTCGTGATCACATGCGCCGCCTAGTGCGGCGCCCGATACGCCAGAGAATCGGGCCGAACAGGCGGCCGAGTCAAGCGCCGATCCAAGGCGGCGGCCTGCTCGTGGTTCCGGCGCATCCTGATCGCCCGTTCCGGGGATCGTGATCGCCCGGCGGTGGCCTGGCTTGCGCCGCGGCGCGAGCACGGCCGAGGACCTCCGCGATGATCTCGGACGCGCGACGCCTCGATAGTCCCCACCGTGCGGCCTCGTTGACGATCCGATCCGCAGTGACACGGTTCGTCCGCTGGACGTTGTCGATGGACATCGCGAGCCTGTCGTCCCCGTACGCGAGAGTCGACAGCAGGTCGTAGAGCGGGGCGAGCCTGAGCGAGCCCGAAGCGTCGTGCAGGAGCGAAAAGTTCTTGCCGTGGGCGTCGCCGTTTCCGATCAGGAGGTTGATGGTCACGGCCCGCAGCAGTGTTTCTAACGAATCGGGCCCGGCGACTCCCTGGAGGATCCCCGCCATCCGGCGAAGCGTCGGCCCGCCGTCCTCCTCGTACTTCTTTTCTGGAGGAATCGCCGTCGCCTGGCAGAAATCCTCCTGGTGGATGCGTTCGACCGTCCCGTCCGCATGCACGATCCGGTCGTAGCGCTCGACGATGATCAGGCGCCGGCCGTTCATCATTGCCGTCTCGACAGGAGAGACGGGCAGTCCGAGGTGCTTCGCCAGGCGCATGCAGAATGCTTCGTCGCCGTAGTGTTCGAAGCAATGGACGATGTCGATGAGGTCCCGCACCCGTTCGGCTGGCCGGTCGTTGTAGGCGACGAACTTCAGCAGCACGCAGGCCGCCACTGAGGCCATCGGAACGACAAGATCTCCGACTTGCTCGGGGCGTGCGGATTCGAAGGCCTCCTCGAATCCGAGCGCGCTCATCACTCGATTCTGCCCAGGCCATTCGAGAGCGGCGCCGGGCGCCAGAGTTCCGCTGTACGGAATCAGGTCGAGCTCGGCCGGCCCGTACTCGAGTCGGTGAGGCACGCGCCCCTGCCGGAAGCCGGCGGCGAGCAGGCGCCGCGTCAACCCTTCGTATTCGTCCCAACTCGTCGCACGCACAACCGCGTCGACATCGCGTGTCGTGCGACCTCCGGTCAAGCCGTAGCGCAGGTCTATGAGCACGATGGGGACGGAGGCGCCGATGACCACGACGCGATCGGGGCCGGCGGCGTCCAGGAGCAGCCGCAGCGCCTCAAGAGCGGCGGGGTCAATCGGCATCGTCCGCCGCGAGTCGGTCCAGGTAGCGTTCGTAGATCATGCGAGCCGTCTCGCGCTCACGCTCACGTCCGGAATGCAGGAGCTCCGCGTAGACGAGGAGGGGATGAGCGACCTGCTGCTCGCCGCCTTTCGACCACCTGACCGCGGGACAGAACTGCCGGAGAAGCGTGATCGGACCCGTTGGCGACGGCAGCCAGCGGAGTTGCTGGAGGACGCCCTTCGGCCAATCGGATACGAACGCGGTGAGGTCTTCCCCTCGGTAGTGGTGCGTCAACTCGTCGGCCGCGAGACCACCGGTTACCGCGGAGTCGATCTGGCGCTGGCGGAGAACATCGCGAAGGTGCAGCCAGTTCGCGCCCGCGTCCTTTTCAGGTGCGACGAAGACTCCGAGCAGGAGCTTCGGCCGCAGTTGCTCACTGTAACCGGACACACACAGTGAACAACAAGATCTGATGAACCAGCCACGGAACAACCTGAACGAGCCTCGTCCTCTGCCCACCACAGCCAGGGCCATCGTCCCGGCCGGGCACAGTTTGGGCACAGTTGGGTCCCAGAAAGCATCAAGGGCCTACGGCGCGCGGCCATAAGCCCTTGATTCACCGAGCCTTGATTGGTTGCGGGGGCCCGAGCCGGATACCCGGCGGAGACCCGCCGTCGAGTTCCGATTCGAGGTCACGCTGTGACTGCACCTTCGCAACGTGCACCCCGGGGCCCGGGCCATGGTGGGCGTATTGCACCGATGCCAGCAACGTCATACACTTCAGGCAATGAAGACTCTCACCGTCCGCCTGCCAGAAACCCTGGTCGCCGAGATCGAGGCCGAGTCTCGAGAGCGCCGGCGCTCGAAATCCGACGTCGTTCGGGAGCGCCTGGCCCTGGTGACCCGACCACGCTCGCGGCCCGCGCCCCCGGCGATCGCTGATCTGGTGGGCTCGGTGGATGGGTTGCCGGTTGATCTCAGTCGGCGGAAGAAATCGTATCTGAGGGCCACGGGTTATGGCCGGCGTCCTCGTTGATGCCGGCTTCCTCATCGCCCTGCTGAGCCGTCGCGATCGCCACCATTCCTGGGCGGCGGCGCAGCTCCCCCGTCTCGCCCTGCCCTGGCAAACGTGCGAAGCGGCGCTGTCCGAGGCCTTTCACCTGCTCGGGTCGCGCGGCCGGCCCGCGCTGGCCGCGCTGCTGCGCCGCGGCGCCGTGGTCGCCGCCTTCCACCTCGCCGACGAGCAGAGCCGCGTCCTGGATCTGATGCAGAAGTACGTGGACGTCCCGATGAGCCTGGCTGATGCCTGTCTCGTGCGAATGACCGAGACGGTGGCCGACCCGGTCATCTTCACCACCGATGCAGACTTCCGCGTCTATCGGCGTCACGGCCGGCAGGTCATTCCCTGCAGGACCCCATACTGAGCGCGGAACCGTCAGGGGGCCTTCGCCAGAACTCCGCGAGCTGTCCGTGGTCGTACGCTGACGTCTCGACATGCCGCCGCACCGACGGCTGCCGACGAGACGATCCCGAAGTGCCATACTCGGTGAGCTTCCGCCCGGGCAGCTCGAAATGGTCCTCCAGAACATCGCGGACCGGATTGAGCTTTGCGAGCGAGTGCACCTGAGCGAGTCGCCTGCTGCGGGACAGGGCGCGGGCCGGACCCCGCGCGGTGGTCAAAAGCCGGAGCAACCCACCTGGGTCCCGCCGTTGTCGCTGATCCCCGAGAAGTCGCCGGAGGCGCGGCTGGATCCGTCGAAGCAGATGAGCCCGCCAGTGCCGTTGCCGGTGACGACGAGGCCGGCGAGAGTATGTCCGAAAATCAGGACAACGCTCGTCACCCAAGCGCGCCTCGAGCGACTCCTGGGCGTGGTGATTGATCGGCGCGACCCCTGCGGATCGATCGAGACCCTGCGCGCAAGCTGCGGAACATGGACCGCGCTGGCGTCTCGCGGCACATCGCGATGGCGATCAGCGGTCACACCCTGCCGGTGGAGCAGCGGTTCGCCTGAACCCTTGGCGCACGAAGGGCCTTGGAGGTTGACCGTCCTCCAAGGCCCTGTTTGTTTTGGTTGCGGGGGCTGGATTTGAACCAGCGACCTTTGGGTTATGAGCCCAACGAGCTACCGGGCTGCTCCACCCCGCGGTGACCCATGCACCTTACCGTGGCCCGGCCTCTCAGTCAACCCCTCGGTTCCGAGCCCGCGCGCGCTCAGGCCAGGATCAGGTTGGTCAGGACGCCGAGCACCACCGCGCCGGCGAGGGCCAGGCCGAAGTAGAGCGCGAAGACGCGCGGCTTGACCACGCCCCAGACCGCCGACATCGCCGGCACCGTCGTCACCGGGCCCGCGATCAGGAAGGCGACGGCGGCGCCCGGCTGCATGCCCTGCGTGAGGAGCCCGGAGACGATCGGCAGCGCGCTCACGTTGTTGAGGTAGAGCGGGATCCCGACGGCCGCGGCGAGCGGCACGGCGAGCGCGTTGCCGCCGCCGAGCACCTGGGCGATCGCGGCCTGGGGCACGTAGCGGAGGATGAGCGCCTCGAGCACAAAGGCCAGGACGAGCCAGCGCCCGAGCCGCACGCTCTCGACCGCCATGTCGCGCGTGAGCTTCCGCCACTCGACGCGCCGGGCGACCGTCGCGAGCAGGCCGGGGCCCTTCGCCGGCGCGGCGGCGGACGCGGCGCAGCAGCCGCCCCCCGCGTCCGAGCCGCCGGCGATGCCGGCCGCGGCGACGGCCGGGCGCAGCGCGCCGACGGACAGCAGCGTCAACCCGCTGGCGACGAGCGCGGGCCGGCGCGCCGAGGGGCGCAGGACGTCGGCGCCGAGCACGCCCGCGCGGGTCAGCAGGAGCGTCAGGGCGCCGGCGCCGAGGCTCAGGGCGAGCGTCGCCCCGAGGCGCGCGAGCGCCAGCGGCCAGCCGAGCGTCGCGACCGTCAGCACGAAGATCTCGGGGTCCATGGTCGGCGAGGCGATCCAGAACGACATGACCGGCGCCAGCGGCACGCCGGCGAGCAGGAGCCCGCTCACCACGGGGATCACCGTGCACGAGCAGAAGGGGCTGAAGGCGCCGACCGCCGTCGCCAGCGCGATGGACGCCCCCGCGCGCGCGTCGAACGCGCGGCGGATCACGCCGTCGAGCTGGAGGGCGCGGATCAGCACGCCGAGCGCCACGCTCACCAGGAAGGCGGGCAGCACGCCCCACACCGCCCGGCCGACGAACCACGCGAGCGCGCCGAGCTCGCCCGTCATCGCTCGCTCCCTCCGCCCGGCGCCGCCGCGAGCGCCTCGAGGGCCTGGCCCACGCGCGCGCGGAGCGCCGCGAGCGCGGCGGGCTCGACGTAGTAGTAGGCGAAGAGGCCCTTGCGGGCGGTGTCCACGAGCCCCGCCTGGCGCAGCAGGCGCAGGTGGTGCGAGATCGTCGGCTGCTTCACCGGCAGCGCGTGCTCGAGGTCGCACACGCACACCTCGCCGCCCCGCCGGGCCAGGATCTCGAGCAGGCGCAGACGCACGGGGTGCGCGAGCACGTCGAAGTCGGCGGCGGCCCGCTCGAGGGCCTCGTCGAGCGCCTCGCGCGGCGCCACGCCCTCGCAGCAGCGCGTCCCGCGGCGGCGCTCCGCGGGTTGGGGTCGTCCGAGCGTTCGGGTCATGGCGTCCTCCCTCGCCGCCGAGCGTAGCCAATGAATCGACGTCTGTCAATATGATTGAATCAGGTCGATGGAAGCGGGGCCTGGTTCGATGGACGCCGGCCGCGCCGACGTCTTGTCTAACGGCGGGATCCGCTCCGCCCGGGAGGAGCCGACGACCATGAGACGACAGGGCCTGCTGGTGACGGCCGCGGTGACCGCCGTGGCGCTCGTGATGGCGCAGGGGGACCTGGCGGCCCAGCCGCCGGGGGTGCAGGGTCCGGTGAGCGCGCAGCCCGCGCCGGGCGCGCTGCAGGCGACGCCCTGCGGCCTCGAGGTGGCCGGGCCGACCACGCTGGCGCAGCCCGGGCCGATCGGTGCGCAGCGGCCCCAGGTGGGCGCGCGCCAGGGCCAGGCCGGCCCGGCCCAGCAGGAGGGCGTCGTGGCGGCCAAGCCGAGCCTCACGCAGCTCCGCACGCCCACCGAGCTCAAGGTCCTCTACACGATCGGCGCCATCGGCGCGACGGTCAACCTGCGCGCCGAGCTCAAGCTCCGCGCGGAGGGCAAGCCCGTCCCCAACCACACGGTCCGCTTCCGCGTGAACGGCGCCAGCGTCGGCGCGGACAAGACGAACGGCCAGGGCGTCGCCCAGCTCGCCTACAAGGTGCCGAACGAGTTCGGCGCGCGGAAAGTCGAGGCGGAGTTCGCGGGCACGCAGAGCTGCACGGCGGCCAGGGACGACGGCACGCTCGGCGTCGTCAAGTCGTCCACGAAGATGACGCTGGCGCTGCTGAACCCCAACCAGCCCATCCGCGAGGGCGGCACCGTCCACGTCAACGGCAGGATCGTGCGCATCACCGACCAGACCGGCCTCGACGGCCGCGAGATCCCGGTCAAGGTGGACGGCAAGGAGGTCACCCGGCTCGCCACCTCGCCGAGCGGCGCGTTCGCGATCAGCTACAAGGTCCCGGCGGGCTACGGCGTCAAGACCGGCAAGATCGAGGCCGGGTTCGAGGGCGACGCCCTCTACGTGCCGACCGTCGCGACGCTCGACTTCAGCGTGAAGCCCAAGCTGGTGAAGGCCTGGCTCCTCTGGGGCGGCGCCGAGGGCAAGGTGGGCCAGACGGTCACGCTCAGCGCGATGCTCGGCACCACGAACCCGCCGCTGCCCAACCACGGGATCGGCGGCAAGAGCGTCCGCTTCTGGCGCGAGCGCGACGCGCGCTGGGCGGCGCCGCACATCGCCTCGAAGACGCTCGGGACCGCGACGACCAACTCGAGCGGGATCGCGAAGCTCTCCTTCAAGATCGACGACAAGGCGCTCGGCTACAGCATCTACGCCCACGTGGACGGCGTGCTGGACGAGCTGAGCGTCGAGAAGCTCTACGCGCAGGGCGGGATCCTCAAGGTGCACAAGGCCCCGGTGAACATCGCGGTGAGCGGCCCGGGCAGCGGCCAGATCGGCCAGACGCTCACGCTCAAGGCCCGGGTCACGCGCGCGACCGACGGCGCGCCGGTCAAGGAGGCGCAGGTCCAGGTGCCCGGCAGCCCGGCCAAGGTCACCGACGCGAGCGGCGAGGTCTCGTTCAGCTACACGATCTCGAGCGGGGGCGGCATCGGCACGCGCACCGTGCAGGTGACCTCGAAGGAGGACGACCGGCACCTGGCCGGCGCGGGCTCGAAGACCCTCCAGGCGACGGCGAAGACGAACTGACCCCGGCGCGCTCAGGCGCGGACGGCCCGGTCGGTCTTCCGCGCCGCGTAGCGGCCGGTGCGCGCGAGCGCCCAGAGCACGCGCCACGCCCCGCGTGTGGCGAGCAGCCAGTACGTCTGGCAGCGGAACGTCCCCCAGAACTTCTGCCGCAGGGTCGTGCGCGCGACCGAGACCGGCCGCGGACACCACGGCGTCAGGCGCTCGATCATCCGCTGGGTCATGATCCCGCCCACCCAGATCGTGAGCGCGAGCGAGAGCGTCGGTGCCGTCACGCCGAGCACGAACCACGCGGGGTGGTACGCGAAGCGGTACGCGAGGTGCCAGCCGAGGAAGCCGAGCACGGGGTAGAGGCACGCCGCGATCGGCCACTCGACCACCTTGTTGCCGACGTGGCGGGCGAGCTGCGCCAGGTTGTACGCCGTCGGCGCGCGGCGCCACGCGCGCCAGAGGAAGGCGACGTCGTCGAGCACGCCCTTGTACCAGCGCGCGTTCTGCCGGATCATCCCCTCCCGCGTCTCGGGCAGGTCCACCAGCTCGAGCAGCGGCAGCGGGGCCAGCAGGACGCCGTGCGCGCCGAGGGCCAGGCCGAGCGTCGAGTCCTCCGTCGCGCCCGAGGTCGGGAAGCCGCCGAGCGCCCGGAGCGTGTCCAGCCGCACGAACTGGTGGTGCCCGAGGCAGATCTGCGAGCGGCGGAAGCCGAGCGCGAAGAGCGGGCGCACGGCGCGCGCCAGCCGCGGCGCCCGCGCCTGGAGGCGCTGGAACCACGCGACGCGCCGCCGCTCGTTGATGAGCCGCGCGATCGAGACGCGGATGAAGATGGACGACTGCTGGATCGCGCACACGCGCGCGCGGTGGTCGAGGCGCTCGAAGTTCGCGAGCGAGAGCGTCACGCCCTGGTAGGCCAGGCGCTCGGCCGCGCCGCGCGCGCGCGCCGCGGCCAGGTCGGCGGCGATCCAGCGGTAGGTGTCCGGGTCGGGGATCGAGTCGGCGTCGCTCACGCCGATCCAGACGCGCGCCGGGTCGTGCGGCTCGCCGAGCAGCGCCCGGAGGGCCTCGGGGCGCAGCGCCCAGTTGAGCTGGTGCGCCTTCCGCCCGGGGCCCGGCAGCGCGACGAGCGAGAGCATCTTCTGCTGCCAGGGCGGCAGGCCCTCGCGGAAGCGCCGCACCAGCTCGGCCGTGGACACCCCCATCGCGAGGTGCGGGGCCCGCTCCTCCTCCTCGCGGGTCGCGACGACGACGTGGAGCCGGCCGTGCGGGTAGCGCGAGCCGAGCAGCGCGCGGAGCGTCGTCGCGATCGCGGGCTCCTCCCACGCCGGCACCAGGTGCACGAAGACGGGCGTCGCCGGGTCGCGCTCGAGCGCCGCCTCGTCGAGGAGCCCGGGCAGGCGCGCGTACGCCGCCTCGACGAAGCGGCACGTCGTGCGCATGCCCTTCCAGTCGAGCGCGAGCTTGAAGACCGCGCGGGCGTTCACGAGGAAGGCCGCCCAGAAGAGCACGAGCCAGAACCCGCCCGTGCCCCAGAGCCACGCGGAGAACGCGTCCATGCGGAGGGCTAGCGGCCGGTGGGCGGCGGCTGCGAGGGGAACTTCAGCACGGTCTCGCCCTCGCGCACCATCCCCATCTCCTCGCGGGCGAGCTTCTCGAGGTACGCCGGGTCGTGCCGCAGCCGGTCCACCGTCTGCGTGAGCCGCTCCTGGCGCGCGCGGAGCGTGGCGATGTCCGCCTCGAGCGCCTCGATCGCGCGCTGCATGCGCCAGACGCGAAGGGCGTTGGTCCCGCCGTAGACGGCGAGGCCCGCCACGAGCAGCACGACGAGGGCGACGCCGAGCCGGCGCGGGCTCACCGGCCGACGCGCGTGTAGAGGGAGCGGCCCGGCCACGAGGCGGCGTGCCCGAGCTCGTCCTCGATGCGCAGGAGCTGGTTGTACTTGGCCGTCCGCTCGCCGCGCGCCAGCGAGCCCGTCTTGATCTGGCCGGCGTTGACGGCGACGGCGAGGTCGGCGACGAACGTGTCCTCGGTCTCGCCCGAGCGGTGGGAGATGATCGTGCCGTACCCGGCGCGCTTGGCGAGCTCGATCGCGTCGAGCGTCTCGGTGAGCGTGCCGACCTGGTTCACCTTGATGAGCACCGCGTTGGCCAGCCCGTGCTTGATCCCCTGCTGGATGATCGCCGGGTTCGTGACGAACAGGTCGTCGCCCACGAGCTGGACGCGGCCGCCGAGGCGGCGCGTCAGCGCGCCCCAGCCGGCGATGTCGTCCTCGCCCAGGCCGTCCTCGATCGAGACGATCGGGTAGCGGTCGCAGAGCGTCTCGTAGCGCGCGATCAGCTCGTCGCTCGCGAGCACGACGCCCTCGCGGCGCAGGCGGTAGCGGCCGCCGGCCTCGGCGAACTCGCTCGCCGCGACGTCGAGGGCGAGCAGGACGTCCTCGCCGGGCCGGTAGCCGGCGCGCTCGATCGCGGTCATGAACAGGTCGAGCGCCGCCGTGTTGCTCGGCAGGTTCGGCGCGAAGCCGCCCTCGTCCCCGACGCCGGTCGCGAGGCCCTGCTCCCGCAGCAGCTCCTTGAGCGTGTGGAAGACCTCGACGCCCGTCCGGAGCGCCTCGGCGAAGCTCTCGGCGCCGGCCGGCACGAGCATGAACTCCTGGATGTCGAGACCGTTGTCGGCGTGGACGCCGCCGTTCAGCACGTTGAGCATCGGCACCGGCAGGAGCCGGCCGCCGACGCCGCCGAGGTACGCGTAGAGCGGCAGCCCCGCGTCGTCGGCCGCCGCGCGCGCGACCGCCAGCGAGACGCCGAGGATCGCGTTGGCGCCGAGCGCGGACTTGTTCGGGGTGCCGTCGAGCTCGAGCAGCGCCTGGTCCACCGCGGCCTGCTCGGAGGCCTCCAGGCCCTCGACCTCGGGAGCGATCGTCTCCTCGACGGTGCGGACCGCCTGGCGCACGCCCTTGCCGCGGTAGCGCTGCGTGTCGCCGTCGCGCAGCTCGACGGCCTCGCGCTTGCCCGTGCTGGCGCCGGAGGGCACCGCGGCGCGCCCCCACGCCCCCGACTCGAGCTGCACCTCGACCTCGATCGTCGGGTGGCCCCGCGAGTCGAGGATCTCGCGCGCGTAGACGCCGCTGATCGTGGACACGCTAGTTCTTCCTCTCCAGCACGTAGTCGGCCAGGGCGCCGAGCGGCGTGGCCCGCGGGCCGAGCGCCGCGAGCCGCTCCTTCACCCGGGCGACGAGCCGCTGCGCCTCGCGGCGCGAGGCGGGGACGCCGTGGAGCGCGGGGTACGTCGCCTTCTGCTTGCGCGCGTCGCTCCCCGCCGTCTTGCCGAGCTCCTCGAGGCTGCCCTCGACGTCGAGGATATCATCCACGATCTGGAAGGCGAGGCCGAGGTCCCGCCCGGCGTCGCCGATCGCCTCGACGGCCGGCGGCGCGCCGCCGGCGAGCAGCGCGCCGACGCGCAGCGCGGCGCGGATGAGCGCCGCGGTCTTGTGCAGGTGGATGTACTCGAGCGTCGCCGGCGTGATCGTCTTGCCCTCCGACTCGATGTCCACGACCTGGCCGCCGACCATGCCGAAGGTGCCCGCGGCGTCGGCGAGCTCGGCGACGACGTCGCGGAGCACGCGCGGGTCGCGCACGAGGGCGGCGTTCTCGGCGACGAGCTTGAAGGCGAGCGTCAGCAGCGCGTCGCCCGCCAGGATCGCCACGGCCTCGCCGAAGACCTTGTGGCTCGTGAGCCGCCCGCGGCGGTAGTCGTCGTCGTCCATCGCCGGCAGGTCGTCGTGGATCAGCGAGTAGGTGTGGATCAGCTCGAGCGCGCACGCCGCCGGCAGGACCTCGCGCGCGGCGCCGCCGACGGCCTCGGCGCCCGCGATCACGAGGATCGGGCGCAGGCGCTTGCCGCCCGCGAGGACGCTGTAGCGCATGGCCCGGTGCACCGTGGCCGGCAACACGTCCTCGGCCGGCAGCACGCGCTCGAGCGCCTCGTCTACGAGCGTGCGGCGGTCCTTGAGGTAGGCGGCGAGGTCGACACTGCTCACGCCTCGTCCTCCGGCTTCCAGGCGAACGGCTGGGTCCCGAGCGCGCCGGCCTCGTCCTTCGTCAGGATCTCGATGCGCTTCTCCGCCTCCTCGAGGTACCGGGCGCACCGGCGGGCGAGCGCCACCCCCTCCTCGAAGACCTTGAGCGACTCCTCGAGCGGCAGGTTGCCGGTCTCGAGCTGGCTCACGATCTGCTCGAGCCGCGCCAGCGAGTCCTCAAACGTGAGGTCGGTCATCCTGCTCCCTCGCCGCGGTCACGCGGCACTCGAGGCTCCCCTCGTGCAGCAGCACCCGCACGTCCTCCCCCGCCCCGACGTCCCGCCAGCTCCGCACGATCCGCCGCGCCGGGCCGAGCGTCAGGCTGTAGCCGCGCCCGAGCACGGCGAGCGGCGAGAGCGAGTCCAGCCGGGCGACCGCCGCGCCGACGCGGTGCCGCGCGTGGTCGTGCGCGCGCGCCATCTCGCCGCGCAGCCGCGCGTCGAGCCGCTCGAGGCGGTGCCGCCCGCCCGTCACGCGCGCGAACGGGCTCGCCGCGCCGAGCGCGCGCCGGGCCAGCTCGACGCGGTGGGCGACGCGGCGCAGCTCGCCGTGCATCCCGCGCCCGAGCCGCGCGACCCCGTCGTCCACGCGCCGCGCCAGGTCCCTGAGCGGTCGCGTGACCGCGCGGTCCAGACGCTGCCGCAGGTCCGCGAGCGCGTCCAGCACCGCCTGCTTCTCGCGGACGACCAGCTCCGCGGCCGCCGACGGCGTCGGCGCGCGCAGGTCGGCCACGAAGTCGGCGATCGTAACGTCCACCTCGTGGCCGACCGCCGAGATCACGGGCGCGGTCGACGCGGCGATCGCGCGCGCGACGACCTCCTCGTTGAACGCCCACAGGTCCTCGAGCGAGCCGCCGCCGCGGCCGACGATGAGCACGTCCACGTCGCCCAGCGCGTTGAGGTCGCGGATCGCCTGCGCGATCTCCGCCGCGGCCCCCTCGCCCTGGACGCGGCAGCCCGCGATCACGATCGAGAGCTCGCCGAACCGCCGGCCGATCACGCGGAGCATGTCGCGGAGCGCCGCGCCGCTCGGGGAGGTGACGATCCCGATCTTTCGCGGAAACCGCGGCAGCTCCCGTTTGCGAGCCGCGTCGAACAGCCCCTCCGCCTGCAGCCGCGCCTTGAGCTGCGCGAACGCGAGCTGGAGCGCGCCGAGCCCGCGCGGCTCGAGCAGCTCCACGACGAGCTGGTACTCGCCCCGCTGCGCGTACACCTCGACGCTGCCGAAGGCCATCACGCTGAGCCCGTCGGCGGGCTCGAAGCGCAGGCGCCGGCCGCGGTTCCGGAAGAGCACGCACCGGAGCTGGGCCTCGGCGTCCTTCAGCGTGAAGTAGGCGTGCCCCGAGCCGTAGAGCCGGAAGTTCGAGATCTCGCCCTCGACCCAGACGGCCGGAAACCGGTCCTCGAGGAGCGCGCGGAGCTGCTCCGTGAGCGCCGCGACCGTGAGGACCGCGCGCTCGCCGGTCATCGCCCCGCCGCGCGGCGCTCGGCCGCACGCAGCGTGTTGCGGAGCAGCATCGCGACCGTCATCGGCCCGACGCCGCCGGGCACCGGCGTGATCGCGTGCGCCCGCTGCGCGGCCGACGCGAACTCCACGTCGCCCGCGAGCTTGCCGGTGTCGAGCCGGTTCATCCCGACGTCGAGCACCCAGGCGCCCTCCTTCACCATGTCCCCGGTGACCATGCGCGCGCGCCCCGCGGCGACGCAGAGCACGTCGGCGCGGCGCGTGTGGGCCGCGAGGTCGCGCGTGTGCGTGTGGCACATCGTGACCGTCGCGTGCCGCGCGAGGAGGAGCTGCGCGAGGGGCTTGCCGACCAGGCGCGAGCGGCCGACCACGACGGCCTCCGCGCCATCGAGCGTGGCGCCGTAGTGGTCGAGGATCGCCATGCAGCCGGCCGGCGTGCACGGGACCACCGTCGGCGTGCCGGCGAGCAGCGCGCCGAGGTTCGCCGGGTGCAGGCCGTCCACGTCCTTCTCGGGCGCGAGCGCCGCGATCATCTCGTCCGCGTCGAGCCCCGGGGGCAGCGGGAGCTGCAGGAGGATCCCGTGGACACCCGGGTCCGCGTTGAGACGGGCGAGCAGCGCGAGCAGGGCGGCGCGGTCGAGGCCCGCCGGGTGGACGTGGTCCTCGGAGACGATCCCGACGGCGGCCGCGGCCTTCATCTTGTTGCCGACGTAGATCTGCGACGGGGCGAAGTCGCCGACGAGGACCACCGCGAGCTTCGGCGTGAGACCCGTCCGCTCGCGCAGGCGCGCGACGCCCGCGCGCACCTCGTCCAGCACCTTCTGGGCGACGAGCTTGCCGTCGAGGATCAAGCCGGGATGCGCAGGCGACGGATGTCCGAGGCGCGGCCGCTGTCCGGGTCCACGACGATCACGGCGCCGTGCAGGGCGGCCGGCCCCTTCGCCGGCTCGAAGCGCACGGGCATCTGCTGCAGGAACTTCTGGAGGATGAGGTCGCGGTCCACGCCGATCACGCCGTCGGTCGGGCCCGTCATGCCGAGGTCGGTGATGTACGCGGTGCCGCCCGGCAGCACGCGCTCGTCGGCGGTCTGGACGTGGCGGTGCGTGCCGACCACGGCGCTCACGCGCCCGTCGAGGTACCAGCCCATCGCCTGCGATTCGGACGTCGCCTCGCAGTGCATGTCGACGAGCACGATCGGGGTGTCCTTTCGAAGCTCCGGCACGACCTCGTCGGCCTTCCTGAACGGGCAGTCGATCGGCAGCATGAAGACGCGCCCCATGAGGTTCAGCACGGCGACCTTGTGAGGCCCGCACTTGACGGTGACGTGCCCCACGCCGGGCGTGCCGAGGGGGAAGTTCGCCGGGCGCAGGAGCAGGTTCTCCTTCGCGATGTACTCGACGATCTCCCGCTTGTCCCAGACGTGGTTGCCCGACGTCATCACGTCGGCGCCCTCGGCGAGGAACTGCCGCGCCATCGGCGGCGTCACGCCGAAGCCGCCGGCCGCGTTCTCGACGTTGACCACGCAGAAGTCGATCGCGTGCTGCTGGCGGAGCCCGGGCAGGAGCCTGGCGAGGGCCGCGCGGCCCGGCTCGCCGAAGACGTCGCCGACCATCAGGATGTTCACGGCGCGCTACTTCGCCACTTCGACCGCGCGGGTCTCTCGGATGACGACCACCTTGATGTGGCCGGGGTACTGCATCTCGGCCTCGATGCGCTTGGAGATGTCCTTGGCGAGCTGGTGCGCGTCGAAGTCGGAGAGGACGTCCGCCTTCGTCATCACGCGCAGCTCGCGCCCCGCCTGGATCGCGTAGCACATCTCGACGCCCTTGTAGGACAGCGCGATCTCCTCGAGCTTCGCCAGGCGCTTGATGTACGACTCGAGCACGTCGCGCCGCGCGCCCGGGCGCGCCGCCGAGATGCCGTCGGCGGCCTCGACGAGCACCGCCTCGATCGTCTCCGGCTCGACGTTCTCGTGGCCGCAGAGCGCCGCGTTGATGACCGCCGGCGACTCGTGGTACTTCGTGAGCACCTGCAGCGAGAGCTCGGGGTGGCTCCCCTCCTGCTCGTGCGTGAGCGCCTTGCCGATGTCGTGCAGCAGCCCCATGCGCTTGGCGAGCTTGACGTCGGCGCGGATCTCGGCCGCCATCATGCCCGCGAGCCACGCGACCTCCTTGGAGTGCTGCAGGCAGTTCTGCCCGTACGAGGTGCGGAACTTCATCCGGCCGACGAGCCGGACGAGCTCGGGGTGCAGCCCGTGCACGCCCACCTCGAAGCAGGCCTTCTCGCCCTCCTCCTTGAGGTGCAGCTCCATCTCCTTCTTGACCTTCTCGACGACCTCCTCGATGCGCGCCGGGTGGATGCGCCCGTCGGCGATCAGGACCTGGAGCGCGCGCCGCGCGATCTCGCGGCGGTAGGGGTCGTACGCGGAGATCAGCACGGCCTCGGGCGTGTCGTCCACGATGAGGTCCACGCCCGTGTGCAGCTCGAGCGCGCGGATGTTGCGCCCCTCGCGGCCGATGATCCGCCCCTTCATGTCGTCCGAGGGCAGGTCCACGACCGACACCGCGGTCTCGACCGTGTAGTCGGGGGCGAGCCGCTGAATCGTCGTCGCGAGGACTTCCTTGGCCTTCACGTCGGCGGTCTCGCGCGCCTCCTCCTCGAGCCGCATCGCGACGAGCTGCGCCTCGCGCCGGGCCTCCTGCTCCATCCCGGCGAGGAGCTGGCGCTTGGCCTCCTCGGCGGTGAGCCCGGCGATCGTCTCGAGCTTGCGCCGCTGCTCCTCGAGCGCCGTGGCGAGCCGCGTCTCCTTCTCGCCGGCGGCCTTCTCGCGGCCCACGAGCTCGCGCTCCTTGGCGGTGGTCTCGTCGAGCCGCCGCTCCATCTGGTCGAGCTTGCGGGAGAGCTCCTCCTCCCTCGCGAGCACGCGCTGCTCGATCTGCTGGATCTCGCGCTCGCGGCGGCGCGACTCCTCCTCGAGCGTGGCGCGCGCCTTGAGCGCGAGCTCGCGGGCCTCGAGCTCGGCGGTCTTGCGGCGGTTGTCGGCCTCGCGCGCGGCGTCCTGGACGATGCGCTCGGCCCGGACGGTGGCCTCCCCGACCTTACGCTCGCTGACGACCTTGTGGAGGAAGAATCCGGCGAGGAGGGCAAGGACGGCGATCAGCGAGTCCAGAATCAGCCAAACGCCTTGCATGGCAGGAGTATAGCATCCCCACCTCTGCCGTGTGCCGACGGTGTTTCGAACCTGGTATGACCAGGTGGGCGCCGTTATCTCGAGGGCTTCAGGCTTCCCCTTCGAAGAGGGGCTTGCGCACCGCCCTCTGCGACAGCTCCCGTTGTGTTCCCGAGGTTGAAACTTCCCCCCGGCATCACGAACAGCGCAGGGACACGTCCTGTGTACTGAGGATGCCGGTCGGCGTCAAGCGGAATATAGTCGAGCCGTGATGCGACGCGTCCTCGCGGCCGTGCTCGTCGCCGGGCTGGGCGCCGCCGCGGCGGCCGCCGCCCAGAAGCCGCGGCCCGCGCCGCGCCCGGCGCCGCCCGCGGCGCCCGCGGTGCCGGCCCCCACGACGCTCGGGCGCATCTGCTCGACCGCGTGGGGCGCCTGCCCGCTGCCGGCGACGATCGCGCCGGGCACGCCGTGCTACTGCTGGGCGCCGCCGAACTGGTGGCTGCCCGGCGTGGCGCGCGAGCTGCCGCCGCGGGGCCCGTGGGACCCCTGGCCCGTGATCCGCTGAGCCCGGAGGAGAGCGCGATGAGCCGACCGGCCGTCAGGACCGAAGCGAGCGGCGCCGTCACGACGATCATCCTCGACCGCCCCGAGGCGCGCAACGCCGTCGACGGCCCGACCGCGCAGGCGCTCGCCGACGCCTTCCGCGCGTTCGAGCGGGACGCCGACGCGCGCGTCGCCGTGCTCTGGGGCGCCAACGGCACGTTCTGCGCGGGCGCCGACCTCAAGGCGCTCGGCACCGCGCGCGGCAACCGCCTCGAGGCGACGGGAGACGGACCGATGGGGCCGACGCGCCTGGCGCTCGCCAAGCCGGTCGTCGCCGCCGTCGCGGGCCACGCCGTCGCGGGCGGGCTCGAGCTGGCCCTCTGGTGCGACCTGCGCGTCGTCGAGGAGGACGCCGTCTTCGGCGTCTTCTGCCGGCGCTGGGGCGTGCCGCTCGTGGACGGCGGCACGGTGCGGCTGCCGCGGCTCGTCGGCATGAGCCGCGCGCTCGACCTGATCCTCACGGGGCGGCCGGTGGACGCGCGGGAGGCGCTGGCCATCGGGCTCGCGAACCGCGTCGTGCCGCGCGGCGGCGCGCGCGAGGCGGCGGAGGCGCTCGCGCGGCAGATCGCGGCGTTCCCGCCGCGCTGCGTGCAGAGCGACCGGCGCGCCGCGCTCGAGGCGGCCGGCCGGCCGCTCGGCGAGGCGCTCGACCTCGAGTTCCGGCTGGGGCGGGCGACGGTGGAGTCGGGCGAGACGCTCGAGGGCGCCGCGCGGTTCGCCGCCGGCGCCGGCCGCCACGGGCTCCCGGGCTAGCGCTCGGGGGGCTTCGGCGTCGCGCGCTCGAGGAGGGTCGCGAGCGCGCCGAGCCGCGCGCCCAGGTCGCCCTCGGCGCGCCCCTTGTCGCTCCGGGCGCGGAACAGCTCGTCGATGATGTCGAGGGCGGCGAGCGCGAGCGCGGCCTGCGGGTCCTTCACGCCCGAGCGCTTGAGCTCCGCCACGCGCTCCTCGAGGTAGGCGGCGAGCGAGCGCAGGTACTCGGGCGACTCCGCGCTCCGGAGCACGAGGGTCTGGCCGAGGAGCTGGAGCTCGACGCGCCGCGGCTCGCTCATTCCTGCGCCCGGTCGAGCTCGAGCTTCGCGATGTCCTTGAGGATCGCGTCCACCTGGCCGAGCACCTGCTTGCGCTCGTCGGTGAGGCGCCGCAGCTCGCGCCGGAGCGCGCCGTTCTCCTCGCGCAGCCGCGCGAGCGCGTCCACGGCCCGCCGGACCGCCTCCTCGAGCTCCGCCACCCGCTCGACGATCCCGTCGCCCATCAGGCGCTCCTGAGCGTGACGCCGAAGCGCTCGGTGACCCGCCGCGCCACGCGTTCCTGGACCTCGTTCACCTCGTCGTCGGTCAGCGTCCGGTCCTCGGCCTGGAAGACGAGTCGCCACGCGAGGCTCGTCCGGCCATCGGGGAACCGGAACACGTCGAAGAGCACGAGCCCGCGCAGGAGCGGCCCCGCCTCGCGCGCGAGCTCCGCCTCGAGCGCGGCGGCCGTCAGCGGCTGCCCGGCGCCGAGCACGAACGCGAGGTCGCGCTGGACGGCGGGGAAGCGCGGGAGCGGCTGGTGGCGCGGCGGCGGGCCGGGGTACGGCACGCGATCGAGCGGGAGCGCGGCGGCGAAGACCGGCACGTCGATGCCGAACGCCGCGCGCGCGGCGGCGGCGATCTCGCCGAACTCGGCGACCGCCTGGTCCCCGGCCAGCACCGTGGCGTGGCAGTCGGGCTCGAAGCCGCCGAGCGCGCCGCCCGGGCGCGTGCCGACCAGGGCGGCCGGCGTCCCGAGCGCGGCGAGCACGTGCTCGGCGAGGCCCTTGGCGTCGTAGGCATCCACGCGCGCCTCGCCGGCGTACCAGCTCGCGTCGGCGCGCGCGCCCGCGAGCGCGACGACCGCCCAGCGCGGCTCACGGGTGCCGGTCTCGCTCTCCGCCGGCTCGAAGGTGACGCCGATCTCGAAGACGCGCACGTCGGGCTGCTGGCGCCGGAGGTTCGTCGCGACCGCGCCGAGCACGCCCTCGAGCGGGCTCCGGCGGAGCGCGGCGGCGTCCTGGCTCAGCGGATTGCGGAGCGCCACGGCCGCGCCGTCCGCCGGTCCGCGCAGCACCGCGGCCCGCGCGGGATCGCTGAACGTGTAACTGATCGTCTCCACGAGCCCCGCGCCGACGAGCGCGCGCCGCACGAGCGCTTCCTGGCGCAGCCGGTCGGATTCGCGCGCGACCACCGTGGCCCCGCCCGAGAGCGTGGACGGGAGCTTGTCGTAGCCCCAGACGCGGATCAGCTCCTCGACGAGGTCGTCCTCCAGCGCGAGGTCGCGCCGGAAGCTCGGGACCTGCACGTCGAGGAGCGCGCCGCGCCCGCGCGTCGGGAGCCCGAGGCCCGTCAGGATGCGCCGGGCGTGGGCGGCCGTCGGCGCCACGCCGAGCACGCGCCTGACGCGCGCCATCCGCAGGCGCAGGCGCACGGGCCGGCGCCGGCGCGGGTAGGCGTCCACCACGCCGCGCGCCACCGTGCCGCCGGCCAGCTCGGCGATGAGCCCGGCCGCGCGCGCGCTCGCCTGGACCAGCGCCTCGACGTCGGCGCCGCGCTCGAAGCGGTACGCCGCGTCGGTCCTGAGGCCGAGCGCGCGCGACGTGCGCCGGATCGACGCCGGCTGGAAGTACGCGCTCTCGAGGAGCACGCGCGTCGTGCCGTCGCCCACCTCGGTGTTGGCGCCGCCCATCACCCCGGCGAGCCCGATCGCGCGGGCCGGGTCGGCGATGACGAGCATCGCGTCGGTCAGCGTCCGCTCCTGGCCGTCGAGCGTCGTGAACCGCTCGCCGGCGCGGGCGCGGCGCACCACGATCGTCCGCTCGGCGACCGTGTCGTAGTCGAAGGCGTGGAGCGGGTGGCCGAGCTCCCAGAGAACGTAGTTGGTGACGTCCACGACGTTGCTGATCGGCCGCAGGCCCGCCGCGCGCAGGCGCTGCGCGAGCCACGCCGGCGACGGGCCGACCCGCACGTCCGTGATCACGCGCGCCGTGAACCGGTGGCAGAGGTCGGACGCCTCGATGCGCACGCGGACGAGCCCGCGCGCCGGCGCCCGGCCCTCGCGCAGCGTGACCCGCGGCGGCGTGAGCCGGGCGCCGGTGAGCGCCGCGAGCTCGCGCGCCACGCCGAGCACCGACAGGCAGTCGGGCCGGTTCGGCGTGACCTCGACCTCGAGCACCTGGTCGTCGAGGCCGAGGGCCGCGAGGAGGTCGGCGCCCGGGCGCACGGCGCCGTCCACGAGCAGGAGGCCCGCCTCGTGCTCCTCGCCGAGGCCGAGCTCGCGCTCCGAGCAGAGCATCCCCTGGGACTCGACCCCGTGGACCTGCGCGACGCCGATCCGGCGCCCGCCCGGCAGCGTCGCGCCCGGCGGCGCGAACGCCGCGCGCGCGCCGACCCTGGCGTTGGGCGCGCCACACACGACGCCGAAGCGCTCGCGCCCGGTCCAGACGCGGCACAGCCGCAGGCGGTGGCCGCGGCTCTCGCCGAGCTCGCGCTCGATCGCCTCGATCTCGCCGACGACGACGCCCGCGAGCCCCGGCGGCGCGAGCGGCGTGACGCTCGCCACCTCGATGCCCGCGTTGACGAGCCGGTCGGCCGCCTCCGCGGGCCCGAGGTCGAGGTCCACGAACTCCCGGATCCAGCCGTACGGGATCTTCATGCCCTGCTCATGCGAACTGGCGCAGGAAGCGCAGGTCGTTGTCGAAGAAGAGCCGGATGTCGTCGATCCCGTACTTGAGCATCGCGATGCGCTCGATCCCCATCCCGAACGCCCAGCCGGTGACCTCCTCGGGGTCGTAGCCCACGTTGCGCAGCACCTGGGGGTGGACCATGCCCGAGCCGAGGATCTCGAGCCAGCCGGACTGCCGGCACACGCGGCAGCCCCCGCCGGCGCAGAGGAAGCAGAGCACGTCCACCTCGGCCGAGGGCTCCGTGAACGGGAAGAACGAGGGCCGGAAGCGGATCCGCGACCGGGGGCCGAACATCTCGCGCGCGAACAGCTCGAGCGTGCCCTTGAGGTCCCCCATCGTGATGCGCCGGTCGACCGCGAGCCCCTCGACCTGGTGGAACATCGGCGAGTGGGTGACGTCGGCGTCGCGGCGATAGACGGCGCCCGGGCAGATGATCCGCACGGGCGGACGCTGGGCCTTCATCGTGCGGATCTGCACGGGCGAGGTGTGGGTGCGCAGCAGCGCCGCGTCGGAGATGTAGAAGGTGTCCTGCATGTCCCGCGCGGGATGGTCCGGCGGGAGGTTCAGCAGCTCGAAGTTGTACTCGTCGGTCTCGACCTCGGGTCCCTCGGCGACGGCGAAGCCGAGCCCGACGAAGATCGCGACGATCTCGTCGTGGACGCGGGTGAGCGGATGCACGACGCCGAGCGGCGGCCGGCGGCCCGGCAGCGTGAGGTCGAGCCGCGCCCGCGCGCGCGCGTCGCGGCGCTCGCGCGCCTGCGCCGCGGCGAGGCGCTCGTCCAGCAGCGCCTCGAGCGCGCGCTTGGCCTCGTTCGCGGCGGCGCCGACGAGCGGACGCTCCTGGGGCGGCAGCGTGCCGAGCGCGCGCAGCAGCTGGGTCAGGAGCCCCTGGCGGCCGAGGTAGGCGACGCGGACGCGCTCGAGCTCGGCCGAGGACGCCGCCGCCGCGGCCGCCTCACGCGCCTCCCGCGCTATCGCGTCGACGCGCGGATGCCCCACGAACTAGCGGGCCTGCGCTCGGGCGGTCTCCGCGAGCTTCGCGAAGGCCTGCGGGTCGTTCACCGCCAGCTCGGCCAGCACCTTGCGGTCGAGTCCGATCCCCGCCTTCTTCAGCGCGGCCATGAAGACCGAGTACGACAGCCCCACCTGGCGGCACGCGGCGTTGATCCGGACGATCCAGAGCCCGCGGGCCAGCCGCTTCTTCTGCTTGCGGTGCCGGTACGCGAAGGCCCCGGCCCGCAGGACGGTCTCGGCGGCGGTGCGGTAGAGCTTGCGCCGCCCGCCGACGTACCCCTTCGCCTTCTTGAGGATCTTCTTGCGCCGCTGGCGCGTCTTGGCTCCACCTCTTGCGCGTGGCATGCTCCCGGTCCTCCTGGATCAGAGATAGGGGACGAGCGTCTTGAGCCGCGGCTCGTCCGCCTTCGCGACCACGCTCGCCTTGCGGAGCCTCCGGCGACGCTTCGGCGGCTTCGCCTCGAGCAGGTGGCCCTTCCAGCCCGAGTGCCGCGTGAGCCGCCCCGAGGCCGTCTTCTTGAGCCGCTTGGCCGCCCCGCGCTTCGTCTTCATCTTGGGCATCGCCGACTCCTCGTCGAGCTAATTGTGCGCCTTGGGGGTCAGCAGGATGTGCAGCATCCGCCCCTCCATGCGCGGATTGTTCTCGGTCGTGGCGATGTCCTGCACCGCCTCCACCATCTTGTTCAGCATCTTCCAGCCGAGCTCCGTGTGCGCCATCTCGCGGCCCTTGAAGCGCACCGTCACCTTGGCCTTGTGGCCCTCCTCGAGGAACCGCCGCACGTGCTTGAGCTTGAACTCGAAGTCGTGCTTCTCGGTCTTGGGTCCCATCTTCACTTCCTTCACCAGGATCGTCGTCTGCTTCTTGCGCGCCTCCTTCAGCCGGCGCGCCTGCGTGTACTTGTACTTGCCGAAGTCCATGATCCGGCACACGGGCGGCTGGGCCTCGGGCGCGACCTCGACGAGGTCGAGCTCCTGCGCGCGCGCCGTCTCGAGCGCCTGCTGGGTCGGCATGATGCCGAGCTGCGCCCCGTCGGCGCTGACGACCCGGACCTCCCGGACGCGGATGGCCTCGTTGATGCGGATTTCCTGTGCTTTGCTGATAGGCGTGACTCCTCGTTTAGCCGCGGGATCCGGCGTGGGTGATGGGGACGACCGGCCGCCCGCTCACGAGCGGCCCACGGTGAGACCGGAGGCGCGCGCGCCGAGCTCGCGCGCGAGGTCGGCGAGCACGCGGTCGAGCGGCAGCGCGCCGAGGTCCTCGCCGGTGCGGTGCCGCAGGCTGACCGTCCCGTTCTGCGCCTCGCGCTCGCCGACCACGAGCATGTAGGGCACCTTGCGGAGCTGCGCGTCGCGGATGCGGTAGCCGAGCTTCTCGTTGCGGTCGTCGAGCTCCGCGCGCACGCGCGCGGCGCGGAGCTTCTCGTGCACGGCGCGCGCCCAGCCCGCGTGCTTCTCGCTGATCGGCAGCACGCGCGCCTGCACGGGCGCGAGCCACGTGGGGAACGCGCCCGCGTAGTGCTCGGTCAGGATGCCGATGAAGCGCTCGTAGGAGCCGAAGATGGCCCGGTGGATCACCACCGGCCGCTTCGGCTGGCCGTCGGAGTCGATGTACTCGAGCTGGAACCGCTCGGGCACCATCGTGAGGTCCACCTGGATCGTCGCGATCTGCCAGGCCCGGCCGAGCACATCCTGGACGTAGATGTCGATCTTCGGCCCGTAGAACGTGCCGTCGCCGGGGGTGAGCTCGTACGCCAGGCCGTTCGCCCTGAGCGCGTCGTGGAGCGCCGCCTCCGCGGCGTCCCACTGCGCCTCCGTGCCGAGCCGCTTCTCCGGGCGCGTCGCGAGCCTGTACGACGGCTGGAGCTCGAAGGTCTTGTACCACACGCTCACCAGCTCCAGGAGCTGCGTGATCTCGTCCTGGAGCTGGTCGGGCCGGCAGTAGATGTGGGCGTCGTCCTGGGTGAACTGGCGGACGCGCACGAGCCCGGTGAGCGTGCCCGAGCGCTCGTTGCGGTGGCAGCGCCCCATCTCGCTGAGCCGCATCGGCAGGTCGCGATACGAGCGGAGCGCCCGGCGGTACACGAAGGTCGACTCCGGGCAGTTCATCGGCTTCAGGCTGTAGATCTCGTCCTCGACCTCGACCTTGAACATGTTGTCCTGGTAGTGCTCCCAGTGGCCCGACTGCTCCCAGAGCTTCTTGTTGACGAGCATCGGGGTCGAGATCTCCGTGTAGCCGCGCGCGTCGAGGTGCTCGCGCGCGAACCGCTCGAGCTCGCGGACCAGGATCATGCCGTTCGGCAGCCAGAAGGGCGCGCCGGGCGACACGTCGTAGAAGTCGAACAGGTCGAGCTCGCGGCCGAGCTTGCGGTGGTCGCGCTTCTTCGCCTCCTCGAGGCGCCAGAGATGGCGGTCGAGGTCCTCCTGCGTGAGCCAGGCGGTGCCGTAGATGCGCTGGAGCATCGGGTTCCGCTCGTCCCCGCGCCAGTAGGCGCCCGAGGACGAGAGGAGCTTGAACGCCGGGAGCGCGCCCGTGGACCGCACGTGCGGCCCGCGGCAGAGGTCGATGAAGTCGCCCTGCCGGTAGAGCGACACGCGCGGGGCGTCGAGGCCCTCGAGGATCTCGACCTTGTAGCGCTCGCCCCGCTCGCGGAAGAAGGCGATCGCCTCGGCGCGGCCGAGCTCCTGGCGCTCGAAGGGATGGTCCGCCTTCACGATCTCGCGCATGACCGCCTCGATCCGCACCAGGTCCTCGGGCGTGAAGGGCTCCGGCTTGTCGAAGTCGTAGTAGAAGCCGTCCTCGATCGCCGGGCCGATCGCGACCCTGACCGCGGGGAACAGGCGCTTCACCGCCTGGGCCATCACGTGCGAGGTCGAGTGGCGGAGAGTGGCGAGCGGCGAGGGATCGCAGTCGAACTCGCCGGCCAGCGTCAGGTGCCGTTCTTCTTCAGACAGAGGTGCGTCCGCTCCTGAGTGTGAATGGTAGGCTCGGGCGGTTTCGAACCGCCGACCTCCTCTGCGTCAGAGAGGCGCTCTCCCACTGAGCTACGAGCCTATCCAGAGTGTCGCCCATGCTACACGCGGCCCGCCGCGGGTGTCAAGGCAAGCTGGCGTGGATACAGGCCAAAACCACGCGGAATCAGCGGAGCACGTTCGTCAGCGACGTGTCGACGACGTAGTGGAACGTGGCCAGGATCGGGATGCCCTTCGTGGAGAGCGCGTCGGGCACCGGCGGGAACGGCGAGGCCAGCTTGATCGCGTTCAGCGCGTACTCGTCCATGATGTCGTAGCCGGACTGGCGCCGGAGCGTGACGAAGGGCACGCGGCCGTCCTTGGCGATGCCGAACTCGATCTGGAGCTGGGCCGAGTAGTACTCGCACCGGCCCGAGGCGGCGTTCTTCACGCAGGGGAACACCCACTTGTCCCGGATCATCCGGCGGACGCGGTCCAGGTAGTCGTTGTACTTCGGGTCCTTGCTGTCGAGCGGGATCGGCTCCCCCTCGATCCCGGCGCGGCCGTCCCCCCGCCCGCCGAAGCCGCCCGTCCCGGTGCCCGGGCCGCCGGGCCTGAGGGCCGACCGGATGTCGGTCACCGGGCCGCCGGGCGCCGCCGGGGGGCTGGTCCGGCCGGCGCTCGGCGCGCCCTCGCGCGCGGCGCTCTCCGGCGCGCGCGGCGGCTGCTTGGCGAGCGGCTCGGGCGGCGTGGGGGCCGAGGCGACGCGCGGCGGCTCGGGCTCCTTCGCGCGGGGCGGCGGCGCGGGCTTTTCCGCCCGGGCGACGGCCGCAGGCTTGGGCGCGGGCTCGGGCGCCCGGGCGCGCGGGGGGGCGGCCGGCTCCGGCCGGGGCGCCGCGGCCGCCCGCGGCGGCTCCGCGCGCGCGGCGGGCGGCCGGGCC
>Ga0209341_10000763_pt1 | contig 32672 bp, 43 predicted proteins | sample RifCSP13_2_FD_184020 | JGI IMG/M metagenome (GOLD analysis project Ga0209341, IMG submission 184020) | Soil microbial communities from Rifle, Colorado - Rifle CSP2_sed 13_2 (SPAdes) (version 2) | ecosystem: Environmental > Terrestrial > Deep subsurface > Rock core/Sediment | place: Rifle... | reverse complement strand
CTGCTACTACTGCCTCAACAGCTACCCCTACTACTTCTGCCAGCATCTCGAGGACTACGGGAACAGCCTCAACTGCAGCAGGCCTCCGGGGCTGTTCGGCGGCTGGTCCCAATACATGTACCTCCTACCGGGCACTCCGATCTTTCGTGTACCCGATGAGCTGCCCGACGAGGTGGCTGTCATCACCGAAGTCATGGCGGTGACGCACGGCGTCGACACCGCACTGGCGGTGCTCGGCCTGCAGGGAGGGTCACGATCCGGTTTCTCGGTGGCCGTCATGGGTGTCGGACCCCTGGGCTTATGCCATCTGGTCAAGAGCCGGCTGCTTGGCGCGGGGATCGTCGTTGCGACCGATGTCTTATCGGGGCGCCTGCAGCGTGCCGCGGAGTTCGGGGTCGATCTGGCGTTGGACGCCAGCGCAACGGACGCCGAACAGCGGACTGTGGCAATCCTGGACGCAACCAACGGGCGCGGCGTCGACGTTGTGCTCGACTGTAGCGGGGTGCCCTCCACCTTCGTGGAGGCCCTCAAGGTCGTCCGTACTGGGGGTGTCGTCGTTGAGGCGGGCGCATTTGTCGACATGGGTCCTGTCCAGATGAACCCCAACTCCGACATCTGCACCCGCAACGTCGCCGTTCTTGGGATCGGCGGGGAATTGGCGACCGAGTACGAACCGTCCATGCGCCTGATGGCGGCGAACCTGGATCGCTATCCCCTAACCGGAATCACCTCGCACATTCTTCCCCTGGATCGCGCTCAGGAGGCCGTCATGCTTGCCCAGTCGGGCGAGGCGTTGCAGGTCGCTCTGGATCCTCGTCTGCCGCTCACAAGCCAAGCATCGAATTATCAAGAAGTAAGAGCATGGCTCGGCGACTGAGGGTCGGCGTCGTCGGTGCTGGGATCATTGCGCAGGTGATGCACCTGCACTACCTGCGCGAACTTGCCGATCACTATGAGGTCGCGGCGCTGTGCGACCTCGCCCCGGAGAACGCCGAGGCCAACGCCGCTTCGCATGGGATTCCGAAGGTCTTTACTGACTGGCGGGAGATGCTGCGCGAGGCCATCGACGTTGTTCTCATACTGACCTCCGGCAGTCACGCGCCGATCGCGGTGGGGGCAGCCAAGGCCGGCAAGCACCTGCTGGTCGAGAAACCCATGTGCTTCTCGGTCGCCGAGGGCAAGGAGATGCGTGACGCGGCCGCCGAATCCGGCGTCGTCCTGATGGTGGCCTACCCCAAGCGCTATGACCCTGCCTTCGAGCGCTTCCGAGAAGAGGTGGCGGGTGTCACCGACCCCCGGCTGTTGCGAGTGACGACCTTCGAGTCGCCCTTCCGTCCCTACGTCAAGCACTACCCCCTCGCCCCGGTCGCGCCAATCCCCGCCGACGCTATCCAGCGCTGGCAGGCCGAGACCGCAGCGAGCATTACCCTGGCGATCGGGGACGCGGACGAGTTCCTGCGGAAAACCTATCACTTCGTGCTACTCGACACTCTCGTGCACGAGCTCAACACCGTGCGAGCGGTGCTGGGGGAACCGGACCGACTGGAGTACGTGGACCTGCAGCCGTCGAGCCTCACGGCGGTATTCCGTTTTGGCAGCCTCCCGGTCACCATTCACTGGCTCGATCTTCCCGGCATCACGAACTACAAGATGGAGTTCGCGTGCTACGGCCCTGACAAGCGCGTTACGCTCAGCTTCCCCTCGCCGTTCCTGCGCAGCGCTCCCACGCTGCTCGAGGTCGAAGGTGGCGAGATCGGCACCGCTCGATCGTGGCGAACCGAGGAGATCACCTCATATGACAGCCCATTCAAGCTGGAGCTTCTCGCCTTTCATGACTGCGTCATAACTGGTCGGACGCCACTCACGGATGCCGACGACGCGCTCCACGATCTAGCGATCTGTCAGTCCATCATCCGCAGTTTCCAGACCGGGGCCCCGGTCGATCACCCCAGCCGCATCGCCTGAAGGAGAACAGCATGAGCGGCACCAATCCGTTTGCGGCCATGGCGGTCGCCAACGCGCCTATCAGCTACGGAGCGTTCGAATTAACGGTGGGCATTGACCCGAATGTCCCGGACGGCGCCTCAATCCTGGACGAGGTATCCGCCGCCGGATACGCGGGAATCGACTTGGGACCGGTGGGGTATTTGGGGATCGGCGCTGAGCTGGGGCAACGGCTGGGGGAGCGTGGCCTGGGACTCGCAGGGGCGTATCTGGAATTCCCCTTCGCGAATGCGGCCTCCCTCGACGCGATGATGCCCGAGCTGGACGCCATGCTGGATACGTTCGACGCGGTGGCGCCTCACGTGCCCGGCCCGCGCCCTCGTCCCACCATTGCCGACAACGGCAGCGATGCCCGGCGTAGACGACCCGGCTCTGGCGCGCGGAACCCCGCCAGTGGGCACGACAGCGCCACGTGGGAGCTGTTCGGGACAGGCTTGCGCCGCGTGGTCGACCGCTGCCGTGCTCGAGGCTATGAGCCCACGTTCCACCATGAGACCGGGACCTATGTGGAGTCGCCAGCGGAGATCGAGACGGTCCTGTCCCTCTCCGATGTGGGACTCTGCCTCGACACTGGCCATTTCCTGATCGGTGGTGGCGACCCAATTGCTGCGCTGAGGAAGTGGTCCTCTCGGATCAATCACGTGCACATCAAGGACGCTCGCCTCGCCGTTTTCGAGCAGATCGTGGAAGACGGCGAGCCGACCACCGCAATCTGGTCGAGGGAGGCATTCCCGATGCTCGGAAAGGGAGATGTCAACGTTGACGGCCTCGTGGCAACCCTGGCCGAAATTGGTTACCAGGGCTGGCTCATCGTCGAACAGGACATCCTTCCACAGACGAGCGCGCGCTTTGAGCAGGCAATCCAGGACCAGCGGGCCAACCGCGCCTACCTGGCCGAGCGCGGGCTGTGAGCGGGGTATTCAAGGTCGGCCTTGTCGGGGGAGGCCGTATGGGGCAAACCCACATCCGAGCCCTCGCTGGCTCATCCACCGTCCGGATCGTCGCCGCGGCGGAGCCGTACGAGGCGACAGCCAATAAGCTCCGCGAGAATGGTCTGGCGGTGTATCCGACCGTTTCCGCCATGCTGGCTGCGGGCGACGTTGATGGCGTCCTGGTAGCGGCTCCGACCGATCAGCACCTTGCACTCGTCGACGAGATTGCGAGCGCCGGCCTTCCCATTCTCTGTGAGAAGCCCTGCGGACTCAGTGCTGCCCAGGCGCGCGAAGCTGGCGACATCGCCTCGGAACGTGGAGTGCTGCTTCAGGTGGCCTACTGGCGCCGGTTCGTCCCCGCGTTGCAGGACCTGCGCGGGAGGATCGCCACAGGTGGGATGGGTACCCTGCATTTCACGATGTGCGCCCAGTGGGATGAAGCTCCACCCGCGATGCAGTTCCGCGCTCACAGCGGCGGGATCTTTGTGGACATGGGCGTGCATGAGATCGACCAGATCCGTTGGCTCACTGGCCAGGAAGTGGCTCACGTGACGGTCTCGACATTCCCGACTGTTGAGGACCCGGATGCGGTCGGCGACGTTGACAGCGCGCAGGCGCTGCTGACTCTCGCGGACGGGAGCGCGGCCGTCATGTCGCTCGGGCGCTTCCACCCGGGCGGGGACCTGGTCTCCGCCGAGGTCTATGGGTCGCGTGACCACGTGCGCGTGGCCGTTCTCCAGCCGTCTGACGGCGAAGGCCGCCAACTCGAGGCGCTGCGCCGACAGGCGGAGGCATTCGCGCGGTGGGCCATGGGCGGGTCGCCTGAGGGTGCCACAATCGAGGATGCGGCGGCTGCTCTCGATGTGGCTCAGCAACTCTTGGATGCAGCGGGACTGAGCGTTTTTGGTCAGAACTGGTGATGGGCGAACGTCCCGAGGTTCGGGTTGGGGTCGTCGGCTATGGGATCATGGGCAAGGCCCACAGCTACGGCTACCGCGTCGCGCCGATGCTCTTTCCGCTCCCGGTAAGGCCAGTCGTGGCAGCGATATCGGGCAGGAACGCCGCGGCTGTCGAGGAAGCCGCCCGCGCCTACGAGATACCCTCGTGGACGACTAACTGGCGAGCGCTTGTCGATGACCCGACGATTGACATCATCGACGTCTGCACTCCACCCGGTACCCATGCGGAGATCGCCATGGCAGCAGCAGCGGCCGGCAAGGCGGTCCTGTGCGAGAAGCCACTCGCCGCTTCCTACGCTGACGCGGCTCTGGCCGCCGACGCAGTGGCAGCGTCGGGGGTCCTCAATGCCGTGGGCTTCAACTACCGCCGGCTCCCCGCCATCGCGCTGATGCGGCGTATGATCAAGGACGGACTGGTCGGAGAGGTGCAGCTCTGGCGGGCCAATTGGATGTCTGACGAGTTCTCTGACCCCAGTATCCCCTTCGACTGGCGTTTCGACCGAGCGATGGGTGGCACGACTATCGCCGACCTCGGCTGCCACCTGTTCGATATGGCATTGTGGATGGTCGGGGACGTGGACCGCGTGAATGCACAGTCGAGCACGTTTACTCGTGAGCGCGCTACGCCGGAAGGGCCGCGCGCTGTGACGGTGGATGAAGCGTCCTCAGCCCTTCTTCGCTTCGGCTCAGGGGCTGCGGGCACGCTCGAAGTCGCGAGGAGGGCAGTCAGGCGACCGTGTGACCTCACCGTGGAGGTGAATGGCACGCACGGGACATTGGTATTCGATTACGCGCGGCTGAACGAATTGCGATATGGCTCCGATGGAGACGATCCGCGCCTCTACGGCATGCGCACGATTCGGGCGGAACATGCCAGTCATCCTTACGCCGCCCATTGGTGGCCGATCGGCCAAGGTGTGGGGTATGGCGCGAGCTTCGTGAATCAGGTTGCCGAGTTGTTGGGATCCTGGCCGGAGGGACCTTGGTCACCGGACTTCAGACAGGGCGCACGAGTCCAGGCAGTTTGCGAAGCAACGGAACGTTCCGCCCAGCGGCAGGAATGGGTCAAGGTCTCCGAGGTGGACGGCGCGGGCGAGTAGCTCGACAGCATTCGGCCCGTTGCGTTCGAACTCGCAGCCTGGCTGGATGCCTGTACTTCTGCCACTACACGGCACCGGCCAACCGCTGCTTCGGCCTGTTGGGCCCTGGTCATATCAACTCCTGCCGTCAGACGACATATTGTCGCGTGAGTGGTCGGGGTTGAGAGCATCAATTGCCTCTATCGGCCCACCAGCCGCGACTCCAACAACCGGGGAGGCCTGCGCCAACCTCAAAGTGCGGGAGGTCCCTTGGCGTCAGGTCGTCGACATGAGAAACCTGCTCGCACGGTCCGCGGTCACTGGGCGCCACAGGCGATGTGCCCGAGATGTGAGGCGACCGGTGGAATGCGCAGCCGACGCGCCCTGTGGGTCGTTCGGATCCGCAACGACCTGACCAAGCAAGTAATAGCACCGAAAACCCAGGCAAATGCCCGGGGTTCTCGTTCGTAGCGGGGGCGGGATTCGAACCCGCGACCTTCGGGTTACGAGCCCGTCGTGGGGTTTAGGCGGTGGATCATCGCGACGATCCGCTCGCGAATTGCCACATCGAGGTTGGGGGTTGCTTCAATCGTCTGCTGAGCAAGGAAGCATCAACTATGCCTCGGTCCAGTAATGCCCGACAGAATCCAGAGTCCTTAGGTCGGCCAGCCACAGCCTTTGCGATCCAGAGGTCGTGCGCCTCGAGACACCAGGCCGCTACTCCGTTGGTCGCCGGGGTCTCATAGCGTACGAGCCGCTTCCTCCAACCGTTGGGGAGGATCGCAGTGGCCGCGGAAACGCCCTGGGCGTAGTAGCCGAAGGTTTGGTGAAACATCGAAGCTCCGCCAATCGAACCGTCAATGAGATCCGCCTTCTCGCCGCTCTCGTCGTCGAACGCGACGATGTCCGACTCGACAGAAAGGGCAGCCTCCGGAGGCAAATCACCGCCAATCCAGGCATGGACCGCCTGACTACCGATGACTAACAACTCGTCCTCGCCAAGAATGCTGCCAGCAGCCCTGATGGTGTGATCGAACTCCTCCTTCCTCATGCCGATCTCGCCTCCTCGAGTGCAAACGCCGCATAGGTCTGCGCTCGCTCTCGCGCACTCAATACCCCGGCAAACGGGGTCACCTGACGCAGGTCCCTGGCATGTACACCGGGGTCGACCATCACCGCAACGATCTCATCAACCGGCCTCTCCAAAATGACTCTCCATTCATTGAGAAGTCGGCGGCCCCCGATCTCGGACATGACATCGAGATTGACCCTCGCCAGCGCCAGCACCTGCTGGGATTGGTCGGACAATTTGGCAGCCATGACCCGATGCAAAAACAGACTGCGACGGTCTTCGCGGGTCATGGGCGGATGAAACGACACGATTGCCTCCAAACCGACCGATCGCGCCAAACGTGACAATGTGCGAACGGTCGGGCTCTTCCTGCCGGACTCATACGCCGCGATCGTCGCCTGAGAAGTTCCAGCCGCCTCAGCCAGCTTGGCCTGGGTCACAGCGGCTGCCCTGCGAAGACCACGAACGGCATTCATAGTTGTCATTATATCCGAGTGAACATATTGGCTGCGAACGCCGTCAGGACCGGACTCAACCCCAGTGCGGTGCTGTTCCTTGCGCTCGCCACCCTGCTCGGAGTCCTCGCCCTCAATAAGACGATGCCGGCCCGGGTTGAAACCCGTCTGATCGGGGAACTCGTCTTGAACGAAGCTCGACCACCGCCTGAGACTGCAGGCCCCCTTCATACAGGTGGTGAGCTCACGCTCCTCGTTGCGAAGTACGCCTCGAGCCGGTCGAAGGCGCCAATCCAGGCCTGGGTTGCGAAGAAGTCCTTCATTTCTTCTTCGGGGAAGCCTCGCTGAACGACTGTCATCAGCGTCTTGCCGTCCTGTTCCTGAAAGGTGACCTCGACGTCGGTGTCCAGCGTCAGCCCGTCAGGCGTGCTCCCCGTGGACTTCGAGACGAGACGGTGCGGCCGATCGACGACCTCGAACACATTGGTCTCACGGAACAGCTGATCAGGCGTAAACCCCCATGCGCTCACCCACTTTCCCCCGACCCGCAGGTCGACCTCGTTCTCGACGATCATTGGCTCACCCAGTAGCTGGAACCAGATCTTCATTGCCTCGGGGTTGATGTACGCCTCGAACACCTCTTCTGGTGTCGCTGCGATCAGGCGCTCCACCCTGAGTTCGTAAGTCATTTCTGTTCTCCCTTCTTGATTTCGAGGTAGGCCTCGATTCCGTCGAGCCGGCGTTCCCAATGGCGCCGGTACATCTCGATCCAATTCACGGCGTCCTCCAGTTGCTCTGAGCCCAGACGGCATTCGCGAGTTCGCCCGATCTTCTCGGTGGTGACCAGATTCGCCTCCTCGAGAATCTGGACGTGCTTCTTGAGGCCGGTCAGCGACATGCCGAACGGCTTCGCCAACTCGCTTATCGATGCCGGCCCGCGTCCCAGGCGGTCGAGGATCTCCCGCCGGGTGGGATCGGCCAGCGCCGAAAAGGTTCGATCGAGGACCTGATACTGAACCATACGGTTCACTATACGCCGGTCAGTTCCGCAGGTCAACCCCGTAGGGCACCAAACAAAAACGCCACTGCCGCGCTCAGCTTCGCTCAGGTTCCGGCTGCCGCAGCTTCCAATTCGCCAATGTCGAGCTTGATCATCTTCAGCATGGCTTGCAGCACCCTATTGGCCCGTTCGGGGTCGGGGTCGCTCATAAGTTCGCCCAGCCGGTTGGGTACGATCTGCCACGACACCCCGAATCGGTCCGTAAGCCAACCGCACTGCGACGGTGTCCCGCCCTCGAGGAGCCGGTCCCAGTAGTGGTCGACCTCGTCTTGAGTCCTGCAATTGACGACGAAAGAGATGGCGGGCGTGAACGGGAACTCGGGCCCGCCGTTGAGCGCCATGAACGGTCGCCCGTCGAGCTCGAAGCTCACGGTGAGGGTGGTGCCCTCCCCGCCGTGGGAGTCGGGGCCGTACTCGCTGGCGGTGAGCCGCCGCGAGTTGAGGAAAACCGAGAGGTAGTGGTCGACGGCCTCGTCGGCGGTGCCGTCGACCACAGGCACGGGGTGACGTCGGTCATCGCCGCATCCCGACTCGCTCAGGATTCACGCCATACGACTGACGCTCGGCCATGCGAACCGACGTGATGGGTCGGTCTACGAGGTGCAGTTGAACATCCACTGCACTCCGAACCGGTCGGTCAGGCCGCCAAAGTATCCCCCCCAAAACATCTCTGCCAGTGGCATCGTCACCTTGCCGCCCTCCGACAACCCGGCGAACAACCGATCCGTCTCCTCCCGGGTGTCGGGTTCGAGGTTGATCGAAGCGTTGTTTCCGAACACCAGACTGTGACCCATTGACTCCAGGGAGTCGGTCCCCATCAGCACGTGGTCGCCGAGGGTCGGGAGCTCCACGTGCATGATCATCTTCTGCTCGTGCTCCGGGAGCGATGGCTGGGGCACCTCGCTCATTCGCTGGAAGCTGGTCAACTCGCCACCAAAGACGCTGCGATAGAAGTCGAACGCCTGCTCGGTGTTGCCCATGAAATTGAGGTAGGTACTCACCCTTGCCATTTGGATGTCCTTCTCGCTGAGGTTGTTGACAGTAACGCTACCGGTGGTCCGCCATCGCATCGTTTCCTGTTTGTGGAGCGTTGAACCCGTCCGGTTCTCCGGAGGCTCTGGGTCAAGCACGAGCGAAGAGCAGATGTAGAAGACACCGATCGTCGGATTCAACAGGTTGGCCAGTGAACCCTTCTGAAAGTGCGAGTGGCGCCCGATGGTTGATCGTGGCGACCGGCGACTACGAAGGGATGTCGAGGATCAGTCCAATGACGTCCCGGATCTGAGCGAGTAGGAGGACGCCGATATTGCCTCGCGTTCGGTCTACCCGACCGCTCGCGACGGCACGGACGTGCTGGCACTGGGCAGCGGAGAGCTGATCCAAACCGTTGGCGCTGTCGGGCTCGAGACGAACCTCGGACCCGAACCCTCGGATCGTGGTGGTTAGGGGCACGACCTGGACCACGTTGGGTCCTGCGTCGAGGATGCGCTGGGCTGTCACCACCACAGCTGGATGCGGAGAGCCTGCTTCTCGCACGGTGGGTTCTCCGAGGTCGAGATCGACGACATCACCCGAGGTCAGCATCAAGCCAGACGACCTCGTCGGGAGTGAGCGAAGCCACTAGCTCGTCACCGATCCGATCCTGACGAAGTCGCCGCACAGCCAGGGCAACCGTCTCGCCCACCGTGGCACCAAGCTCGGAAGCGAGCCGCTTGAGTTCCTGCCAGGGCTCAAGACTTACCGCGAGGCTTGATTCAGCCTTCCCGGAGCCCGCAGTCCGAAGTGCCGTTCGTTCGGCGCTAGTTGCTGACACCCATCACTGGTGTGACCAACCATCCTGCGCTCGTCTCTCAGGTTGCGGACTTGATGCGGTGTCGCCAGATGCCTACTCCGACGAGGGCGACGACGGCTCCGGCGCCCCCGAGGGGGGGGATTCCCATACCCGTGCCGAGGCTTGCCGCCAGCAGACCGGCCACCAGAACGGAGGCTGGGAGAAGCAAGACCGGCCGTTTGGAATTAGCCACAGAGGGGGTGGCATGCCACCACGCACTGAAGGCGCCGAGGCCGGCGCCGGTTGCCAGGGCACTGGCGATCCCTATCGGTAGCCACCACCAACCCTCGCCACCAAACAACGACATGATCAGTCCAACGATGTTCCCAAGTCCTAACCCGCCGAGCAGCGCCAGCGGTAGGACGCCGATCATGACCATGACCGCTCCCCGTTTCGGCGTGTTTCGGTAGTAAGCAAGTCCGATCAGGGTCAGGAGGCCCGCCCCTACCAACAGTGTGAGACCGCCGATCTTCCCGGCAGTGACTCCGGCTTCTACCTCGTCGGTGAGCAACAGCCGGACTCCGAAGGAAATGGTGGCGGCAGCGGTTAGAGCCGCCAGCCCTTGCCACCAATACCTGCCTTTCGCGTTCGTCATCATCGGCTCCTTTGTGGTTTGGCCGCGGCGAAGGAGATGGGAGACTCGCCAGCTCAAGTCCGACGGTATCCCCGCCACCCATCGCCCGAGGATCGAGACGGACGTCGCCATTGATCCTTCGCCCTCGGATACGGCATGGTTTCTGTGTTCCCAAAGGTCGGAATCGATCTCGGCCCGTCGGTCGTATCGTGCACCCCCGAGGCCGATCGTGTAGAGCTGCGTCCATCGGCGGACGACCGTTTCGGCGGGACGGCGCGTGTGGTTCACGGCGATGCCAGCCGCGTTCGAGGTCGCCTGACCGGATGCCGTTTCTCCGACACGAACGTCGCCAGGGTGCGTTCTCCGAGCCCAGTCACCCGATATTGACGCCGGCGGGGTCGGGCCTCGGCGAGAGCCAGATCGGCCTCCTCCCATCGCGATTCCAAGAGCCCGGCGGCTTCGAGCCGTCCCAGCGCCTTGTACAGGGTCCCGTGGGCCGTCAACTGGTGGGCGTCCCCGACCTCCTTGATGCGTTTAGCGATGGCGAAGCCGTGGAACTCGCCGCTGCCCTTTCGACGCAATTCCAACCCGGCGGCGAGGATCGCCTCTTCGATTGGCAGCAATGCACCCTGCTTCCGTCTCATGAGATGGTATTATAGGAAGATATCTGCCCGTTAGTCAACCAAGGCAAGCGAGGTTGTCAATTCTTCCCTTGACATTTATATCGCCAACGGATATATCTACAGGCGACATATCCGTGGCCACGGTTGTCTCTCGGAAGGAGATCGCCCTCTATGGCAAAGATCGACCCTCAAGAGCTGTCGCCTCTGCCGGTGGCCCACTTGCACATCCTGGTGGCGTTGGCCGACGGTGAGAAGCACGGCTATGCGGTAATGCGCGAGGTCGAGCGGATGACCGACGGTGAGGTCACCATGGGTCCGGGCACGCTGTATGGGGCGATCAAACGTATGTTGAGCGCAGGCCTCGTCGAGGAGACCGACGAGCGACCAGACCCCGCCGTCGATGACGAGCGGCGCCGCTACTACCGGACCACGGGGTTCGGGATGCGTGTGCTGACCGCCGAGACGGAGCGGCTGGAACGGTTGGTGCGCACCGCTCATGCCAAGCAGACCAAGCGGAGGCTCCAACCGGGACTGAAGGGGAGCGAGACATGAACGCCCACGAGAGGGTGTACCGATCGCTCCTGGTGATGTATCCAGAGGCGCACCGTCGCGAGTACGGCGAGCCGATGATCCAACTGGTGCGAGATCGGTTCCGGAACGAAGGCGGTGGCGTGCACTCCGTGACGTTGTGGGGTCAGATCGTTTGGGATCTGGCGAGGACTGCGCTCTCCGAAAGAACGGAGATGACCATGGGCACTCTCAGGCAGGGATGGTGGCGCTTCGCTGCCGGTCTCATCAGCGTCGCCATCGCGGTCGCCGCGGTCGGCAACCTGTTCGGCGACTGGATCGACGACGGACCGCGTCATGGCAAGATCGGGGCCTCGGTGGTGACGCTCATTGGGGCCGGTCTGGTGTTTGGCGGGCTCGCCATTCGAAAGCGCCACCCGGCCCGGGGGAGCGTGGTGATCGGGGTCGGAGTATTTCCGGCCGTCCTACTGATCACCGTGCCCTGGTTCCCGCTCCTAGCGGACATAGGGGTCCTCGCGACGATCGTCGTTTTTATGGCCTTCTTGGACGCCGCCACTGGGCCGCGCACCCAACCGGCGGACGTCGCTCGTTGAACCGACCATCGGGATCCCGTCTCCGGCTGGATCGTGAGGAATGTAGGAGGACGGGCGCCCTTGTGTGTGCCGTGGCGCTGGCGGCCGCGGCATGCACAAACTCCACGAGCCCCGCCGTCACTTCCACGACCCCCGCCGTCACCAGCACCACCCCGCCGGTTTCAGCGGCGTACGGGGAGGAGTGCGAGTCGTTTACGGTCGATCCCGAGCATGCGTTCTTCGCCATCAACGACACCTACACCGACCCGGATCCGGTCGAGTGGGAAACGGCCGCTCCCGGCGACGTGGGGCTCGACGAGGCGGTCTTGGAGGAGGCGGCCGCTAATGCGGCGTTATCGGGCGACATCGCCAGCTTGCTGGTGGTGCGTGATGGCAAGCTGGTGTTCGAGCGGTACTTCAACGGCAGCGACGCGTCCCAGGCCAACAACGTGCATTCGTTGTCGAAGTCGATCCTTTCCTTGCTGACCGGGCTCGCCATCGACGACGGCACGCTCGAACTCGACTCGACGATCGGGGAGCTCCTTCCCTCTGAACTGGTCGGTGAGCACGGCGACCTCACCGTGGAAAATCTGCTCACGATGTCGGGTGGGCTGGAACTGTCCGAGCAAGACGAGGCCCACTACGAGTGGGAGCGCAGCGACGAGCCCGGCGAGCCTTCCTTCGTTCGGGCAGTGCTCGAGCGACCGAGCGTCACCCCACCGGGATCGGAGTTCGCCTACAGCACCGGGCTCACCCAGGTGCTGGCGGCGGTCGTCACCGAAGCGACCGGACAATCGCTGTGCACCTTCGCCGCAGAGCGGCTGTTCGGTCCGGTGGGGATCGACGTGGAGAAGTGGTGGGTCGAGACTGGCGGGTACTTCTCGGGTGGGCATTCGCTGTTCCTGACCCCCCGCGAGGTGGCCCGAGTTGGGCAGCTGGTACTGCAGAACGGGGTATGGGAGGACCAACAGCTGGTCCCCAGCGCGTGGCTGGAGGAGTCGCTGGCAGAGAGATGGGACCTCGGGTGCTTACGGTTCCAACCCGTGCACCAGGGCTATGGCTATCTCTGGTGGCGATACGACAGGGGTGGCCACGAAGTCTGGAACGCGTCAGGGTTCGGCGGGCAGGAGCTCTTGATCGTCGACGACCTCGACCTTCTCCTAGTGCTTACCCATGACACCTCTGACGTCGAGGAAGGTGGTCACCAGCAGGTGTCGGGGCCCGCACTGCTGCGGCATTACCTGCTCGACGAGCCTGCCGAAAAGGGCGCCTCGACGTGCGAGTCGCAGACCTTCGGGGTGCACACCATCCGGCCCGACGGGACGGGACGGTCCCAGATATCGGGTTGGCCGGTAGGTGCGGGCCCTTCGTCGTGGTCACCTGACGGGTCGAGCCTGGCGGTTGCCATGGACGGACGAGACCTGAACTCGGAGATCTACGTCCTGGCAACCGATGGCACTCTGAAGCGTCGGCTAACCCACGACTTCGCCTTCGACGCGATGCCGGCGTGGTCGCCCGATGGCTCATCTCTCGCGTTCATGCGGGGCGGCCCCGCCCAGAGTGACCTCTATCGGGTGAACGCCGACGGCACCGACCTGGTCCAGTTGACCGACTTTGAGGGGTACGAGCATTCGCCCACATGGTCGCCGGACGGGACCCGGATCGCGTTCGTGTGGGGACACGAAGACGCCCGTGGCTTTGGTGAGAGTGGCCAGCTGTGGATGGTCGGAGTTGACGGGTCTGATCCTACGTTGTTGCTCGACGAGAGCATCGGCTATCCCGCCTGGTCACCCGACGGGCAACACATCGCGCTCGAGATCCGGGGAGACGTGACCCGCATCGGCGTTCTCGACCTCAGCGGTGGCGTCGTCGTGGATCTGGGCGGGGGCTACGTGCCGAAGTGGTCTCCAGATGGCGCCCGGCTGGCATTCGTTGCCGACCGAGGTGGCAATCTGGACCTGTTCGTCATGGACGCCGACGGCAACAACGAGGTTCAACTCACACAGGACGAGGCGTTCGACACATTCCCGATCTGGTCTCCAGATGGTGACACGATTCTCTTAATGTCCCGCGACGACCGCTGACTTCGGCCGAACGCGTTCACCCTGCCCGTGGCCGGCGCAGCCCGACCGGCTATCCGATTCAGCCGAAACCTCGGTAGCGCGACCTTGGCGATCTGGTGGCGATCGCAACCAACCCCTGGCCAAGGAATCGAGTGATGTTCCCCGGGGGAACATCAGAGACTGCATCAAACCCGGGTGGGTTCACCGGGGGAACCTCGCAGGTACGCGACGGCGAGGTCGAGGGCGGGATCAGCGGTCACCTGATCCATCCTCCGTATGCATCAGCGGGGCGGTGTGACGTCCGTCGCTTTCCGCCGTGGCGTACTCGTCACGACATGCGGTTGAACAGAAGTACACGATCTCCCCGTCGATCTGCAAGTGGGGTGCGCTTTGGGGGTCGACGGACATCCCGCATATCGGATCGGTGGCCATGTTGTGGAGTTCGCGGAAAGCTCCGTCTTCCAGCCAGAGGATCCGGTCGGCTACGTCTTTCAGGCGGATGTCGTGAGAGACCATCACCACCGCACGTTTGTCTTCGGTCGCGATGCGGCGGAGAAGGCGAGCGATCTCGTGGCCTATCTTCGAATCGAGGTTGGCGGTGGGTTCGTCGGCGAGGATGACGGGCGGTTGGTTGGCGAGGGCGCGGGCAATGGCCACCCGTTGTTTTTCGCCCCCGGAGAGCTGGTCTGGGCGGAAGGAGAGCCGTTCGGCGAGGCCAAGTCGGGTGAGGAGCTCTTCGGCCCGTTCACGAGCATGTCGGCCGGTCACACCGCCGAGGTTGAGAGCGAATTCGACGTTTTCCAGGGCGGTGAGGGCGCCGAGGAGGTTGAAGTCCTGGAAGACGAACCCGAAGGTGGTTGCCCGCAACTTGGGTAGTCGGGACTCGGGGATGGCGGTGATGTTGTCGCCGTCGACGACGATCTCTCCTGATGTGGGTCGGAGCATGGCGCCGAGCATGGAGAGCAGGGTGGTCTTGCCGCTGCCGGATGGTCCCATGATCAACACCACTTCTCCAGTGTTGACCTCGAGGTCGACACCGCGGACGGCGTGTACCTCGGTGGCGCCTTCTCCGAAGGTCTTGTTCAGTTGTCGAGCGGCTAGGGCGGTCTTGCTCACGATGTTCTCCTGAAGACGGTGGCCGGGTCGACCCGCCACACCTTGATGAGAGGGATGACCACCCCGACCCCAGCCACCAGTACGCCGCCCGTCCCGGCCCTGAGGAGGGAGGTGGCCTCCACGACCACGTCGATGTCGGGCGCCAGGGCGGCGACGATGGCACCGATGCTAAAGGTGACGGCCACAGCTAGGGCCAGAGCGGTCACGACGGTCCACATTGCCTGGATGAGAACCAGACGTGACACACCGAGACGTCCGAGGCCGAGGGCCTTCATCACGCCAATGTCCCTGAGGCGAGAAAGGACCGCGGCGTAAAGCACCAGTCCGATGACCGCCAGGCCAACCAGGAAGGCAGCGATGGCCATGATGTTCAAGAGGTCGGTGCTCATCTCTCTGACCACGGCCCGTTCTTCGGCCGAAAACCGTTGTCGAGTCTGGGTCGACACCCCCGAGACGGCGGCCTCAATGCTCTCAGCGACGGACTCGGGATCGCCACTGCTACCGATCAGGAGGTAGCTGGCGGTGTTGGGCAAACCCAGGAGAGCTGCCAGGTCGTCGAAAGTGACGTAAACGCTGGTGTTGACGATGCTGGTCATCCCGGTGGTGAGCCCCGAAACCCGCCACCTCCTTCCCATCACCTCCACCTCGTCGCCCAGGGCGATGTCGAGAGCTTTGGCCGCTGAGTCGTCGACCACTATCTCGCCGGTTGCGGGCTCTCGTCCCTCGACCAAGGTTTGCGGTCCGCCCCGCCCGCCCGGTGGGTAGCCGATGACGTAGCTGGGTCTCCGTCCGGCGGGAACCCTCAGGGCGTCGCTTGAGAAGAGGATGGCCTCTACCCATGACACTCCCGGCAGCTGACGGATCTGGTCGGTAACCGCCAATGGCACCACCGATGTCGCCATGTGAATGGTGCGGACACCTTCCTGGGAGACGAAGACGTCGGCGGGAGAGGTGTCGATGTAACGAGAAACCTGACGGGTGGTGCCGGCGAAGATGCCATCGAGGGTGAGAGCCATTACCAGGGCGATGGCCACCCCGGCGACTCCGAGCAGTGCGCGGCGCCGGTCGGTGAACAGCATGCGGCGTGCGACCGGGACCATGTCACCATCCCCGGTAGACGGACGCCGGTTCGAGCTGCCCGAGTCGGCGGGCCGGGATGATCGCCGCAACCAGTCCCATTCCGATGGCCGCCGCCGCCAACACCAGCAGCTGCCGCCACTGGAGGGAGAACCAGAACTGGGGCCGTAGCCGACCAACGAGCCAGGCGCCTCCCAGATACATGAGATAGCCGACCACACTTCCGGCGACGGCGATGAAGACTGTCTGGCCCACGACCAGCCCCAGGATTCTCCCCGGTCCGGCTCCGATCGCCTTGACGATCCCGTACTCGCGGAGCCGCTCGACCACACCCGAGTAGACGGTGAGGGCTACCACCAGGGTGGCGGCTGCGAAGGCGATCCCAATCATCAGCAGCACCGGGCCCTCCATAATTCCGGCCAGAATCTCCCGGTCGTTCTCGGCCAAGGTTGTTGGAGGAATCGGGTCAAGACCGGTACGAGCCCTTATAGCTGCCACGGCTTCGTCGGGTTCGGCGGTCCGGACCAAAAGAAAGGTGGCAACCTCCCCACCCCCGGTCATCACCCGTGCGGTGTCAGCGGTGACGAACACAAGGCTGGTCATCCACGATCGGGTGCCTTCGGAAAGGCCCACCGTTCGGAAGGTTCGTCCTCCCATCTGGAACTCGCTTCCGACCTCGAGGTCATGTTCTTCGGCGAAGGTGCGATCGAGCACCGCTTCGCCGACCGTTTGAGCCTGCCGGCCGTTGGAAAGCTCCCAGGGTCCGCCCAGACCCCCCGGATCTGAACCCACCAGCAGGACGAACTCCTTTTCTCCGTGCAGATCGAACACCGTGTAGTGGATGTGCACCGGATCGGCCTGTTGGATTTGGGGGATTGCCGCCAGCTCTGCGAGGGCGGTGAGCGGCACCGCTGACCGGTCTCCGAGAATGCTCTCGGTTCCCGATTGGGCGACGAAAAGATCAGCTCCAGCGTGGTCCTCGTAGGCGGTGATCTGAACGAGCTGCCCGTTCCACAAACCCTGGAGCAGCAGCACCAGGCCGATGGCGGCACCTACCCCGAGCACGCTGACGGCGAGCCGTCTGGGATCGGCGGTCGTCATCCTCCTGGCGGCGGGTACCCGTCCAAACATCGCAGAGGTCCCCTCAGCGGCGGTCGACTAGACGTTTTGTCTCACGTTCGGCCCGGCGGTCGAGCCAGAACATCACCGCCACGATTCCCAAGCAGATGGCCAAGGCAACACCGACGACGATACGAGTGACGTTTCCGCTCAGACGGAAGAGGGCGAGTCCTGCGGCAGACATCGCCACCACACCGATCCAAATCCACATCAGGCCGCTTCGGCCAGTCTCGGGGTTTTCTGTAGATCTCACGATGCCACCACCTTTCCTCTCAACATGCCCATCTGGCAGGCGAACTCGTAGCTGCCCGCCTCGATGGGCGTGAACTCGACCGGCACGTTGCTGCCTCGGGGCAGCTCGGCGGAGAGGCCGAAGGCGTCGAGGACCACCCGCTCCGAGCAGGGGTCGGACTCCTGGCGGTTGAACACCAGCCGCACCGGTCTGCCGGCGGCGACCCGGATCGTGTCCGGGTTGTAGCCGCCCTTGACCACGATGAACGCCTCCTGCACCCCATCGCCGGTGACCCCGGCGGCGGTGCCGGCCGGCTTGGACAGCCAGAAGTACCAGACGATGAGCCCGATCAGACCCAGCCCGGCCAGGTTCACCAATACGACATCCATCACGTCACCTCCTCATGATGACCGGGTTTGAAGCGCCGGAGCCGGTTGGCGTTGGACACCACTGTGACCGAGGAGAACGCCATGGCCGCTCCGGCGATGAGTGGGGAAAGCAGGATCCCAAACGCCGGGTAGAGGAGCCCGGCAGCGATGGGGATACCAAGAGTGTTGTAGGCGAAGGCGCCCACTAGGTTCTGATGGATGTTACGCATCGTGGCCTTGGAGAGCTCGATGGCGGTGGCAACCCCGGTGAGCGATCCTTTGACCAGTGTGACGCCCCCTGACTCCATCGCGACGTCGGTGCCGGTGCCCATGGCCAGACCGACATCCGCCTGGGCGAGGGCGGGGGCGTCGTTGATCCCATCGCCGACCATGGCCACCGTCTTGCCCTCGGCCTGGAGGAGCCGGATCTGGGTGGCCTTCTCATCGGGAAGCACCTCGGCCAACACCCGGTCGATCCCCACCTGGTCACCGATCGCTTTCGCAGTCCGGTGATTGTCACCGGTGAGCATCACCACCTCCAGGCCGAGCCGGTGCAGCCGAGCGATCGCCTCCACCGAGTCCTCCTTGAGGGTGTCGGCCACCGCCACCACCCCGGCGATCTCACCGTCGACCGCGATCACCACCGCCGTCTTGCCCTGTTTGGAGAGCCGCTCCAGCAGCTCCTCGGCGGCTCCTGCGCCGATGCCCCGATCGGCCATCAGCTTCAGGGTCCCGAGTACGACTAGGTGGTCGTCGACCCGAGCTTCGATGCCTTGTCCGGGTAAGGCGACAAACTGGTCGGGTTCGCTCAACGCGACCCCCCGGTCCGCAGCGGCGCGGACGATTGCTTCTCCAAGGGGATGCTCCGACCCTTTCTCGGCGGAGGCCGCCAGCTGCAACACCTCGACGTCAGTGTGACTTCCGAAAGGGATCAGGTCGGTGAGGGAGGGCTCGCCCCGGGTGACTGTTCCGGTCTTGTCCAAGACCACCGTGTCGATCCGGTGGGCGGTCTCCAGCGCGTCACCGGACCGGATCAGGATCCCGTTCTCGGCCCCCTTGCCGATCCCCACCATCAGCGAGGTGGGTGTGGCCAACCCGAGGGCGCAGGGGCAGGCGATGACCAGCACCGTCACCAGCGTTATCACCGCGTAAACAAGCGCCGGTGACGGACCGAAGGTGTACCAGGTCATGAAGGTGAGAACGGCGACGATCAGCACTGCCGGGACGAAGTACCCGGACACCTTGTCAACGGTGCGCTGAATTGGCGCCTTGGAGCCCTGGGCGTCGCGGACCATGCGGATGATCTGGGCCAGCATCGTGTCTCTACCCACCCTGGTGGCTTGAAACCGGAAGGAGCCGGTGCGGTTGATGGTGGCCCCGATCACCGTCGTACCCTCGGTCTTCTCTACCGGGATCGGTTCCCCCGTGACCATCGACTCGTCGACCGCCGAGGATCCCGAGATCACCTGCCCGTCCACCGGGATCTTCTCCCCAGGTCGGACCACCACCACGTCGCCGACCACCACCTCTTCCACCGGAAGGTCGGTCTCGACTCCGGCGCGGACCACTCGGGCGGTCTTGGCCTGCAGTCCGATCAGTTTCTTCATCGCCTCCGAGGTGCGGGCCCGGGCTCGTAGCTCGAGCGCCATCCCCAATACCACCAGGGCGGTGACCACCGCGGTCACGTCGTAGAAGACGTCACGCAGCATCTCATCGGGGAAGAACCCGGGGAAGAGCACGGCCACCGTCGAGTACAACCAGGCGGCCGAGATCCCGGTGGCGATCAGGGTGTGCATGTTCGCCGATCGATGCTTGAGGGGTCCCCACGCTCCGGTGAAGAACTGCGACCCCGACCAGGCCAGTACCGGGATGGTGAGGATCCCCATCGCTACCCAAATCCACCAGAGTGCGGTCGAGCCTTTGTTGGGGACGCCGGGGAAGATCTGCGGATAGGAGAAGTAGATCACCGGCAGCGACACGGCGGCGGCGAACCAGAACTTGCGCATCAGCAGCCGGTACCTGCTATGTGACTCGGCCTGCTCGGTATCGGTTTCGGGGTTGGTCTCGTCGTGGATCGGGATCGCCCGGTACCCGGCCGCCACGACCGCCGCGGTCAACACCGAGGCCGGCACCTCCACTGCGGTGTCGACGGTGGCGGTGTTGGCGGCGAAGTTGACACGGGCGTCGATCACCCCGGGCACGCCGGCCAAGGCCGATTCCACTGTCGACACACACGAGGCGCAGGTCATCCCCGCCACCGCAAGATGAATAGTTCCCGCCCGTTCGGTTCGCCCGGGCGGATCCGCAGTCGGCACGCCCGCGGTCTCCTCCTCGTACGAATCCGCGCCATCGTCGGAGGCGGTGTCTTCGATGTACTGTTCCGGATCAGCCAGGAAACGGCGGCGGCAATGCTCCGAACAGAACCCGAGCCCCGGGTATCCGTCCGCCTGCAGGGCACCGGGACCGACCGTCATCCCACACACCGGATCACGCATCTCGACGCCTTTCGACTCCAGGTTCATCGTCTCCATGTCACCACCGTACGCCTTCCAGCCGACTGGAATGTCAAGGGAGTAAGATCGCTGTCATGAGAATCGGAGAGCTCGCCCGACGCACCCTGGTCCCCACCAAGACCATCCGCTACTACGAGGAGATCGGCGTGTTGTCCGCCCCCGACCGCGCCGCCAACGACTATCGCGATTACCCCGACGAGGCCGTCGATCGGCTCGCCTTCGTCCGAGACGCCCAAGCCACAGGCCTCACACTCACCGAAATCGCCTCCATCCTCGACCTTCGCAGCCATGGCGAAGCCACCTGCCATCACGTTATCGACCTTCTGGAACGCCACCTCACCGCGCTCGACCGGCACATCAAGACCCTCCGCCAGACACGCAGAAAGCTCGCCACTCTCACCGAACGGGCCCGGAGCCTCGACCCCTCCGACTGCCATGACCCCAACCGCTGCCAAACGATCGCCGGCAGCGGGCGGCTGGAACTCAGGGCCCGAGACGTTGGACGTCACCTGCACACCGCTCCTGCTGGCCACAGCCACTGAGGTCGGAAGTCCGGTGCGTCGAGCAGCGACGCGCCGAGGCCGGTGACGCGGCTGTGTTCAGGGTCTGGCGATCATCCGGTTGAGCTGGGCCTGATACTGCTCCTGGGCCCGGATCATGGCTGGATCGACCCACATCGGATCAAGTTCGATCATCGTGTTCATTGAGGGGGACACCGAGACCCGCATCCGTTCGAGCATCCGCATGTCTCCCTCGAGCATCCCCAGCTCCCCGAAGTCGGTGACTACGGCGGTCCGAGAGGTCGGCTGCAGGGGCTCCCGTGAGAAGCCACCGCTGATCGCAGCTGCCGTCATCACCACGGCGACGAACAGAACCCAGGTGACCGAGACGATCTCCAAGAACTTCACGACGAGCCCTCCTATGACTCCATCCCAATCGTACGCCTTCCAGTCGACTGGAAGGTCAAGACTGCTCTGGTATTCGCCGGTGATCGAGGTTGCAGGCTCGGTGCCTGGCAGTTCCCCAGAGGACCAGGCCCATCCCCATTAGAACGACCAGCGCTCCAATGGAGCTTGTCAGCGTCGGGCGCTCTCCCATGAGCAAGCCACCTGCCACTCCCACCACCGGGACCAGGAGGAGGGTGGCTCCCAGCACTACCAGGCTCAGATGCTTCAAAAGGGCGAACCAGACGGCGTAGGCGAGGCCAGTTCCCGCGATACCGAGAACCATCAGAGAAGCCACCAAGCTGGCTGACCAGCGGGTAGTGGACAGATCCTCTACGGATGCCCCGGCGACGATGAGGATTACCCCGCCCAGTAGGAATTGGGCAGCCGTTGTGCTGGAAATGTCTACGCGGAATGAAAGCCGGCGCATCCGTATGGTTCCGGCCGCAGGTGCGGCCGCCGCGAGAAGTGCCAACGCCATCCCCACCCCGGTCGTCACTCCGGATGCGGTCGCGGTCACCAGGGTCACACCGGCCAACCCGAGGGCGAGGCCGACGCCAGCCACCTTTCCAAGACGGTCGCCGAATATGGCCCGCCCGGCGATGGCCAGCATCAGCGGCTGTGCGCCGGCAAGGATCGAGGCGATGGCCGCCGCCGCCCGCTCCGCCGCCAGGTACATCGCCTCCGAAGGCAATCGCGAAGTGGTGACCGATAGAAAGATCACGTCGCCAAGCCGAGGAAGACCCCAGCGAGGGAGGAGACCGACAGGCCCGCCCGGACGAGCGATCCACCCGGCGAGCACGACCCCGCCGAGCAGAGAGCGGAGACCCGCCGAGATGAGGGGCGTCGACTCTTTGAGCGAGGACTGGATCAGCACGAAACACAAACCCCACAGCACGGCGACACCGGCGGCGAGGGCCAGCCAATGGCTGTTGGCTGGACTGGAGCCGGCCACCGATTAGTGCCGGTGCACTTCGTCGGTTCGAGCCCCCGTGCCTTCACTGTCCTTAGTTGAATGGCCGGAGTGATCCATCCCGAAGGCCATCAGCATGCAGCCGGCAACCAGGCCAAAGGTGAAGGCGGTGGACCAAGGCACCCCGACGATGACGAGGATTCCAACAGCGACGGCCATAACCGTTACGTGACGCAGTAGGTGGCGACCCATGGTGAGCTCCTTCTTGTTAATCGAATTCGTACGGACTCAGCCCCACTCACGACGCTCCGTCGCGGCCCGGGCCTCGCGGCCCGCCTCGACGAAAAGGTAGAAACCGATCACCACCAGCCAGAGGTTGCCGGTCAGCCCGAGGATCACCAGGCCAGCGGCAAGGACTTGGCCAACCGTGGCGGCGACGATGGTTGACCGACGGTCCCCCATCCTTGGGGAGAGCAACCCTTGCAGTATGCGGCCACCGTCCATCGGGAAGACTGGGAGCAGGTTGAACAGGCCGAGGATCAGGTTTAGCCAGAACAGGCGGCCGATGACCGTCCCGTGATGGATGTCGACGGGGAACAGCGCGGCCCGGGTGACGAAAGCCGCCACTCCGGCCGTGGCGGCCAACCCCAGGCTGGTCAGCGGTCCGGCGGCGGCCATCGCGAGGTTGGCTCGCGCCCCATCGCCAAGCTTTGTCAGCCGGGTTGCGCCGCCGATGGGGAGAAGGATGATGTCCTCCACGGCAACACCCCGGGCTCGCCCGACCAGGGCGTGGGCAAGCTCATGGATGAGGACCGAACCGAACAACATCGACGTCCACCCGATCGCATCAAGCATTCCTGCCGGCCCATAGCGCAGCCCGTCGAAGACCAGCCAACCGACAAATAGAAGAAAGCTCCAATGAAGGCGGAGCGGGATGCCGAATAGCCGGCCGACTCGGAGCTCACCGCCACCGTAGGAGGAGCCGGTGGCCGGAGCGACCGAAGTCGAGAGTGGGCTCGGTGCTGTCATTTTTCGTCCTTCTCCCTGGAGGTCGCTGCTGTCTTTATTTTTGTTTGGAATCCGCGCCATGGTCGGAGGCAGTGTCGCCTCCGTACCGCTCCGGGTCGGCGAGGAACCTGCGCCGACAGTGCTCCGAACAGAACCTGAAGTCCGGGTATCCGTCCGCCTGCAGGGCACCGGGGCCTACTTTCATCCCACACACCGGATCACGCATCGCGACGCCTTTCGACTCTCTGTTCTTCGTCTTCCATCACCACCGTACGCCTTCCAGTCGACTGGAAGGTCAAGTGGTTGGTTTCTTCTGTCTCACGGGTTCACAGGGGTGGTGCTTGAGGTGGCAACAGGACTGGTGTTGGAGTGGCCGTGGTGATCGGTGGTCGTTGTGACCGGGGGAGCGTCCGCCGGGGCGGTGGTCTCTCCGGTTAGAAGCGGGCCGATGTAGAGCGAAGAGACGGTGTAAGTGATGACGAATACGGCCACGGCGACCGCAGGTGCCGCCCACGTCCCGAACCGTCGGTAGAGACGGATCAACATCGGAGTGGCGAGTCCGAGGCCGATGACGAAGAACAGGACCCGTCCTCCGGTTCCGGCGAGGATGGCGGCTCCAGCGAGGGGTCCGACGTGATGGAGCACATGTGGCGCCGCACCACTTACCGCCCCCCAGACCGCCGTGACAGCATGACGGACCCGGCCCGACCGCCGTGGCATCACGGCGGCCGAGGTGCTCATGTCCCGCCGGCGGCGTCGAGTTCACCGAGAAGCACCGCAGCAGGGACGAACATCTCGGCGTAATGGCGTACCCACGCGATCTCGCCACTCTGTCGGACAAGGGCGAAGCTGTGACTCGGTCGGTCACCATGGCCGTAGATGCCGACCATCCCATAGGCGCTCGAAATACGGGCGCCAGGGTCGATGAGGATGGGCCGCTCGATTCCAAACCTGGCCGCCTCGGCGGCGACCAGGGGAGCGGGATCGACCATGATCGGCAGCAGGGTGAGCCCGCGCTCGGCCATGGCCGTTTCCAGCTCGGGGATCTGGGCGAAGCAGCCGTCGCATCCCACTCCCATCGAGAAGTAGAGGAGGGCATCGCCACCGGCCAGCGCCTGGTCGAGGGACACGGTCTGCCCGTCAGATGTGGCCAGCTCGAACGGAGCCGCCTGATCGGGCCCGGTCGTGTCCCTGTCGGTGAGTGCGGAGACGGCGACCAGGATCGCCAGGATTGCTGGCGCCGCGATGAAGGCGGTCCACCTCCATGCCGAGGTCCGGCGTTGCTTGCGACTAATCACGGGTCGCGGTCGACTCTTGGTCCTGGTCATGACAACTCCGATCTTCTTGTGTCTTGGGAATGTTGCGCCGACGTCGTGTCGACAAGGCGATAGCTGCGACGCCGACCCCGATGAGCAACGCCCCGACGACTGGGTCGGGGATCCAGGCCAGCTCGGAGAGCAGTGGGGTCAGGGCGTCCTCGATCCGGTTTCCCAGGTTCGCTGTGAAGGCAGGGGTTAAGGACGAGCCGGAGATCGCCACAGCCGCCAGCACGACTGCCATGACCAGGAACATCGCCGAGGCTGCCATGCCGGCCATCGTGGTCGCGATCCGGATCGGGCCGGCCTCGAGCGATACCGGCTTGGCGCCAAAGTGGGCCCGCTCCGGTCGGAGCCGATCCCACATCAGGGTCATGACCACCAGCGGGAACACCATCCCGAACACGTAAGCCAGGCCGATTCCAACCCCAGCGACGAGACCGGGGGAAACCGCTGAAAGGGTGAGGACACCGGCCAGGACCGGGGCGCAGCAGGCGCTGGCCGCACCGGAGAACACTCCCAGCGTGTAGACCCCCGCCGAGTCGGTGCGGGAGATGTCGGGTGATCCCCGCAGGAACGGCAACGACCAGACGCCGCCGCTCAGAGAGAGCGCAGCCAGGCCGAGCAGCAGCAGGGCACCGAGTCCGTACACCACGGTGTGGTATCGCAGCAGGCTTTCGGTTAGCAGGCCGAGTCCGAGTGTCACCGGAACCATCACCGTTGCCACTCCGGCGGCGAACACGAAGGCCAGCGGGACCAGACGCCACCGATGATTGCGTACCGAAGCCGCCAGGAAGGAAGGGAACATCACGACGATGCAGCACGGGGCGAAAAGCGCGACTGCGCCGGCTACGAAGGCTGCGATTACTGATCCTCCGAGAAAGAGCCCCTCCACGCTCAAACCACCAGGTCGGTCTTGTCAAGCTGAGCGAGATGGCTCTCCAGCCTGCGGCGGGAGACACGCCCGTATCCGAAGAAGACACCATCGACGACCAGGATCGGCGGGAACGGGATCCGATGACGCACGATGAGCGCCCGACCCTCCTTGGAGGAGATGGGCATGGTCCGGACCGTGAGTGGTCTCACCTTGCCTATGTCGTCGAGAAGGAGCAAGGCGTCATCGCAGAAATGACAGCCCGGGGCGGTCATCACGAGGATGTCGACCGGTCTGGTCACCTCAGGCGCCCGCCCTGATCCCAGAAGGCACCGCCTCGGTATGACAACGGTGGATCTCCTGCTGGGAATGTGGGGCGGATCCGAAGGCGGCGGCCAGCAGCTCCTCGACGATTTGGTCGATCCGTCCCTCGGACACCGCTTCGGGGACGCACCCTCGCAGATGCGCCTCCAGGATATCGCGACGGACCCGGTCCAGGGCGCCCTGCACCGCCGACAATTGGTGGAGCACATCGATGCAGTAGCGGTCCCCGTCGACCATGCGGATCACCCCGTCGAGATGTCCCCGAGCCGAACGAAGCCTGAACCCCACCGAAGCGGCCTCAGCCCTCATCGACGGGTCTCCTGGTGGGCCTCCAACACCCGCCGGCGCTCCGTGAACTCGTCGCGGTCGATCTCACTGGTGGCATATCGGCGCTCGAGGATGCTGAGTGCGTCCGGCCTCGTCCAGGTGCGCGTGATCCCCACCCCGCGGGCCGCCCACACGACCAGGGCGGCGATGGCACCCCAGAACACGATCATCATCGTCCAGCCGAGGAACCCCATCGTGTTCCAGTTACACCACATCTGTTACCACCTCGACATATATGATCCCCACCCCGGGTGGGGTAGAGCAGGGCTGAAAGACTCTGTCTTTCAGGCCGTTTCCGCCGCTACCGACCGAGTAGAACTCATGGGTCTCGTTCGGCCTGCTGCCAGGTGACCTGCCACTGGAAGCCCCGTTGCTCCTGCCCCCAGTTCGCCTTGAAGTACTCGATGATGGCGAGGATCTCCTCGTCGGTGAGCGCACCGCTGAAAGTCGGCATGCGTGATTCTGGGAAGTCGGAGCCGTCGCCGATGATCTCGAGGAGGAGCTGGTCTGAGTGATGCCACGTGTGGCCCGAAGAGTCGTGCGGCGGCGGCGGGTAGGACCCGTCGGGATTGGGTGTCTTCCAGTTCGGGTCGCCCGACAGGTCGGCACGGTGACACGAGGCGCAGTTCTGTTGATACAGCTCCTCTCCTCGAGCAACCCGCCCGTTGTCGAGGTTGGGAGGCGGTGGCGCCTCACCGGCAAGAGAAGGCGCCACCGTCGATGCCGTGACCTCGTCAGAGGCCGAACACGACGACACCAGGGCAACGGCGGACAACACGGCTATTGCTGCTGCGGTGCTGAGTCGGCGAGTGATCACGACTGGACCGTGATCTCCCCCTTCATTCCGGCCGCATAGTGCCCTGGCTGATGGCAACCGATGAGCACCGTCCCGGGCTCGGTGAACTGCCACGTGAGTTCCTTGGTCTCCCCGACTGCGACTGTCACCGCGTTGACTTCGTGGGACATCGGCATCCCGCCCATTTCGGCCATCTCCGCTTCGTGTTCGTCTTGGGTCATCTGATCGCCGAGGGTGAGGTCGTGCGGGACCTGTCCCTCGTTGACGATCCGGAAGGTGACAGTTTCCCCGACCGTCACGGTCACGTTGACAGGGTCGAAGCGGAAATCGTCGCTGGCGACGATCTCCACCATGCGGTCGGCGTCCGCGGGATCGGCCGGTTCGCCGAAAGTGAACTCCGTTGCTTGGTCGTCGCCCGCCACGGTGGTGGTGGTTGCGGCGCCGCAGGCTCCGAGCAGCAGCGCCGCTGTTCCTGAAAGGAGGGCGGCGAGACGTAAACGTCTGTCAAACATGACATCTCCTGATTCTTCGGAAAGGTGATTACGTGGGCGGATCTGTGGGTTTTAGACCCTCATCACGCACAGTTCGAAGAGTCGGAGCCGTCCCCCGACGGTGACCCTTCCGATGATGTCACCGGTTCTCGGGTCTGGTGTCGGCCTCCGGGGTCGGCTGTGCTGGCGGTGGTCGGTGGTGGTGGAGGCGATCAGGCCGGCAACGACGAGCACAAAAACGCAAAGCCCGAGCACATTATGGACGGCAACGCCCCCAGCGGCATCCTGCTCAGCGGCATGGTGACCAGTGTCTCTAAGTCCGAGCGCAGCGGGGTCGAGACCGTGCATTGACAGCATTCCGACGACGGCGAGCATTGCCGGGCCGGTCATCAAGACCAGACGTCGGCGAACATGGAGAATTGCCATGGGACCTCATGACTCTATCCGAAGGCGTCGCAAACACGAGAGGTCCAACCCCATACCTTCAGATGCCCCACCATGGCCTTGACCTCAGGCCGGGGGGAGGGTGCAAAAGTGGGTTGAAGCTCTCGCGCGGAGTCCGACCGAAAGAGTTGCCAAGAATTGCCGCGCCCGGCTCTGGTTACCGCGTGGTTGTAGTCGTCGGCGTACGTCCTTGCCCGATGCACAACATCAGATCGAACGTGAATACTGGACATCAGTTCGGTTTTGCCATCGTGGCCCTAGGTCACCGGAGATTCCGCGGCGACTGACCGATTGCTGGTGGCAAACCAAAGGCCACCCTCGGGGCTTGCGTTGACTCAACGGTACAGAGCAAGGGCCTCGGTCTGGCTCACATGGTATCCGCCTACGACGAAGACGGCGTACAACAGCACTAAGACGGCGCCGGCCCGGCGACGGACCGCCTTCCTCTGCGGATCTGGCTCTGTGCTCCTCGCCTTCCTCCATAACGACCTGGTCCGCGGGCTCGAGGTCCCGACTGAACAACAGCTCCTATACGCCATCGCCATCGGACAGTTCACCTCCGGCCCGGTGTTCACCACCGCCACCTTCATCGGCTACGTCCTCGGCGGGATCCCTGGAGCCGTGGTCGCCACCATCGGAATCTTCCTCCCATCGTTCCTCTTCGTGGGAGCGGTCACTCCGATCGCCCGACGGATCAGGAACAGAGACTGGACTGCAGCCCTTCTCGACGGGGTCAACGCCTCGGCCCTCGGACTTATAGCAGGCGTCACCTTCCAACTCTCCGCAGACGCCCTCGCCGATCCCCTCGACATCCCCTCGCCGCCGCAACTGGGCTGCTGCTCTTGCGCACGAGAATCAACAGCTCCTCGCTCGTCCTGGGCGGTGCAATCGTCGGACTCGCTGCGAGTCTGTTCAATCTCGTGTCGCCATGAGACCGTCTCAGACATGCAGTTAGCACCGAGATAGCTCTCAAGACACCGCCGAGGGCCTGGAGAGTTGTCGTTTCCTATCCGACGAGCGACGACATCAACCCCGCGTTTGCCGAGATCCTCACCGACCGCGGCCTCGACGTGTCCAAGGAGTTCTCCAAGCCCCGGACCGACGAAGCCCGCCCGCAGCGCCGACGTCAATCTCACCATGGGCTGCGGTGATGCCTGCCCCGTGTACGCCGTGAAGCGGTACCTCGACTGAGACCTCGAGGATCCTGCGGGCAAGCCGGTCGCAGAGGTCCAGCCGATCGTCGAGGAGATCGACCGGCGCGCCCGGGCGTTGCTCGGCGAGCTGCTCTCGGACATACCGTCGGCCTGACCTCGGTCACCGCGGTGACGGGTCGAACCTCTCACCGCGCCCTGAAGCGAACCGGCGGGCGTGGCCCGTTACACGCCGAGCTCCCTGCGCGAGGCCGAGAGGGGCCGACGGCGCCGTCATTTCGCTAGGAAATGGAGTCCAGTCAGCCTGGTGGGATGAACGTAGCCAGCGACGGCGAACGGAAGGACGGCTGGCCAAGGCGGCGAGGCTCTTCGGTCGGTCGAACCCGAAGGTGAGTGTTGAAGTAGGGACGCACCATGGTTCAGCCTGGGCTGTACTATCGGGGCGATGCTGACCGTGACACAGATGAATCTGGATGCTCTCGACCGGGTGGGTACCGCTCTCGCCGACCCCACCAGGCGTCGCATACTGGCGGTGTTGGCGGAAGCTCCTGCCCATCCCTCCGATCTGGCCGACCGCCTTGGGGTGGGGCGCTCGAATATCTCCAACCACCTTGCCTGCTTGAGAGGATGCGGGCTGGTCGTGGCCATTACGCAGGGGCGGCAGGTCTGCTATGAACTCGCCTCCCCCGCCCTCGCGGCGGCGCTTGAGGCGCTGGCCGGACTCCACCTCGAGATCACCAGTTCGCATGCGGATCTGGCCGGCAGCGTCTGAGGTGAGGTTGGGGGCTCCAGTCGAGCGGGTAAAGCTGGCCCGACGCGGCCGGATGCTGGCCTGGTTCACCATCGGGTGGAACTCGCTCGAAGGGGTGGCGGCGATCGCCGCCGGGCTCCTGGCCGGGTCGATCGCCCTGATCGGGTTTGGGGCGGATTCTTACGTGGAGGTTTTCGCCGGGGCGGTGGTGCTGTGGCGACTCGGCAAGGAAAGGCAGGGCGAGACGATCTCGGTGGCTGCGGAGCTCCGAGCTGTAAAGTTGATCGCCGGCACCTTTTTCCTCCTCGCCGCCGGCATCGGTGTCGAATCGGTCCGCCGACTGGTCACCGCGTCACAACCCGACGAGAGCCTGCTCGGGATCGTCATCGCCGCCGTGTCACTGATCGTGATGCCGCTTCTCGCCCGGGCCAAACGACGGGTTGGAGAGGCGATGGGAAGCCGAGCGCTGGTGGCCGACGCCACCGAGACGATGCTCTGTGTCTGGCTGTCGGTAATCTTGCTCATCGGCCTCGGGCTCAACGCCTTGTTCGGATGGTGGTGGGCCGACCCGGTCGCTGCTCTCGGCATCGTCTACTTCGCAGTCCGCGAGGGTATCGAGCACTGGAATCCGGATGAGGGTGACGACCACTCTTGACGCATCGACGGGTTCCCGCTGTTGCGACCAGGTGGCAACTTCTCCGCCGGTTAGCTCCGGGTTACCGTCGTCCTCGTGATGGACGACCACCCACCGTCATCGGAGCTCCCGGGTTACACCCACGGTGATAGACCCAGCTGGGCGGCTCGGATCCGTCACTTGATTCCCCACGGCCACGATCGTGGTGGGGTTGATGCCGGTCTCGGCGACTCGGGTCTGGCCGGGATCCGGGCAACCAAGGTCTCCCTGGCCGGCCTCGGTGCCACGGCGCTCATCCAGGCGGTGATCGTCGTATTCAGCGGATCGGTGGCGCTGCTGTCTGACGTGCTCCACAACTTGACGGACGCCCTCACCGCCATCCCGCTCTGGATCGCCTTCTCGCTTGGTCGCCGCCGTCCCACCCGCAGCTACACCTACGGCTTCCATCGGGCCGAAGACTTGGCAGGGCTTGTGGTAGTGGCTGCCATCGGCGTCTCCGCCGGCCTGGTCATCTGGGCATCGGTCGGGCGTCTGTTCGACCTCCGGCTCATCGACCACATCCCTTGGGTGATCGTCGCCGGCCTTGTTGGCGGAGCCGGCAACGAGCTGGTCGCCCGCTACCGGATCAGGATCGGTCGCAGCATCGGATCCGAAGCGCTGGTGACGGACGGACGCCACGCCCGCAGCGACGCGTTCACTTCGTTGGCGGTGGTCGCCGCCGGGATCGGGGCTGCTTTCGGAGCGGCATGGGTCGACCCTGTCGCCGGTCTGGTGGTGTCCGCCGGCATCTTGTGGCTGCTGGTGCGGTCGGCTCGCGCCATGCTGCGTCGGCTCCTCGACGGTGTGGAGCCCGAAGTCGTTGACCGTGTTGAGGCAGCGATCCGTCGGGTTGAGGCCGTGCGTGAGCTTGCCGATCTGCGGGTGCGGTGGCAGGGTCACCGTCTCTCGGTCAGTGCGTCGATCATCGTCGACTCGGGCATCAGCGTGGCGGCCGGGCACGGTGCCGCCCATGACGTCGAGCATGAGCTCCATCACGCCTTCCGCTTTCCGGTGGTCGCCACGATTCACGTCGACCCCTCAGGCCTCTCGGATGCGCACGATTCGACGGCTCACCATCACGGTTGACCGCCGCCCCGGTCCCATCCAGCCTCGAGCAGGCATGGGTCGTCAAGGAGTGGCGTAGATCTCGATTTCGACGGCTCCGGTATTGCCACCGGTGGACGTCTCGACGTCGATGCGGACGAGGCGGCCTTGGAAGGGTGCCTCGACCACGATCAGGCCCGCTCCCGCTTCGAAGGGCCCCAGAATGGTGTTGTCGTCGATGGTGACGATGAAGCTGGTGGTCAGCGCGGTTCCGTCGCTCATCGAACGGCCGCGGTACCCGATGCCGCTGACGGCTCTGTCGGTTCCAAGGTCGAGGACGATGAAGGCATCGTCCCCGTCACCTCTTGACGACCATTCGGTGGTCGGGTCGCCGTCGATCGCGTTGTCAGCGGAGAATGCTGCGGAGAACTCCGAGCTGACCTCGACGATTTGGGCCTGGGGGGCGATGTTGGGGCCTGGCAAGTCTTCACTTGGTGCCGTTGGGGTCTTGAATGTCATGAGCCGGCTGCGATACAGCGTCCCGTCGGGCCCGATGCCCTGCAACCGGAACGAGTACTCGACTCCGGGACTGAGTCCGCCGAGTACGGGCCGGTGGTCGCGATGCCCGCCCCCGTCCATCTCCTGGTCGGTGGCGATCATCCCCAGCTCGGGCCCCGGCCCGTAGCTGACGGCACACACCGCTTCGATCGTGGTGGTGACCAGAACCACTGCGAAGGTTCCGGATGGATCGGCCTCGACCTCGGGCCCTGTGGCGGCGATCTCATCGAACGGTCGTATCGGGCCATCATCTGTCGGCACGTCAGAACAGGCGGCGGCGCTGGTCGCCAGGGCTGCGGTCAGGGCCAGTGCCCGGAGCGTTCTCACCAGGTGATCTCGGTGCAGCCCTGATGGGTGTCTGGTTCCACTTGCAAAGTGGCGTGGTCGATGCCGAAGCCATCGGTGAGGACGGTACGGGCCCGGTCGAGGACCGTGTGGTAGTCGATTCCTTCACGGGTCATTAGATGAACGGAGGCGACGTTCATGTCCGAGGTGAGGGTCCAGACGTGCAGGTCGTGGACGTCGCCGACTCCGTCGATGTCCCCGAGGCGCTTTTGCAACTCATCGAGGTCGAGCCCCTCGGGGGCGGCCTGGACGAGGACCCGCAGAGCGCGGCGCCCGAGCCGCCAGGCGCGGGGCAGGATGAACACGCCGATGCCTGCAGCAATCAGCGGATCGGCGTAGGGCCATGCGGTAAAGCGCATGATGAGAGCGGCGACGATCACCCCGATTGATCCGATGAGGTCACCGAGGACCTCGAGGGACGCCCCTTCGAGGTTGATCGACTCGGTGGCGCCTGGGCGCAACAGCCTCCAGCCGATGAGGTTGACCCCTAGTCCGACGACCGCCACCACCAGCATCGGACCGGACGAGACCTCGGG
>Ga0209341_10000761_pt1 | contig 32684 bp, 24 predicted proteins | sample RifCSP13_2_FD_184020 | JGI IMG/M metagenome (GOLD analysis project Ga0209341, IMG submission 184020) | Soil microbial communities from Rifle, Colorado - Rifle CSP2_sed 13_2 (SPAdes) (version 2) | ecosystem: Environmental > Terrestrial > Deep subsurface > Rock core/Sediment | place: Rifle... | reverse complement strand
CTACTAGACGGACGCCACCCCTTCTCTTATCTCAAGGTTGCCGACTCAGAAGCTCCATCGAAATTGCTGAGCTTCTGAGTGTCACCCGTGTTCTGAGTTGGTATTGTTGAAAAAAAGAAGGGGGGGGTGGCGCCTCTTTGTAGGTGGGATCTAAAAAGCACTACACACTGCCGTGTGTAGGATCTATTGTTTTGACACAGTCTCTTTAGAGATTGTGTGAAAACCATGGGGCCGCTCAACCAAATCCTCCACACGGCAGTGTGGAGTTCGTTCAGATCCTACCTACAAAGACGTAGACTCCCCCCTCTTTTCTTTTCAACGTTACGTACTCGGGACACGAGCGACATTCCGACCGCTGACATTTCGCTGGGATCAACCTAAGCAATTTCGACATGCTTTGAGTCGGTATCGCTGAAGCAAGAGGGGCGGAGAAGAGTTCTTTTGACGTAGGCTGGATCTGAAAACGAACTCCACACTGCCGTGTGGAGGATTTTGTTATCTACAAAAGAGTGTTTTCTCGAGCCGATGACGCGTAACAGCTTATGACGCTGAATCTTTTCGTGTCGTGGAGTTTCAAATTCAGCCTAATGAGAGTTCGTTCCAAGTCGTGACGCTCGATCTGGTAGGGCAACAGTTGAAACTCCACGACGCTAAAAGCGTCATGGTCCTTCACTTTCGGCCTACCTCGCGCCTTCTCTCGAAACTACTCGAGACACCATACGCTTTAGAGACTGTGTCAAAAACCTGTTACACGAACCAACAACAAAATCCTACACACGGCAGTGTGGAGTTCGTTCAGATCCTACCTACTAGACGGACGCCACCCCTTCTCTTATCTCAAGGTTGCCGACTCAAAAGCTCCATCGAAATTGCTGAGCTTCTGAGTGTCACCCGTGTTCTGAGTTGGTATTGTTGAAAAAAAAGAAGGGGGGGGTGGCGCCTCTTTGTAGGTGGGATCTAAAAAGCACTACACACTGCCGTGTGTAGGATCTATTGTTTTGACACAGTCTCTGCCGTGTGTAGGATCTATTGTTTTGACACAGTCTCTTTAGCGTCATGGAGTTTCACCTTCGGCCTATCACACGATGGACCCAGAGCTCACTTATCAAGGTCCACCACGGTACCTAGTGATCGAGTTGGTTTTTGCGTCGTTAGGCAAAAAGTGAAGGACCATGACGCTAAAGCGTATGCGAGTTGCTCGTGCTTCGGGTGAAACTCGAGACGTCGACCCACCTTCTTAGCAACCTCGAGTCTCTGCCTGGTCCATAGTCGTAACCGCATAAAATGGTTGGGTTCTATCTGTCTCCCAGATCCGCGCCCTGAGTGACTGGAGCAAAGCCTGTGGGTCGCCCTTCGTTCGCACGACAAAAATAGTCAAACCTGAAGGAGCTTGCGTATAGGGGATAAAGAATTCCTGTCTTGGAGTCTTCTCGAGTCCGTCTTGTCTTTGGTCTGAAACCACCCCAACAATTTCCAGCGCTGTACCGTCGCGTGAATCGCGGCCACTTCGCTTTAAAGTAAACCTGCGACCCACCGGGTTTTCGCCGGGCCAATTGCGTTTCGCCATCGTCTCGTTGATTAGAGCGATGCGAAGCGTATCCTTGGTATCGAATGGATTGAAGAGCCTGCCGCTCAGGAGTTGGGCGCCGATAGCTGTGAAGTAATTGGGCGACGCAATCGTGAATTGCGCGACCGGCTCCTGCCCTGCTGCCGGCGGGGATTTCCCTTCGACAGCAAAAGGGATCGAAGACGTCTGACTACTTTCCAGTAGCGGAATTGCTGTCGTCACGCCAGCGGCTTCAACTCCGGGCATCGGCAGCGATCTTATGGGAGCAGGAAAAACTTATTAGTCGTAACGGTTGCGACGGGGACACCGGATGTTGCTGAGAATTGAATGCCTTACATTAGACTCCGCTCTTTTCGAGCAGGTCTAACTGATCCTCGTAGCCAGGAAATAAACCACCCCTCGGGCAAATTGTCTGGTCGGACTGCGAGCTTAGCTCTTTCAAGCACTGTGCCACTTTGCGGCTCAACCACTCTCGCGGCCAATCCATCCGAGCTGAGGTCTTTTGAGGTAGTTTTTGTGCCGTGTCCTGTCACGGATTGCGTGACTGCGAAAAGGGCGTTAGCTTAAGAATCGCGAAGCAGTAGCATTTGACGGTCTCATTTTCGAAACTCCTCGTCCCGCTTTCGAAGGGATGTTCAAAATAATAGAAACGCTTCTAAAACTACGCACGAATTCCGATCTCAACATCCAAAAGTATGAAATCTTCTGGCGGCACTTGTCTTCCAAAACTTCGGAATCACCTAAGGGGCCTTCACCATTTCCGCCGAGCCGTCCTACGAAACCCTGAACAATCATCAGGAATCTAAAGATCAGCCAAACACCCGATCATCCCAGCAGCCCTGATCGCCGAAGTGATCGGATAGTCCTACAGTCAAGCTCAAATCGGCACATCCTTTGCCCAACACCTGTTAGCGCGGTTTTGGCGATCTCCGAGACCTCGTAGAAAAAACTAGACCGCGCAAAAATTGATTCTCCCCAACCCACAGAAATTCGGAAATTGTTAAGAGGAGTCCGACATGAGAACAGTTATCAAACTGTGGTTGCTGGTTTCTTTGTTTGCCGTCCCGGTGTTTAGTCAGTCAAACACGGGCCGGCTTGTTGGGACCGTCTCGGACGCGAGCGGTGTGATACCAGGAGCTATGGTCGTCGTCAGAGACGATAAGACAGATAAAGAACGAACTACGACGAGCAGCGGAGATGGTACCTTCAGTGTGCCGCAACTGGATGTTGGTACCTATACGGTAACGATCACGGCGGCTGGTCACAAAGCCTTCACCGTTTCTGGAGTGAAGATCGATATTGGTAAAGACTACTCACTCAATCCCGTCATGGAGGTCGGTGAGATTAGTGAGAGTGTGACGGTTATCGCTGGAACCGATATCGTCAACTCGACCAATGCGGAACTAAGCAACACGGTCAGTCCGAGACAGGTTCTTGAACTGCCTCTCAACGGGCGCAACCCCCTCGCGCTGCTTAATACCATCGCCGGAGCAAACGCCACCAGCGTTTCAATCAACGGCCAAAGATCATCATCGACCAATTACACGCGCGATGGCGTTAACGTCCAGGACAACTTCATTCGCACGGGCGGGTTTGTGCAGGACCGGCCCACCGTGGACGACACCGGTGAGTTCACGGTCGTGACACACAATGCGAGCGCTGATCAAGGTGGGGGAGGCTCTAGCCAGGTACAACTCGTGACGCCACGCGGTGGTCAGGATTTTCACGGCGCCCTGTGGGAATACAATCGCAACGTCAAGTTCGCAGCTAACGATTTCTTCAACAACGCTGCCGGCATTGGTCGCCCGTTCTTGAATCGCAATCAATTTGGCGGGAAGCTCGCCGGGCCATTGCCGCTGCCCAGTTTTGGTGAAGGCGGGGCCTCGCTCATCAAAGGTAAAGCCTTTTTCTTTGCTCAATACGAGAGGTTTGTGCTGCGTCAGCAACGTTCGGTCACGCGCACCATCTTGCGTAACGCTGCGCGCACGGGAAACTTCACTTATGTTGACAACAGTGGGGTGACGCGCACCGTTAATGTCCTAACCGGCGCAGGGTTTAGCGGACCGATCCCGGCCTCAGCAGGTGGCGTGTTGGGCGTAGATCCCACGATTCAGGCTCGGGTACTTAACCCTATGCCGGGCGTGGGAAACTCAACCATTGCCAATAACGATTTGACCCAGTTGTTGCAGTTCAATCAGTCAGACAACGATACCCGGGATGGTTTTACAACCCGCTTGGACTTCGACATCAACGACACGAACAACCTCTACTTTGTTTACAAGTACAACAACAACGGAGATGAACGGCAAGTTGATCCCGGCGGCTTTGGAACCAATCCTTTTGTGGTGCAGAGTGGTCCCGTCAAGCTGTACCTTGCATCCTACCGGACGTCGCTCGGTTCTCGGTTCATCAACGAAGTGCGCGGGGCCTATCAAACTGCCGAGCCGTTCTTCCGGCAGGAATCGCTCCCAGGCGATTTCATCATCGGCACTATCGCCGCGAACGGGCTTCCAATAGCTGGTCTCCCGCTTACTTTAAGCAGTCCTGAAGCCAGCTTTGAGAACCAGGGACGAAACACCAAGCAGTACACGTTCCAGGACAACGCCTCATACATACTTGGTAACCACTCGCTACGCTTCGGTGGGGACATTAATCTGCAAAGAATTGAAGTCATTAGCAACTTTAACGTCACGCCGATCTATTCCATTACGAACGTCAACAACCCGCTCACTCCGCGCCTGCCCGCTGCTCTTTATCCTGGAGGTATCAATGCTACCCAACGTGGGCGAGCGGACGCACTTCGTTATCTTTTGGGTGGTAGCGTCGGCGTTGGTTCGGTGGCTGCCAACTTCGTCAACCCGGAAGTAGGTCCGCAACTCGGCGCTCCCTCAATTCAACAAATGAACTACGACACTCTCGGGTTCTACCTTAGTGACCAATGGCGCGTGAATTCGAGACTGACTCTTAATCTCGGCTTGCGTTACGACGTTTTCACTCCGCTGAACAACCCGGATCGAGTGTTCCTCGAACCGCTTATTCCGGCTGGCAGCAATATAACGGACGCCATACTGGATCAAAATGGCAGCTATGGATTGGTAGGAACGAACACGGGCAAGCCCGGACGGTTCTACAATACTGATCTAAACAACTTTGGTCCGGTGGTGAGCTTTGCTTACACGCCCGAGTTCAGCAATGGGTTCCTGAGCGCGCTCATGCCTGGTCAAGGAAAAACCGTTATTCGTGGCGGCTTTCGCAGCAGTTACGTCAACGATGAATACGTTACCTCGGCACTCAACGCTGCTCGAGGCAACGCTGGTTTGGATCTCACAGGGTTGGCTGCCGGCGCGGCAACGATTAACGCGCGATTCAATTCACTGCCGGGCTTCACGCTGCCACCCTTCAGAACACCGCCAATCACTTTCGCAGAGGCCAACCTCGATAACGGCTTTGCCTTCAACACCGTCTTTGCGATCGACCCGAACATTCAAGTCCAACGAAACGATGAATTCAACATCGGCATTCAACGTGAGATCGGATTTGATACCGCGATTGAAATACGCTACGTGGGCGGGCGCAGCAACAGCATGGTGCGAGGAGTTGATCTAAATCAGATCGACATCAACGCTGGTGGGTTCCTGCGGGACTTCCTTATAGCCAGGAACAACTGCCGGCTTCAGGGCGCAATGCTCCCGGGTACTGGGGATCCGCTGCTTCGCTGCACCGATGCCAGCTTCAATTCATTGATTGCAGGAAGCCAGCCGCTACCAGCCTTCGACTCGCTGCCTTTCGGTGCTTTCCTTAACAACCCCGCGGTCACCACGCCAATCATTAATGGCACCCCAGCCGATCTGGCAACCATTTACATCCAGAATGGCTTGGACTTCGATCTGGCATCAGGTACAGGAATTCAGTTCAGGCGGAACTTCCTTGCTGGTCCCGTTGATTTGCTGGTCAACGGCGGCCGCTATCGTTACAACGCACTGCAAGCGGAGATTCGTCGCCGCTTCACTAAGGGCCTGAGTTTCCAGGCAAATTACACATTCCAAAAAACACTGTCGGATATCGAAACAGACGGACAAGCCCGTTTTGATCCTTATCTCGACAATAACAACCAGAAACTCGACTATGCACGCACTGACTATGACCGCACACACTCAGTGAACATCAATGCGATCTATGAACTGCCATTCGGAAAAGGTAAGTCGTACCTGAATGGCGGTGGGATGGTTGATCGACTGTTCGGAGGATTCCAAATCACTTCGCTGATCAACATCAGCTCCGGAGCGCCTATCTCGATTAGAGACCTCACGGGGACCCTAAATCGTGGCGGCCGATCGCTTCGCCAAACGGCAAACTCGAGTCTGACGACAGATCAGATCAAGGATTTGGTCGGGATATTCCACCAGAACGGAAGGATCTATTTCATTGACCCGTCCGTTATTGCGCCTGACGGCACGGCAACCGGAGGCAATCTCGGAACGACGCCAACTGCGGCGTTTCCGGGACAAGTCTTCTTCCGAGCACAACCAGGTCAGACCGGCAACTTGCCGCGAACTTTCATCAACGGACCAAGGTATTTCAACTGGGACGCGGGGTTGATCAAAAACATCAGCTTCTCCGAAAGGACGCGGCTCCAGCTGCGCATGGAAGTCTTCAACGTGCTTAACAACGTCAACTTCTTTGCTCCCACCGGCGCCAATGCGGCGAGTCTTGGTGAGGACAGCAACATCTTCAACATTAACAGCGCGACCTTTGGGCAGATCACGAGCGGCAACGCTTATCCACCGCGTATCATGCAGTTTGCTGCGCGGTTTGAGTTCTGATCCAAAGGCTCTGCCAGCAATGCGATCAGGACTCAATTGGGCGCGGCCTTCGGGTCGCGCCCATTGTTGATTTGATTCGTCGACGAGGAACAAAGGCGGATACCAATGCTGAAAATGAAGCGCCTCACAATCCAAAGAAGATAGCTGCCAACATAACGATATGAACCAGCATGTGAGCAATCATCGCTGACTCAAGACCCTTCTTCCAGAAAAGATACCCGGCAATTAAACCAAAAATAGAATTACCGACGATAACATAGAGTATTAAGGCGACGCTGGCATAAGGAGCTATTGCGAAAACAAACGGCAGATGTCCCAACCCAAAAATGACCGATGAAATGACGATTGCGCCGATGAAATAACCTTTCTGCGGTCTGTCTTGACCTTTTTGAAATAGCCGCCAGGCCGCCCACACCAGCAGCGTCATCACTCCCCAACGCAGCAACAGTTCCTCAGTGATGCCCCCGTAAAGCAATCGAGTCGGAAGAGGAAGCAATTTGTTTAATTCCACGCTTCGCAACACAAATTCCGGGGGCAGAAACGGTTTCCATAGCAACCAATTGAGAATGACACCGATGCTACCCAGAAGACCGCCGGTAAATCCCGGAATGATTTGCGGCTTCAGCGCTGAGCTTAAGTGTTCTTTGCGAGCTGCTGCCTCAGCCACCGGCGACAACAAACCGACTTTTGAACCCAGAGCAACGCCGATTAAGACGGCGACAGACAGAAGAACTGCCGGTTGAATCAAACTCAAAATTTTGATCGCCGGAGTAACTTGAAAAGTTTCCGTTCCCGCAGGTGTGGGCAACTGCGCGAGCAATTTCGTCAGGTCGACTAGCAAAAAAGAGAGAACCCCAGCAAAGCCCGCCAGCCACAAGATCATAAATAGTCGAATTTTAAAATTCATGGCAAACATCACCTGATTACGCAGCAAGTGACTCCACTCCTAGTCAAATTGCCAAGGTCACACCTCGCCGGCGAGCCCAAAGACTCGTTTTTGGCAACCACACCAATTCATGTTCGTGTCTCCTAGCTTAAACCTACTCATCGCCAGCGCGACAACTCGTTTCAGCAAAACCACCAACTTTCATGTGGGACGGCTCTCATGGGGCACGATTGCAGTAGGTGAAAAATAGAAATTCAGCAAAGCGAGGCGCTGAGCAATACACTTTTTCTGCAGGACGGGCATTACGCCTAACGCTTACGGAACCGATCAGGATCTTTGGCGTGGAGACCCTGTTTATGTAACCGCGCTGTACGACGGTTCACCCAAGGAGTTGGCTCAAGGTCCCAACGATTTCGCCTCCTTCGTTACCAAATCGTTAGCACAAGGTATATCGGAAGCAGTCTACGGTGCCAACGACTTTGAATCCCGGATTCGTAAGGTAAACCAGATTATCGACCGAGCGAATTCCAGCGACACCTCCCTCTCCTGAGCAAGGTGATGAACCAAATCTAGTTCGCAAATTTACAATTCGGGCTAACTCTAAAGGGGTAGAGTTCACTCGCTGACTAGATTTGAGTCGAATGCAGAGCCGTTTACTTCTGAATCTATTTCAAACAGAATTCTACGGGTAACGCAAAAACGTTTAGCTTTAAAGCACGTTGAGTGAAATGTAGTCTCTTATGGCGAAGCTTTACAGTTTACTAGTCATTCTGCTTATGTCTCTGATTGGCGGATCTCACACGGCTTGCCAATCTGTTACAAATTCGCAGCAGGTAGCAACGGATGACTCTGGTCGACAGGGCGAGAGCACAGACAGTTGCATTCATCAACGTGAATGTAGTGCCGATGGACCAGGAAACGACACTCAAGAATCAGACGGGAGTTGTTCGGAATGGAGCTAAGGCATGGTTATGTATGGCTTAAAGAAAATAGCAGTTCTATTCGTCTTCCATGGTGCTGCGATCCACGCTTTATCACAGGCGCCGGTTGTTGATTCGGCCCATCGCGAAGCAATCGAACAGGCTCGGCAAATAACGGTCGGACTGGCGTCGGAACAGAAAATTCCGGGACTTGCGATCGCTGTTTCTGTCGACAACAAGATCGTCTGGTCCGAAGGCTTTGGTTTTGCCGATCTGGAGAACCGAATCCCTGTTACCACGAAAACCCGTTTCCGAATTGGGAGCATTTCAAAACTACTTACCGCTGCAGCTGCGGCCAAGCTCCACGAGCAGGGAGCGCTAGACCTTGACGCTCCGATCCAGAAGTATCTTCCGTCATATCCACAAAAGGAGTTTTCGATAACATCTCGCCATCTCCTCGGACACCTCGCCGGGATTCGCCACTACAGACGGAATGATTACGTTAACCAGCGACGTTTTGAAAGCGTTTCGGACAGCCTGGCGCCTTTCAAAGATGATCCGCTCCTGCACCGTCCCGAAAGCAGGTACGCGTACTCGTCATACGGTTTTGTTTTGCTGAGCGCCGTTTTGGAGAGTGCGTCAGGCGAGAACTTTTCCGACCTCTTGCAAAAGATGGTGTTCACTCAGTTGGGCATGAACGATACGCAGGTAGATGACAATAGAAACATCATAGCCAATCGAAGCGCGTTTTACTCGAAGAATTCGGAAGGGCAGATCAACAACGAGATCTACATGGATACCAGTGACCGAATTGCAGCCGGAGGTTTCCTTTCGACAGCGGAGGATCTCGCACGTTTCGGTGCGGCGTGTTTGAGTGATCAATTTCTGCGGCCCGACACACGTGCTGTTGTGTTTACTTCACAGAAGACTACAGACGGGAAACCGACGGGCGTTGGTTTGGGCTGGAGAATTGCGACCGATAGCGAAAAGCGGACGATCTACCACCATGGTGGCGACTCGATCGGCGGGCGAGCATTCTCAATGGTTTATCCACAAAGTCGAGTTGTCATTGCTGTGGCGTCCAATTTGTCATTTGCGAGAATCAGCGAAAAGGAGGTTGAGGGTATCGCCGACCTGTTTGTGCGTTGAAGACGGCTGCGGAACATCAAGCGCCGATTGTAATTCTTGGTTCATAGTAACTCGTTGAATCACTTGCTGCATTAGACCAATTTCTGTCTATAAATACGAACGTGAAACGTCTCAAGATAAACAAGCATCCGTCATCCGACCGAATGGCTGAATGACTGAATTGCGATTACTAGCAGTTCTCTTACGCGATACGTTTTAAGCAACAGAAATGCTTTTCTGATGAATCGGAAAACAGGGATTCCCGCGAGACGCGTGACTTTGATCGTTGTCTTAAGCTGGCTGTCAATGCTTGGCTTTGACTTGCTGCTTCATGGGGGAGTATTGGCAAGGTTCTACGTGAAACCCGGTCCTTTCCTGCTGCCGCCCCAAATGGCCTTCAGGTACATTCCTCTTGGGTATCTGTCGTTCCTAATACTCGCGATTTTGCTCGTGTGGCTGATGGTAAAACTTGACGTGCGCGGTTGGCGCGTTGGCTTTCTCTTTGGGCTGAAGCTTGGCGCGCTCTTTTGGGGTGCTATGGTCATGGGATTGATGTCCATCTCAACCGCCGAGTGGAGTCTGCTCTTTGGGTGGTTTTGTGGTCAGACACTTGAGTTGGCGACTGCCGGACTGTTCGCCGGCCTCGGTCTCGGGGGAACGGGACTTTTCCGGCTCTTCCTGATGATACTGGCCTTCGTCATCTTGATGTTTGTCGTAACTGTCGTCTTGCAAAGCACAGGCATCGCGCCAACTATACGTGTCAGTTAGAGACGTGCCAACTTGAGGTAAAGTGCCGGGAGAAACGTCAAATACCTAAATCCAAATCAGCTCTTCAACGAATGGATGAAAGGAAAAGCGCCTAGTGCATAAACATTGTGTCTCAAGCGATCTTGTTTTGGTTCTTAAGGGTATTCCACTGAGATTTTCCGCGACCTGAATTTTGTTCATGAGGTAAGCAGATGAAACTCCGAAAACTATCTTATTTAAATAAGGCACCCGTTTTTATATTTCAGTTGATTCTCTTGCTGTGCTGCGTCCCAGGGAAAACAACAGCGCAACAAACGCTCCAGGCACCGGTGCTTCCTGAGCCCAAAGCCAAACTTCTGCTTTTCGGAACATTCCATTTCAAAGATGCGGGTACCGACTCCTATCGCCCCAAGTTCGATATAGACATTCTTTCCAACACTCGGCAGCGTGAGTTGGAAATGATTCTAAAATGCCTGGAGCAGTTTGCTCCCACCAAGGTTGCCGTCGAGGTAAAGCCGGCAGAAATGGAATCGATCAACAAAACGTTTCAACAATACTTAGCAGGACAATTCAAACTGCCAAGCAATGAGATATACCAAATCGGTTTTAGGATGGCAGCCCGGCTGAAACATCATCAACTCTACGGTGTTGATGCAAAAGGGCGGTTTTACGAACCCTGGGTTGATCCAAGTGAGTATGCAATCAAACACAAGCAGCGAGAAGTTCTTGATTCCGAACTGGTCCAAGCCTATGACGCGATTTATAAATGGGATGATGAGTTGAAGACAAAACAAACCCTTCCCGCGCATTTGCTTTATCTGAATGATGAAAAAAGGATACTTAAAGGACACGGTAGATACCTTGTGGAAACTTTCAAGTCAGGTGTAGGGGACGAGTATCCGGGAGTGGATTCAAAGACGGCCTGGTATAACCGCAATCTTCGTATCTTCGCCAATATTCAACGGATTACTGAACACCCTGGTGAGCGAATACTAGTCATCATCGGAGCAGGACATTTACCAATCCTGCGACATGCAGCGATGGCATCACCCGAGTACGACTTGATCGAAGTCAAACAGTATCTGGGTTCATCTTGTCAATCCAAGACAAAGTGACGTAAGCAACCGTGCTGTTGCTCGCCCACCTCGCAGCGGTGACAAATAACTGAACATTCCCATCAAAAATCGTTTCTACTTTGGCTCCTCGGCGAGGAAGGCGCGGAACTCCGTATTTAGAGCTGCCATCAGAGTAAAGACTGCAGCAATTCCACCGCACAAGGCATATATCAACGGAATGTTCTTGTTTGTCAGATCGCCTGCTAAGCCGCCGATTATCATACCGAGCGGTGATATCCCCCCCGATAGCGTTATAACCAACGACATAACCCTTCCTCGAAGTCCCGTTGGAGTATTGATCTGGAAAATGGTTATTACATAGATATTTATCAAGCCGCTGAGGATCCCAACTATTAAAAAAACCAATAACGCCAAATAGCTGTTAGCGACGATAGATGCAGCTGCCAGTGCTGCAGAGACACCAAAAAACGCGCCAATGATCAGGCGGCTGCGTTCTTCGCCCCTAATCTCAATGCTCGCTGCGATGATATAGCCCAGGACTGCTCCAGCACTTATTGCTGCAAGGAGAAATCCATACCACTCAACTCCTTTCGTGATTGTCAGATCCACATAGAATGGCAGCAAAACAAAAATCGGCATCAAGAGAAAATTAATTACCGAGGATATTAATAAGAGGTTACGCATCCCCGTCCGTTGCAGAACGTATTTCATTCCATCGACCGTGTCGCGTCCAAAATCTGTCAGTCCCTGAGAGAAACTTCCTCGTTCCTGGCGTTTGCAAACAGGAAGGTCAATGAACGACTCGCTCACCGCAGATATCAAATAGCTTATCCCGTCAACGATAAAGAGCGTTCCTGCTCCAACCAACCGATAGAGAATGCCTCCCAGCCCCTGTCCCAATAAGGTGGAGGCCTGCACCGAAAAGTTAGTCAGAGAGTTGGCCGCTGCTACTTTATCTTTCCGAACTAAATCTGGAATTGCTGCTGTTATTGCGGGCTGGAAAAAGGCCTTTACGATACCGAGCACTATCACTGCCGAGAAAACGCCAATTACCGTCAGGTTTGCGGGTAGATTCAAAAAGAACATCATCGCCAGTGATAGGACACAGATCCCGCTTAATAGATCAGCAGCAATGATAATTGCCCGGCGCGAATACCAATCAGCAAACGTTCCTCCGACCGGCCCAAGTAACACGGTCGGAAGGGCCGAAGCCATCATTAGAACTCCCATGAGACTGGCTGAACCAGTAGCCTGCATAGTCCAGTACATGGCCGCAATAAGAAAGGCTTGGCTCCCAAGATTGCTTATGAGCTGACCTTGCCAAAGCAGAAAGAAATTGCGATTAAGTAAGTTCTCGAACATGCCTAGTTTTATTTGCTCCTAACCTCTTCTTGCGAGTTTCATCGAAAAAGGCGGTTCATTGATCAGCCAGAAAGGTTGTTGAGAGCTTTAACGACTGGCGAGCCTCCCCTGTTTCACTAAAAAGTAAATAGCTGTGCAAGAATCAGAATGTGAAGTTGCGCTAGTTCAGCATTTTCGCTCTTTTGATCGCCAATGTGTGGTCGCGTCATCAATCGGCTCCTTAAAGAAGGAAAGCGTAGCAGCGACTGGTGCATGTGAATTGTATAACCCGAACTAGACCTGGGCATTCGGCGGGTCTCACTTAGGGGCGAACCAACGGAACATCAGGATCCTAAAGATTCTCGTAGAATGCTTCGAATCTTATGACGTCTTTCCGGTGTCAGCAGTTACTCGTCGCCTTGTTGCAGCTGAATAATGCCACCTGCCCGGTACTCGCTATCACAGGGAGGCCTAGGACTTCGGAAGGCATCCTCGATGGAAAGCCGGATTATGCTTGAGAAAACTCGCCGACTGTTGTCCAATATGTCGGTTCTCAAAAGGCACGACTTCCCAGCTTTGTAATTTGTCTGCTTTCTCTCGATACGAACTCAAAACAGCGCGGAGGTACAAGACTATGAAGCAGTTAATTTTGGGTCTCGTAATTGCTGCAACCTTTGCACCTTCAGCTAACCCTCAAAGCATGCCCGACAAGGAGGCTACTTACGCCCTTGCTGGACCAGTCCGCACCGTCCGAATGGAATCAGCAACCTTGATAGAGAAGGGTCGCCAGTACGTTGAGGGACCACGCGTCTTGAATACGACCGTTTTGTTTAATGAAGATGGCAACAGAACGGAGCTGGGCATCTATGATGAACAGGGCTCTTTAGTGCGCAGAATTGTAAGCAAGTTTGACGGGAAGAGACTGACTGAGTTCCTAAACTATGACGGCGCGGGCAGAATGTGGCTGAGAGGAGTCGACGACTACGATGAGGCAGGTCGTTTAAAGAAGAAGGCCACTTACAATGGCGATGGCTCACTGCGCTCGCAAACTACTCTGAAACGCAACGATCGGGGTCAGGTAATAGAGGTGACCAAGCATGAAGCCAATGGCACCTTGCTGGATAAGTCTATTTACAAATTTGACTCACGAGGTGAGCTGCAGAGTGTTGACCGAAGTATTTACCGAGAAGACGGGTCATTGAGCAGCAAACAATCACACGACGTTAGGGAAAAGCGAACCGAGACGGTTTCCTATGAGAAGGATGGCACTGTTGCCGGAAAGAGTGTTCGAGTTAATCAGCAGATTACCGAATACGCCCCGGACGGCTCGCTAAGAAGGAACACCTTTATTTTCAACCCAGGACGGCTACCGGAACGAGTGACTTACAGTTCGGATGGAAACAGTAACAAACAATCGCCGGTTCCTGACGAGATCGACGTCCACGGAAATTGGACCAAGCTGACCGAATGGGTTTCGGATGCGCAGGGCACGAGGCCGATTAAGGTGCACTACAGAACTATCACCTACTATTAAGCTTCGAGCTTTCGTGTCGATAATCGAGTAGCTTTCAAATTACGCTATGTATCCCGAACTCGTCTAAGAAGCCGCGCTGACTCCCGAGAATTCTAATCGGGGTTAAAACTTGACTGATATATCCATACTTTGGCGAAGACCTGACCACCCGGGGCATGAATCGGCCCACCTCTCCTTTCAGACTCCTTAGCGGCATCTTGCTGGAACAGCAGTTTTCGCTCACAACCAACAAGCCTGCCGCCTTAACTACCTCGTGCTTTGTGATTTGGGTTGGAGTCAACCCGGTTCAGGTCGAACTAAGCGTTGATACGGATCAGCGGTGGTGGCTCAATAAGATTGAGCCACCGGCATTAAAAGGCTGCATCGACGTCGACCTTAACTTCAGTCCATCTACCGATCGGCACAGGGGCAATCATCGCCGAGTCAATACCCTTCTTTCTGTAAGGATAACCGATGAGTCATATGCCCGTTTGCTTTCGCGTGGTCTCCCTTTGCCAGCGTCGCGCACACTCGCCAGTAGTGAAAAGTTGCCCTTTCTTGTTGTTTCGTAGACGAGGGTCTTCAGAGAAAGGCTTGAGTAGATAGAAAATTCTCCCCAAGCAGTACACTAGCTAGTCTTATCCTCTTAAGGAGTAGCTCATGTTGAGCCTCCCGGATATATTTAGTGAAGAGGAAAATCCAAGTGACTCGAAGATCGGAGATCGAGAAATGGGAACGGTGGCTGGTGAAGAAACCAAGCTCTTGTTGATCGGGATCGATGCGGGAGACGTCGACTTCATTAAGGCGTCCCTGGACAAGCTGCCGCGATTACGACAGGTCTTCGCAGAAGGCTCCTTCCTTAAGTTGCGCTCGACCGCAGACATTCTGACCTCGTCCGTCTGGCCCACGTTTTCAACGGGCACTCTTCCGGGCGAACACGGCGCTTACTACCCAATGCAGTGGGACCCGGTAACAATGAACCTGCGTCGCGTGGCTGCAGACTGGATCTACTACGAACCGTTCTGGTACGAGTTGGCTCGGCAGGGAACGCGGATCGCGGTGCTTGACGTACCCTTCAGCCTTGCGAGCCGCTTGGAACATGGTGTTGAGATTTTGAACTGGGGCTCTCAGGAGTGCCTGGATTCTTTTGGCAGCAATCGCCCGGAACTCGGCCGCGAGGTCCTGAGGCGTTTCGGCAAACATCCAATGGGAAACGAAATCCCGGTCGAGGAACCGACCGCCAGACTCGAGCTGATCCGCAAAAATCTTGTAGCGGGCGCGCGGCGTAAAGGCGAACTCGCCCGGTGGCTTATGGAGACTACTGACTGGAATCTGTTCATAACGGTCTTCGCCGAATGCCATCGCGGCGGCCACCTGTTCTGGCCCGAACCCGCTAACGATCGTATTCCCGCAAACGCGCTAACGGAAGTTTACGAAGCTGTTGACCAGGCAGTGGGACACATTCTCGACGGCGCAGACATGGAGAAGGTCACGGCAATCGTATTTTCCGTGCATGGCATGAGGCAGAACTTCACCCAGGAACATTTCGTGCTCCCGATGATGGAGCGGATCAATGCTGCTTTCGAACGAGAGGGAACTTTTGTTGCTACCACGCCTGAGACCAGGAGGAACCCCATGCGCTTACTCAGGGAAGCAGTGCCGGGACAACTTCAATACATGGTGGCGAAGGCCGTTCCCTCGGGCGTGCGCGATTGGGTGGTCAAGAGAACCTTTTGCGGTGGCCTCGATTCGCAGACGCCTGGATTTGCCCTTCCGGCCAGTGGTGAGGGTTATCTCCGCTATAATCTGATCGGGAGGGAAGCGGAAGGCGCACTCGAACTGGACAGCGAACGCTATCGACGTTACAGGGACTGGTTGAGGGAATGCTTGTTCAGCTTTAAGGACGCCGCGACCGACACTCCTATAGTCAAGGACATCGTAGCGCCGTCTGCCTTATATCCAGGCCCGCGAGACGGCTACCTACCGGACCTGGTTGTGCTTTGGAACGATCTGTTACCCGCGTCTGAGATCTACTCGGGAACACTGGGTAGAATCTCGGGTAGGCTGACTACTGGGCGCACAAGCGACCACCAGCCTGACGGATTTGCGATCGTTGCCGGCAATAAGCGTGCGATAGAGAATGCGCCGGCTCTCGAGCATATTACCGACTTTGCAAAACTCGCGCGCAACGTGTTGAAGGGCGGGTGCGACCTGAGTTAACGAGCATTATTTGAGGCATTCAATGGAAACTGAGAAGACATATGACCTGATCATCATAGGTACCGGGGCCGGTGGGGGTACCTTGCTCCACGCACTGGCTCCCACAGGGAAAAAGATTCTAGTGCTCGAGAGGGGCGGATATCTTCCGCAAGAAAAAGGGAATTGGGAGAGCCAGACTGTCTTCATAGATAACAAATACAAAGCTCACGAAACCTGGTACGACAAGAACGGAAAAACCTTCAACCCGGAAATTCATTACTTCGTTGGCGGGAATACAAAGCTTTACGGCGCGGCGCTCTTGAGATTCCTGAGCAAGGATTTTGAAGAGATTCGCCATCATGACGGGATCTCACCGGCATGGCCAATTACCTACCATGAGCTCGAGCCTTACTATGCCCAGGCTGAACGGCTTTACCACGTTCATGGAGAGCGCGGTATAGATCCGGCTGAGGCGCGGGCAAGCGGACCCTTTCCTTATCCACCTCTACGACACGAGCTGAGGATTCAGGAGTTGTATGACGACCTTCGCCAGCTTGGCTATTCTCCGTTTCCTCTGCCGATGGGTGTAATGTTGGACGAGGATCATCCGGAGAACAGTCCCTGTATTCGCTGTGGTACGTGTGATGGGTTTCCCTGCCTGATACATGCCAAGGCGGACACCGAGGTGGCGTGTGTGCGACCCGCTTTAGATAACCCAAATGTGACCCTGCTAACTCAAACCTCTGTGAAGCGCCTCGAGACCAACCCTTCGGGACGGGAGATAACCAGGGTCGTCGCTGAGCGGAATGGTGAAACTGTAGAGTACTCGGGCAGCATCGTGATTTTGTCCTGTGGTGCCATTAACTCTGCCGCGGTTTTACTCAGGTCTGCGAGTGACTCCCACGTAAACGGGCTAGCCAACAGTTCTGATATGGTCGGACGACATTACATGTGCCATAACAACTCGGCATTCGTCGCGATCTCTCAAAAGCCCAACCCGACCGTGTTCCAGAAGACTCTGGCTCTAAACGACTTCTACTTAGGATCAAACGACTGGGGGTTTCCGTTGGGCCATATACAAACCATGGGGAAGGCGGACGCGAAGAAGTTTGGCGCTGCCTCTCCGTTCCCGGCACCTCACATTGCATTGGACCAACTCGCAAAGCACTCGTTGGATTTTTGGGTCACATCGGAAGATTTGCCTCGCGCAGAAAACCGCGTCGTAGTTGGGAGAGACGGTGTTATCGGTCTTCACTACACCGAAAACAATCTGGAAGCTCACGATCGTTTGAACTCAAAGCTGAAACAGCTTCTCAGGAAAGTCGATCGGAAGCACAGCCTGACATCGCTGACGATCTGTTTACGAAAAAAGATCCCGCTGCGGGGCACTACTCACCAGTGTGGAACAATACGTTTCGGACATGACCCAAAGTCATCTGTTCTGGATGTGAATTGCAAAGCGCACGACCTGGACAATCTCTACGTGGTTGACGGGAGCTTCTTTCCCTCGAGTGCAGCGATGAATCCAGCCTTGACCATCATGGCTAACGCCCTTCGGGTTGCCGATCATCTGAAAGAGAGGTTGCAGTAGGCCTTTAACCTCCCCCTTGCAGCGCCAATTCACAAGCGCGAGCAGTCAAGGCCATGATCGTGAGCGTGGGGTTCTGGCAACCGGTATTTGGAAAGCATGACCCATCAGTAACATAGACATTCTCGGTACCCCATACGCGGTTTCTATGGTCCAAGACCGAAACCTCGGGAGTGTCGCCCATACGAGCGCCTCCACACTCGTGAACTGCCAAGCCCAAATGCAGCACACCTAGCTCGGGACCCACGGCTTTCCATAACATGCCACTCAGCATCCTTGGTAGCGGCATCTTCACTTCGAGGCCAGCGACCTTCGCAAGTAAGAGCAGTTGTTGCTTTTGTGACTCGATCATTTTCTTGTCATTTGAGCGGCGTTGAATTGAGATGTTCACAGCCGGAATTCCGAAAGCGTCTACTCTGTGAGAAAGAGTCACTCTATTGTCCTCATGCGGTAGCATCTCGCCGAAGACTGCCATCGCCCAATAGGTGGGCGTCAGCGTACCCTGAATCCCAAAACCCCGAATGAAAGATCGATCCTGCAGGCTGCGCGTGAAATCGGGAATGTAAAAATCGAGATCGGTACTGAGATTCAGCGGCGTCGACTCCCGTGGGGTCCACGGAAGTTTTCTGTAGACATCACCCGGGTAACCAGATCCAATCACGAAGTTATGGTCCAGCATGTACCGACCCAGCAGGTCGTGGTTGTTTCCTAATCCTGCCGGATGCTGTGCGCAATGTGAATTCAGCAAGATCCTCACCGATTCGATAGACGAGGCGCAGAGAAAAATCAGATCCGCGCTCACAGTTGATTTCTGGCCAGTCTCCACTTCGATAAACTCGACTGCTGCACCACGATTACCTTCTTTGTTGCAGAGGAGTCGAGCGACCGCAGCCTCCGTGATTAGCCGCAGACGATCTGTTTGGATAGCGTGCATGAGCGGAGCATGGATTGGCTCGATGTTGTGCCTGAGGATACGCGGTATTATCACGCGTCGCTCCGGCCAGCGTGTTTCGATTCTGTTTTTAAATAAAGCGGCCGGCTCAGAGAAAGCACCCTGTTCGCTCACTACACCGTCCGGGAGGTAGGGGATACCGTCACATGAACCGTAGAGTCCGTGACAGGCTTCGACCTTGTCATAATAAGGGGCAAGGTCGCTGTAGCGGATGGGCCAAGGGATTCCCCACCCGTCAGACTCTGCTCTCTTGAGGTCAAAATCAGATAAGCGGAGAGCCATTCGAGCCCAGGTATGCAGCCGACCACCGACTTGCCTTCCTCGTATCCAAAGGAAGTTGTCTCCGCCCCGAGTGCTGTACGGGTTTTCCTTATCGTCTACGTAGAGGTGTTCGATCTGGGGATGAAACGAAATACTGCGGGATTGAGTTTTTCTCCTGCCAAAGAGGAGTTTGGTCCAATAGCTCGCAGGCCTTATCTTTTTGGAAAGCGGTGTTATGTGGCGAGGAAGGTCGGTCGCCGACAACACTCTCCCGGCGTCGAGCGCGACAACGCTAAGTCCGTTCTCCGTTAGTACCTTGGCTGCCCAGGATCCTGCGGCCCCCAAACCCACGACTGCTGCATCGAAGTGTCTTTTTTGCGATTGCACGGTCAGCTCAGAACGGAACTATGGACTAGGGGTGAATCAGAAGGCCGATTTATGCGAAGGCCTCTGAAGTCTTTTAAGGTTCTAACGAAGGTTCGTAGTTGTTCATAAACGTCAGAAACTTTGACACCTCGATCATGTCTTTCCCTACGAATCGAATGCTGTGCGCATCAGTGCGTTCGACAATACTCAAAAAGCTCAGAACTTCCGACGGCCGGTAATTCTTGAACCGCACGTCCAACCGGATAGGAGTCGAAAGCTTATAGGGCTTGAACTCCTTAATCCGACCGACTGCTGTCCTCACCTTCTCGCGAATCAACTGGTATGAAGCCTCCGGCATGATCGTCTTGGCAGAATGAAAACCTTGGGCCCATTTCACTACTGCTCCCTCGATGTTTCCCAACAGCGCTGTGGTCTCCCTCACAACGACGTCGTCGCCTGAGACCATGATCACGGGGACATTGAAGTGTCCGGCAATCGCAGCATTAAGGCCCGCTTCAGACACGGACCGACCATTGAGTTGGACGTCGGCAAGTCGGGCACTGGAAAGGGTATGAGCGCGCACGCCTTCTGGGTTTGTAGTGCCGGCGTGGTAGCCGATAAAGATCGCGCCCGCAAAACTCTCGTCAATGCCATGCATCATTCCTAATGCGCGCGGCCAGGAGCGAACGAGGTGGATGTCCTTCGGCAACTTCTCAATGAGCAAGTTCTGACCATTTCCATGCGAGTCACTAACAACGATCTGAGTCGCTCCCGCCGCTCGCGCACCTTCAATAGCCGCAATCACTTCCTGCGTCATGAACTCTCGAAAACGCTGATACTCAAAACCTTGTGGTCCTAATTGCTCGCCGGTGACGGTGCCTACAACGCCTTCCATGTCAGCGGAAATGTAGATCTTCAATTCCCTATCTTGCGCGTACGTGTTAGCCGCAAGCGAGATCAGTACGAACAGGGCAAAAGCAGTGATCCTCATTTTCTGGTTCTCCAATGCTGAATAGGCTTTATTAGGTTGTCGGTTCCGAACACTCGTGGCCAGCTGAAACTCGATTTAGCGATATTTCGTGTGATTTCGTGGATCGGTTCTCTTCCGTTGCAAACCCATCCGCGAATCAACACTAAACTCAGGTGCAATGAGAAGCGACAGAAAGTTTATCGACCATGCGCTGTTCGATTAAGCCTGAGCTTGTAGAGTCGCGCTACTCGTGCTTTGCTTCGGATGAAACTTGAGACGTCGAGGCTCTTCTCAACAATTTCGAGTTTCTTGAGAGTCACGAGTATTGCAAAACGACAAACTGAAGTTTATCGAACAGCCACCACTTTGATCGTTTCCAGAGCACGTAGATACTCCACCACAAGTTCCAACGGCACAGGACCATAGACAGCAGAGACGAAGTCTCGAATCTCCTGTACCGTACGGCGACCGTCTACGAGATTCAGAACCTCATAAGCGTACTCACCCCCCGATCCGCGCAGTCCCTGATACCGCAAAAGCCTTAACGCCCGCTCCTTCTCAACCCCGAAATGATCGGTGAAGTAGTCGTATCCAAACGCTGACATCGGGCCTTTAATGCTCGCGTTGCGGCGCAGGACCAACCGGCCATCTCCCTCAGAGGCAGGCAAGGTCTCAGGTGGACCAAGCATTCTTGCCAGTGATTCCAGGAATGCCGTGGCATCGGGCCGGGTTTGTTCGGGAACAGGAAAGAAGCGCTCCATGGAATCAATCAGAGCGCTTTCCGTTCGCAGATGATGTCGGGTCAAATTGGCTGCTTCCCGAGGTGGTAAGCCGGCGCGCCGCTTGAGCATGATAGCTGTACGACGCAACGAGTTGGACTGAAGGATTCGCACAATCGCAGCGGCGTCAGCCGGCTTTAGATTGGCAAGGAAGTAACCACTCGCTGCGCCAATGAATGCTGCACGCTTTAGTTTAGTGGGATCGACGTTTGCCGGGACATCCTGATTGGTGTGGATATAACGATCCGGCCAATCGTTCAGGTAGATTGCTGGAATACCGAAAGAGCTTTCGGTGTAGATCTGGTGATCGCTGCCCAACGTCAACTCAACCATCTGGGCTTCCAGCGGTTCCTTGCCTCCTTCAGGCGAAAATAGTGGATAGGAGGCGTTCCGACCTTTCGCAAACGACGCCGATTGCTCGTTAACAAATTCGGCAAAGTGTTCTGCTACATCGTTCACAAACGACGGCAAACTGGCTGGTCCACGGGTCACGTGAAAAATCGCTTTTGTCTCTGGGCCACCGCCAACCATGTCCATGTGAATTACGATCTTGATACGCGAAGCAATTTCCGGGCGCGCATTCAAGAATGCTAATGTGCCTTCGATCTCTGGCGGCCAGATGAAACGAATAGTTCGGGCAGGCCGCGCTATCTTCCCTTCACTGATCAACCTGCTTATAGTACGTGCCACTTCCAGGATAGCAACACTGCCGCTCGCATTGTCGTTCGCACCGGGTCGCTGGTGATCCAGGTGGCAACTAAAGGCAATCTCTTCGTCGCCCAGACGAGGATCGGCGCCAGGAATGGTAGCCGTAGCCACCTCGTAAGCGCCGGCGTGTTTTCCCGCGCGTACTTTTGCGCTGAGTCGAATTCTTTCACCCCCGGCGAGCCGCTGCTGAAGGCTGCGTGCTTGTTTGAGTGAAACCATGAAGGCAAATGTCGGTTTTGCTGAGAAGGTGTCGAGGTGTCCCCAGCGTACGAGATTTTCGTTTTCGGCCCACCACGCAGTGCGTTGGTTTTGCGCGTAGCTGATGATTCCCGCCGCCCCGAAACGTTCGACGGCCAGACGTGACACTGCTTCCGGCTGTGCGGATACGAGGACGAGCTTTCCACGGATGTCCTTGCCGGCATATTCGCGCTCGGATGTACCACTTCCAACGTCGATGAGTTCGGTCGTTACCTCACCGCTCTCGCTGTCCTGTGCGAGCGTTATCGGCATCCCATCCCAACTTGCTAGGCGCAGATGGGGAACCCATTGTCCTGATGATTCACGCAGTTCCCAGAGTTCCGCGAACTCTGCGTCCCAGGGCGGACGAGATCTCTGCGTGCCGTAAAAGATCTTTCCGTCTGCCTGAAACTGCTCGATACGGGCATCAGTTACACCTGCGGCGCGTAGCTGCATGACGATATGTTCCGCGGCAGCGTGAAACCCACGCGAACCACGCATGCGATGGTGCCGGGCAATGTACTCGAGATTGCTTTTGGCGGTTTCACCGGAAAGCTCCTGAGCCAGTGCTGCGATAACCGGCTCCGGCAGCAATGTGGATTGAGTTGATTGGTGTTGTTGAGCAGCGAGTGCGGAGTCTGTAACTAAGAGTAAACAGAGACAGAAGGCAATCGACTTTATCAATGAAACCTCCGTGTTAGCGAGACTCCCTGATGGCCCTGGTTAACGAGCTCTTTATAAACGATGGAACTCAGGATCCGCCGAAGAAAACTTTTCTTGAAGTGAGAAAGGAAAGTAGCTGAGGATTATGAGGCAGTCAAGAAGATCATTCTGTGGTGGTGGTGTCCTAGTTTGGCTTTCTCTGTGCGTGCTCTGCGTTCTCAGTGTCTTGGTGGTGAAGGACTGAACCAACTCCTTCAGCACCGAGTCCACAGAGACGGAGAGCACACAGAGACGAAATTAGGACACGACCATTCTGGGTTCTGTCTTCTGTCTCAGTTTCCGCGGCACAACTCGAAAGTCTCGTGTTCAATTACTTAATCTTTCCCGGTCCCCAAAGTGCTCGACCCGGTTTTGCGTTTGTATGCTCGCCATCCTTGAGTACCTGAACGCCGTTTACGAAGACGTGCTTCACTCCGACCGAATATTGATGCGGCTTCTCAAACGTCGCGCGATCGCCAATCGTCTGCGGGTCAAACACCACCACGTCAGCGAACATCCCTGTTCTGAGAAAACCTCGACGGTCAAGACCAAGGTTCGTTGCGGGCAGTCCCGTCAGACGCCGCACCGCCTCCGTGAGTGAGATGACCTTCTCCTCGCGCACGTACTTGCCTAAGAGACGGGCGAAGTTGCCATAGGAGCGCGGGTGTGTGGAAGATTTGAGAAACACTCCTTCTGGCGCCATCGATGCTCCGTCTGATCCGAGAGAGACCCATGGCTGCCTTAACTCCCTCTTGAGATTCTTTTCCGACATCAGAAAATAGACCGTGCCGACACGGGACCGGTCCTCAAGTATCAGATCCATAATCGTCTCGACCGGATCGTTTCCACGCATCCGCGCGACTTCGGCCAACGTTTTGCCTGTGAGCGGTTTCAGTTTCTCGGACTTGAAACCAACCAGCAGCACGCGATCAGGAGAACCCGCGGCGAGATATAGATTTTCCCACTTGTTACTAGGTGTGCGCACTTCCGCTGCGATCTTTTCGCGCGTTGCTTGATCTTCGAGACGTTTAAAGAGCGCTTCGTAGCCGCCGTCCATGGTCCAGGGCGGGAGACTTGCGTTTAGCCCAGTCGCGCCTGCTGTGTACATATACATGTTCGCGGTGATCTTCAGTCCTCGGCGACGAGCAGCGTTGATGAGCGCGAGCACACGATCCACTTTGTCCCAATTCTGCTTGCCGGCGGCTTTGATGTGATATATCTCGGCAGGAAGACCAGCCTCGCGGCTAATGCGAATCAACTCTTCGACGGCTTCAACCCATTCATTCCCCTCGCTGCGTAAGTGCGAAATGTATTTGCCTCTATACCGGGCGGCTACCTTGCACAGCTCAATCAACTCTTCCGTCCGCGCATAAAACGCGGGTGCGTATATTAATGAGGAGCCGACACCAAGTGCGCCCTCCTCCATTGCGTGACGCACGAGGTCTCGCATCTCCTGGAGCTGCTCGGGCGTGGGCTGCACATCGCTTTCGCCGAGGACGTATTGCCGGACCGTCGTCGCCCCGACGAAGGAGGCGACGTTCTGCGAGACACCGCGCTTCTCCAGATGCCTCAGATACTCCGCAAGAGTCGTCCACTCTACGTCGAACTTGATGTCGTCTTGTTCTGCGATTACCTGCTTCTTGAGACGCTCGTTCAGCGGCCCCATGGACCAACCTTCACCCATGATTTGCGTCGTCACGCCCTGTCGAACTTCACCTTGCGACCGGCCATCCACTATCAGAGATTCTGTTGACCACGAGAGCATGTTGATGAAGCCGGGTGCGACCGCGAGTCCCCGCGCGTCAACAATGTTGCGCGCGTTTGCACGTCTCAAGTTTCCAATAGCAACAATGCGATCTCCTTTGATCCCAACGTCTACTCGCCTGGGGACATGGCCGGTCCCGTCATAAACCATGCCATTCTTAATTAGGACATCAAATTCTTGGGTCCGAGCCGCTTGGCCAACGGCTGATAAAGGCAGCACCAGTGTTAACAGCACAGCAAAATACAGATATAGACGCATGTTTATCGATCTCCTTGTTGCCGATTAACGATTGACGATTGACGATTTCCCGATTGCCAATTTGCCGATTCTTGTAAAACCCCTCCTTGTAACAGATTCGAGTCCTTAGGAGAAGGCATCGACAAATCTCAGACAGTGGTTATGCTTAATCCTATCAACAGCAGTGTTTGCTTGATCAAACCGCCACCCTGCTTCCGATTTAGGACCTGGAACTCGCGAGAAAATACTCATTCAGTTAAGAAACTACAAGAGTAAAGCGAAGTAGCTCTGGCCAAAGACCGCGACGCCTTATTGACGTTTTGTGATTTTCCATCCGAGCATTGACCGCACATCTTTACCACGAAAGGAAATGGAGATGAAAATTGCCGTCGGTTCTGATCATGCGGGGTACAGGTATAAGGAGAGGCTTAAAGGATACCTCGGTGGACTGCGCCATGAGGTGCTGGACTTTGGAACCCATTCGGAGGAGCCGGTTGATTATCCTCTCTTCGTCCGTCCTGTAGCAGAAGCCGTCGCGCGCGGCGTTGTCGAGCGTGGCCTGGTAGTGGGCGGGTCTGGCAATGGCGAAGCAATGGCTGCAAACCGTTTCAAAGGAGTTCGCTGTGCAGTGTGTTGGAACGTATCAACTGCACGATTGGCCCGCCAACACAATGATGCCAACATGATATCGCTCGGTCAGCGTATGATGTCCTTGGCGCAGGCGCTGGAAATTGTGGGTGTGTGGCTCGAAACAGAGTTCGAGGGCGATAGGCACTTACGTAGGATTCAATTGCTTGATGTCTGGTAAAGTAGGCTTTCCCATGCTAGTTGGGCCTGAGAAAATTTGGAATGTTTCATGCCTGGAGAACCTTGAGGTGTTTCAGGCTGAATCAAGCAACCATTCCTACGCGAGACACAGTCACGGCTTTTTCCATTGGCGTTATTGACGCTGGCGTCGGTGGTACTTTCTATAAGGGTGTAATCCATCTTTCGCCGCCCGGCAGCATTGTCCTGTTGAACCCCGGTGATGTTCATACAGGATTTTCTGCAGGAAGAGTCCCACTTTCGTATCGAATGCTCTATGTAGGCTCTGATCTGATGCATCGCCTGGTTTCTGATGTAGGAGCAAAAAGCGTTGTGCATTTCACTGAACCAGTAATTCAGAACTCGCCGTTGGCTTCCCAAATTCGTCGTTTCCATTTGATGACATTGCCATGTTCCTTCTTTTAAGCATGAGGTCAAACGAGCATGAACCTGGCAATCTTCGACATTGACGGTACGCTTACGGAAACTGACCATGTCGATGAGATATGTTTCTTGAAGGCCTTGGCCGAAGCACACGCTATAAAGCGTCGTTAACTGAACACATTCAACCAAATCCTACACACGGTAGAAGCTGTGAAGAGCGTGTTTAGTTGTAGTTGAGGGTTCTGAATGTCACCCGTCTTCTGAGTTGGCATTGTTGAAGAAAAAAGAAGGGGGGTCGCGTCTTTGTGGGTTGGATCTAAAAAGCACTACACACTGCCGTGTGTAGGATCTATTTTTTTTGACACAGTAAGTAACAGTAAGTCATGAATCCCGATTCACCACCACAAATGAAAATGATATCGTGCTGCCGCGAAGTGCTAATGACAAGAGATCGATCTGAGGCTAGAGCCAGGAGCCTGCACACGGTAGGATCCGAGTGCATGCAGGAACCACTGTCTGTCGCTGCCCTCTGTGGTAAGCACGCATAAGAGACTCTTCGATACCCGGGCACTCCTTTGGCGCCTCTCAAGTCAATATCTGATAGATGTGGACCATGCGAATTGTCTACAAGCGATGTTGTGAACTGGATGCGCATAAGAAGGTGATAGTGGCTGGTTTGCTGGTGCTCGAATCTGATGGTGAGCTGCGCACGGAGATCAAAAAGTTTGGGACGATGACCGCAGACTTGCTGGCCTTGCTCGATTGGTTGCAACAAGCTGGATGCACCCATGTGGCGATGGAGAGCACCGGCGTGTATTGGTAACCCATCTACAACATTTAGGAAGGTCATTTGGAAATGGTAGCACGTAGCTAAGAACTGGATCGGAGAGGGCCTTTTACGACAATCACGCTCAAAAATCTAATCTCCCGTCTAGCATAATGTTAAGCGTTTTTCCGATCGTCCTTCGCCAAAACAAGCAGAAGAATGTACACCGCCATCACACGCAGACCCACTCAAAGCCTCAGCAATTGCGAACTCTCCTATCTTGATCGACAACCCATCGATATTGCCAAAGCAATTCGACAGCACCGAACCTACGAAGGACTACTCACCCGACTAGGTGTTCGCGTGTTGCCTTTACCTGAAGAGCCGAAATTGCCAGACGCAGTGTTTGTCGAGGACGTAGCGGTGGTAACTGATGAGGTAGCGGTGATCACGCGTTCGGGCGCCGGGAGCAGAAGGGCAGAAGCGGAAAGCGTGGCAAACGTGCTGGCCCAGTTCAGGCCGCTTCAATTTATCTTAGCGCCGGCGACACTGGACGGCGGCGACGTGATGTGCATTGGCAACACCTTCTACGTTGGTCTGACGTTACGTACAAATGCTGAGGGAATCGCACAACTGCGTAGTGCCCTGGCGCCTTATGGTTATGAAGTGAGAGGTATCCAAGTTCACGGATGTCTTCACTTCAAGAGTGCATGCACTTATATCGGACGTGGCGTTGTGCTTGGGAATCCTTCATGGGTCGATGTGGGTGTCTTCTCCGCATTCGAGTTTATTCCGGTAGCGGAAGAGGAGCCGGCGGCCGGAAACTCTCTGACGATTGATGGCACAACAATACTCCCGAGCAGCTACCCAAAGACGGGTGAGCTTGTTGCCGCAAAGGGATTCCGCGTTGAGACAATCGATGTTTCGGAATTGCAGAAAGCGGAAGCAGGCGTGACTTGTATGAGTATTATTTTTCATGACTGAATCAATTCTGATCACAATCCTATACACGGAAGGACTGTGTCAAAAACCGTTGCACGTTATCGGTTTAGCTAAACTGATGGACCAACGAAATCCTACGCACGGCAGTGTGTAGTGCTTTTTAGATCCAACCTAAACCTACGAGACTGACTCCACCCCCCCATTTCTTTTCAACGTTACCGACTCAGAAGCATCATCGAATTTGAGGACGGGTGAAGTTGAGGGTTCTGAATGTCACCCGTCTTCTGAGTTGGTATTGTTGAAAAAGAGAAGGGGGGGGTGGCACGTCCTTGTAGGTTGGATCTGAAGGAACTACACACTGCCGTGTGTAGGATTTGGTTTATCCCCACGCGATTGGATACGCGACGGACAGTCCGCGCGTCCTTAAGATTTTGGTTTCTGGAACAATTTATCATCTATCTCGACGTTATGTTTCAGCTCATCCATCATCACGGTGAGATCGAACGACTCAAACGCAAAGCGAATCTTGAAAGGCACTTTGACACCAGTGACCTCTTGATAGTCTTCGAGATGAACCTTTACGAATATGTTTCCCCGTTTCGGATTCCTCCGCACCATGTCCCAGCGTAGAAGGAGGCCATCCTTCACATCGAAAAACAATTTGTCAGACGGTCCCTTTTCAGGCTTGCCTTCAACCACGTAAACATCACGTCCGTGCAATCGTGCGTTGGGGTCCATTCGCATCGTGGCGTAAAGGTTTTTGATTTTGCCCACGCGGTAGATGTCGGCATCACGCTCGACTTCCGCCATCTGGTTGGGGCTATCATCCTCAAACGTGCCCACGGGAGTCTGCACCCAACGCGTCGTCCCATCGAAGCCCTTCCTAATCACGATAGAAGGTGTGAAGGTAACAAGGCTGGCCGTTTTGTCTGGGTCTTTACCCCACACTTCGTAGGTACCTTTTACATTGGAAAGAGAGGTCGAAAAAGTACCCTTGCCGTGGTAGCTAACGATACGTTCAATAGCCTCCCGGCCACCCACTGCCGATTGGTATCTCTCGAAAATTTCGTCAATTTTGGAAGTTGAATCGGACGAAACGGGCGTGGCAGCTTCGGGCTTTTTACTGCAACTGAACCCTACTGTTAACGCGAATGTTACCGAGATGCACAGCATCAATAATCGATGTCGGATCATGTGCTTCAACTTTATTGCCTCCTCGCATCTCAAGATGGCAAACGCGACCTTACAGCTCAATCCAGTCATAGCTGTTAGTCTCTGGGAGATTATAGGGCAACCTCACCCGTTGAGTGTGATTACTTACTCGGCTTTGGGGACGGCTGTCGGGTACGGCTCGCGTGGGGTTTTGACTACGCAGCGCAGTTCGCCTTTGCGGAACGCTGCCAGAATGGTATAAGTTTTTTTCAATAACAGTGCCTTTTCCCCTACTTGGTTCGTCGGATTTTCCTCCAGGATCAGGCCGACGTCTAGTCCCTCGATTGAATCGATTAACTGAAACTGAGCGACAACAGGAGATTAGAAGGCAACGATGCCTGATACTAATTTGAACATTCTCGACAACCCGCGATGCCCCAGCGGCATTTCAGGACTTGATAACATTCTTGGTGGTGGCCTGCCGCGCAATTGCTTTTACCTCATTCAAGGTGGTCCCGGCTCCGGCAAAACTACGCTTGGTCTTCAGTTTCTACTTGAAGGTGTGCGACAGGGCGAGAGTGTCTTCTACATCACGCTCTCGGAGACGAAAGCCGAACTGATCAGGGTGGCCCAGTCCCACGGCTGGTCACTGAGTTCGATTTCTCTATTAGAGTTGTCGGCCATTGAGTCTCTCCTTAAGCCTGACGCACAAACGACAGTGTTTCATCCATCCGAGGTCGAGTTAACAAAGATTACAAAGCTGCTGATCGATAAGGTGGAGAAGGTACGTCCATCGAGAGTCGTCTTCGACTCGCTTTCGGAAATCCGCTTAATAGCCGAGACTCCACTTCGATACCGGCGCCACTTACTAAGTCTAAAGCAGGAATTCACGAAGTACGGCAGTACCGTACTTTTGCTCGACGACCAAATGAGCAACAGCGGAATCAGCACCGACCCTCACGTGTTCAGTCTCACACATGGTGTCATTGAGCTTGAGCAGCTGTCGCCAGACTACGGAAAGGCGCGTCGAAGATTGCACGTAACAAAGCTGCGGAGCGTGCAATACCGGGAGGGCTACCACGACTTCACCATCGTGACAGGAGGGTTACAGGTTTTTCCTCGCCTGGTCGCGGCGGAACATCACGGCGAGTTTCGGCAAGAGTCTATATCGAGTGGCGTTCCCGAATTGGATCAATTGCTGCGCGGTGGTTTGGATCGCGGGACTACGACATTGATCATCGGTCCAGCGGGCTGCGGCAAATCCAGTGTAGCTGTTCAGTACGCCGTGCAGATGGCGGTAAACGATGAACCAGCGGCCATCTTTGCATTTGACGAAACTCTAGGAATCCTGACCGCGCGCGCGCATGCATTAGGTCTTCCTGTAAAACAGCAAATCGCAAACGGCAAACTTCAGGCGAGGCAAATCGATCCGGCGGAGATTTCTCCGGGTGAGTTTGCTTGGTCAGTTCGTCAGAGCGTACAGGCGGGATGCAAGTTAATCGTAATCGATAGTCTCAACGGTTATCTGAACGCGATGCCCGGCGAAAAATTTCTGAATAATCAACTGCATGAACTCACTTCCTATCTGAATCAACAGGGAGTCGTCACGATTCTAGTTATGGCGCAACACGGCACGGTCACCGCATTAGAAAGTCCAATCGATCTCAGTTACCTCTGCGATACTGTGATCAACATGCGTTACTTTGAAACCGCTGGCGAAGTGAAGCTATCGATAGCTGTCATGAAGAAACGCAGCGGCGACCACGAACGTTCCATTCGTGAGTTTGCGATCGGGCGAGAGGGAATTCGCATTGGTGAGCCGCTAAGAGAATTCGAGGGCATCCTAACGGGCGTGCCCAGGTATGAGGGAAAACGAGACCGCATTATAGACTCGAAGTGAATCGAACGATGGAAGTTTCCGCCAGGTTAAATTCATTTCCCGAGACCGAGCCGGCCGAGCTTAATACGGACGAGACGTTCGAATGGCGCGGTCGCGGAGGGAGCGACGAACGGGTTTTCATACTAGCCCCTCTTGGACAAGACGCGCGTGCCATGGCCAATGTGCTCACCACCAACGGTTTTGAAGCAGTAATCTTCGAGGATTCGCAACACGGCGCCGAGCAGATCATACATGCGGGCGCACTCGTAATGACTGAAGAAGCTCTTGAGTTCGCACAAACAGAGAATCTTCTGAATGTCCTTAAGCGCCAAGCACCATGGTCGGAGCTCCCTGTAATAATTCTTACGCGTGGAGCCTCGCGACTAGCTCAACTTCTGGACCTCGCAGCTAGAGCTGCCGGAAGTGTGACAATGCTTGAGCGTCCGATTAGCACTAACACACTACTAAGGACCATAAATGTCGCCCTGCGATCACGACGGCGCCAGTATCAGGTGCGTGACCTGCTTGAGGAGCAGTCACGCCATCAGGAGAAGTTGAAACAGAACGGCGAACAGCTCCGATTGCTTCTGGCTCGGGAGCGCGAACTGCGACGAGTTGCCGACGAAGCAAATCGTTTGAAAGACGAGTTTCTGGCGACTCTGTCTCACGAATTACGCAATCCGCTAAATGTAATCCTTGGTTATTCTGAGTTGCTACTGCGCATGGATAACATAAAGACGTCACCGCGGCTTCTGGCGATGAGCGAAGCATTACGGCGCAATGCGCTGGCGCAGTCTCACCTGATTCGAGATCTCCTCGAGCTATCGCGTCTGCGGAGTGGGAAGCTGTCACTGAGCTCGGAAACAGTGTCCCTCCTGACTGCGATTAACAACGCAATCGAAACCGTTCGGGTCGACGCCGAGGCAAAAGGGATTTCGATTGTTGTTGAGGCGCCTGAGGAACCAATGTTTGTGCAGGGTGAGTTACTTCGCCTGGAGCAGATAGTTTGGAACCTATTAAGCAACGCAGTGAAATTCACGACAGAGAGTGGCAGGGTTGGCCTTGGGCTGAGTCGCGATAACGATGAGGCTGTCTTAGTGATAGAGGACAACGGACAAGGTATTGATCCTGCATTCTTGCCGAGTGTGTTTGAGATGTTTCGGCAGGGAGATGCACGCGCAAGCAGAGAACATGCAGGTTTGGGGATTGGGCTGGCGCTGGTCCAGCAGTTGGTTAAGTTGCACAGCGGTTCGGTGACGGCCTATTCGGAAGGTGTTGGCAAGGGAGCAAGTTTCACGGTGCGATTACCGGTAAAGTCGGCGACCTGGGTAAAGACTGCCAGTAAGTCGGATGTGGCTCCCAGCTATGGTCTAAACCGGCTTACCGTGTTGGCGGTGGACGACGATGAAGATACTACTTCGCTGTTGCGAAGCTTATTGGAGATGAGTGGTGGAAAGGTGATCACGGCCAACAGCGGTAAGGAAGCGTTGGAACTAGCGAAGTGCTCAGATTTCGACATCGTCGTTTCCGACATCTCGATGCCCGGCATGGACGGGTTTGAACTTGTGCGACGCCTGCGCTCACTGCCCGATAAAGAGAACGTTCGGGCAGTTGCTCTTACCGGATTTGGCCGCCACGAAGACATCGAACAGGCTCGCAGCGAGGGGTTTGTCGCTCACCTGACAAAACCGCTGGATCTCGAAGCTTTGCTGGAGGTTCTTAGTACATTTGCTGAGAGGAACCATCCGTAGGGGTGACCCTCTCTCTGGCCACCCCCCCGGCTTGTGTTTTCCTGCCACCATTACACACTTCCAGTGTGTAGGATCGTTTTCTTACTTGGACCAACTCGACTGGAACACACTCAACCAAATCCTACACACGGCAGAGACTGTGTCAAAACAATAGATCCTACACACGGCAGAGACTGTGTCAAAACAATAGATCCTACACACGGCAGTGTGTAGTGCCCTTCAGATCCAGCCTACCAAAACG
>Ga0209341_10000758_pt1 | contig 32714 bp, 23 predicted proteins | sample RifCSP13_2_FD_184020 | JGI IMG/M metagenome (GOLD analysis project Ga0209341, IMG submission 184020) | Soil microbial communities from Rifle, Colorado - Rifle CSP2_sed 13_2 (SPAdes) (version 2) | ecosystem: Environmental > Terrestrial > Deep subsurface > Rock core/Sediment | place: Rifle... | reverse complement strand
CAAGGTTCTGGCGCTTTTCTCTAATGACCAGATGGCGCGGGAACCGATAACCGCGAATGTAAATAGAATGACCTGCAATGCGTGCTGGGACTGCCTTGTTGCATGTCCGTATACTGCGATTGAAAAGGAAGAGGTTAAAAACAGGCAGGGTGCTGTTTTGAAGATGCTGGCAAGGGTGAATGAAGGCGTCTGTCAGGGGTGTGGAGTATGTGTTGCAGCGTGCAGGAGTAAGAGCATAGACCTGCGTGGATATACTGATGAGCAGGTGTATGCGGCACTGGCAGCGTTTTAATAAGTATTCATGCTGAAAAACGTCCATCTGCTGTGTTGTCGCTGCGGCTTCTGCGCTCAACATACTAAAAAGTATGCCTCGCTTGAAGCCTTGCTCCGCCTTGCATCTGAACGTTTTTGAGCATGAATATGGAGAAACAAGGCATCTGCGGCATTCTTGAGCGTGAAGTAAGTTGTTAGCCCCTCATTTACCGCCCAAATAAGGAAAGGCTTTTTATGTCAAAAAGTATTTTGATTATAAACGGAGCCGCTCGAGTTAACGGAAATACCGATATTCTTGTGGATAAAATCATCGAAGGTTCCATCAATGCAGGTGTGAATGTTACTATTTTTAAACTGAGGGAGAAAAGGATCGCAAATTGTATCGGTTGTTATCAATGCTTAAAAGAATCAACGTGTTCTTTTCAGGATGACATGACCGATCTTCGTCGTGCCATAGAAAAATCTGATTTGATGGTGCTTGCCTCACCCTTATATTGGTGTGGTGTGACAGGGTTGATGAAAACCTTTATTGATAGGCTTTTCTTTTATTACCATCCTCAGAATAGAGGTTCAATTTCGGGCAAGAAAGCAATGATAGTAACACCGATGAATCAAAAAGATGTAGCCCATGAATCGGAAGTGCTGATAGAATTCTACAATCGCTTGTTTAATTGTCTCGGAGTTAAGATTGTTAATATGTTTTTTTTCAGCGATATTATGGAGAAAGGAGCGGTTCTGAATAAACCAGCATACATTAACCAGGCGTATTCTGTAGGGAAGGATTTGATAAACTGGGCGGAAAACGGGCGGCTAACAACAGAAGTAGGTTGGGCTCTGCCCACCGAAAAATGTGGCAAAAATCTGGCTTGAGCGTGAAGTAGAAATAAAAAATTCCCTCTCCCCTTGCGGGAGAGGGTTAGGGTGAGGGGTTAGATGAAAAAACCTTGGTTTGCAATAATATGGTTCGCCTTTTGGGGAATTTTTCAGGCATATGCCGTTGCTATGGTTTTGCTCGGCAAATGGAAAAGACCGGAGGCATTTCCAGAAGAGTCGTATAACTCGCTCATCTGGCCGGATATGGTTTTTATTCCTTTATATCTTTTGACAGCGGTTCTTTTATATATGAGGAAAAAGTCGGGAGAGGTTTTAGGTGTATTTTCCGGTGGAGCTGTTACCTATGTCATGATTTATCTCTTTGCATTATCGGGATTGCACGGCGCAGTAAATATGATTTTTGACGGTACGTTCTTGGGACTCAATATTGGTGCTACATTGCAGATTATCGGGAGATTGATTTAAATGTCATCACACACACAACAAGAACAAGTAAGCGGTTTTGAACCCAAAATCGTAGCCTTTGTCTGCAACTGGTGCACTTATGCGGGCGCGGATCTGGCAGGCACGAGCAGGATGGAGTATAAGCCGAATGTAAGGATTATAAAGCTCCCTTGCACAGGACGCATTGACCCGCTCTTTATTATCAAGGCATTTGAAAAGGGCGCGGACGGAGTCCTTGTTTCAGGCTGTCATCCCGGAGATTGCCACTACACAACAGGCAACTATCATGCGCGACGCAGGTGGATTGCGTTCAAGAGCCTTTTGGAATTTACCGGCATTGATATGAAGCGGCTCCACTTCTCATGGGTCTCTGCATCAGAGGCAATTAAATGGGTGGATTTGGTAAACAATATAACTGATGAGGTTAAAAAATTAGGGCCGTTTGTGGAGTATAAGGGATTGAGTGAACGATAATATGGAAAACACATTACGCCAAAAAGCAAAGGAGCTCCTTGAAAAAGGAGATGTAAAAGTTGTCATCGGCTTTGGCTGGAATAATCGGAAGACCAGAACAACACCTGTTTTCATCACAAAGCCGGAGGATGCGGATAAACTTATTTTCAATCCCCTCTGCGTCAACAACCTCTCTCTTTATCTGACAAGGAAGTTTGCCGATATAAAAGCCCTTGGCAAGCCTGCGATTGTTGCAAAGGGATGCGACATCAAGACCATTGCCGTGCTTATCTCCGAGAGCCAGTTGAAGCGGGAGGATGTAGTTATCCTCGGCATGGTGTGCAGCGGCGTTGTGTATAAACAGGAACTCTGGAAAGGCGTAGGGACAGATTTCAAATCTGTCCCCACAGACATTATGCCGACCAAATGCCACAACTGCGATGTGCGTAATCCGCATATTGCGGATGTTGTCGTCGGCGAAAAGACCACTTTTATGCCGCCTGATGTGCCTTCAGGTATGGTGTTTGACAAGATTAGAGAACTGGATAAAAAATCCGGCGCAGAGCGTTGGGATTTCTGGATTGAGCATTTTAACAGGTGCATAAAATGCTATGCATGCAGGCAGATTTGTCCACTTTGCTATTGCGAGAGATGTATCGCTGAAAAAAATATGCCGCAATGGATAGAGACATCCGCGCATCTAAGAGGCAATCTTGCGTGGAATTTAAAGCGGGCGATGGATTTGACCGGCAGATGCACATTCTGCGGAGAGTGCGAAAGGGCATGTCCTGTAAATATCCCGTTAAATCTTGTGAACCAGAAACTTGCACTTGTTGTAAGAAAGGCATTTGAACACAGGGCAGGATATGATGAAAAGGTTCATCCGCCGATGATTGTGTTTAATATGGAGGATCAGGAGGATTTCATAAAATAAGAATTCAGGAGTCAGAATTCAGAATCCAGAAAAACTATTTTTATTCTGGCTTCTGGCTCCTGTATTCTGGATTCTTAAATTTCTTATGGCAAACAAACTTCTCAAAAAAGAAAACATCGGCAAATTGATTGAAGCCTTGAATAATGAGGGCAGTGTCTTTGTTGCGCCTACAAATCCCACTTCAATTCCCCCTTTGAAAAAGGGGGATACAGGGGGATTTGTTGTGTATGCGCCTGTGGCAAAGGCTGAGGAGATAATGTTTGATTACATTATTCCGAGAAACTCTTTTAAGGAATTTCTCTTTCCGCAGACTGAGCCGATTGCGGCGTTTACTATCGGTAAAGAGGGCGTTGATATGAAAGGTGTTGAGGTAAATCCAAAAGAGACAGTCATTTTTGGTTCAAGGCCATGCGATGCGGCAAGTGTTGCGTCTTTGCGGGCGGTGTTTAACTGGGATTTCAAAGATGAGTTTTACAACAGGCGCGAAGATAAGGCTGTTGTCATGACAGTAGCTTGCACAAAAGCCGATGATTCTTGTTTCTGCACAACCGTGAATCTTACGCCTGACACGCCGAACGGAAGCGATATTTTGTTGAGGGAGACGACTGATGGATATTATGCAGTGGAGGCTATTACAGACAAGGGTAAAAAATTTATAGAAAGATTTGCAAATATCTTTAGCTCCAAGCCCCAAGCTCCAAGCCTTCAGCCTATTGCCGATGTAAAGCCTATTGCTGGCATTGATGTAAAAAAGATTAAAGAGTGGCTCAAAGACACAAAACATTATGAAAATCCATTGTGGCAAGAACTTGCGCGGAAATGTATAGGGTGCGGAGCATGCACCTTTGCCTGTCCAACATGCCACTGTTTTGACATTGTGGATGAGGGGAGTGCGTACGAAGGGGAGAGAATAAAGAACTGGGATGCCTGTCAGTTTGAATTTTTCACCCTGCACACCAGCGGCTACAATCCAAGGGATACGCAGTATAAAAGATGGCGCAACAGATTTATGTGCAAGTTCAATTTTTATCCGAGCAAGTTTTCATCTCGCGGCTGTGTTGGCTGCGGAAGATGTATCAGGGTTTGTCCGGTTAGGCTGGATATTACGGAAGTAATGGAGGAAATCAGTAAACTGTAAACAGTTAACAGTTCACAGTTAACAAACTTATGGATAATATCTACTTACCATATCTCGCAACCATAGAAGACATTTATGAAGAGGCGCCGGATGTGCGGACTTTCAAGCTTGTGTTCAAGGATGAAAAGGTCAGGGAGACCTTTTCCTTTAAAACAGGCCAGTTCGGCCTTTACTCTGTCTTTGGCGCAGGTGAATCGACATTCTGCATTGCGTCTTCTCCGACTCACAGAGGATATATACAATGCACATTCAGAAAATCTGGAAGGGTTACGGGTGGATTGTCTGACCTTGGCATTGGCGATACTATGGGCTTTCGCGGGCCGTATGGCAACTGGTTTCCAATTGATGAATGGAAAGGCAAGAACCTTGTATTCATTGCCGGCGGCATAGGGCTTCCGCCAGTCCGTTCCGTCATATGGAATTGTCTCGACAGGCGCAAAGACTTTGGAGATATTACCATAGTCTACGGTGCAAAGAGTGTAGCTGATTTGGTTTATAAAAATGAACTTAGCCACTGGAGTGAGATGTCTGATATAAAACTTGTGCAGACTGTTGACCCTGGCGGTGAGACCCCTGATTGGAAAGGGAAAATCGGCTTTGTGCCTACTGTGCTGGAGCAGGCCACACCCTCTCCAAAGGATGCAATTGCTATTACATGCGGCCCGCCGATTATGATAAAATTTGTGTTGCAAGCTTTGAATAAACTCGGTTTCTCGGATGAGCAGGTTTACACGACCCTTGAAAACAAGATGAAATGCGGCGTTGGTAAATGCGGAAGATGCAATGTTGGAGATATTTATATCTGCAAAGAAGGGCCGGTGTATACGGCGGCGGAAGTTAAAAGGATGTATAATGATTTTTAATTCAGCGAACTGTGAACTGTAAACTGTTGTTAGTTAACAGTTTGTTGAAAAACTCAACAAACTCCGATTACACGGATAAAAGATTAGATTTCACAGATTAAAACCCATTGGAATATCTGTGTAATCGTTTTTCCTAATCTGTGTAATCAAGGCTGTTGATGCCTTTTTCAACAGCCTGTTAATTTTTCTCTTTTTAACTATTCACAATTCACTGTTCACGGTCTTTAAAAAGGAGTTACTATGGATAAACATAAAAAACCAATAAAACCACTTGCAACAGGCGACAAGACCATCCCGCCTGAAGGCGCGAAGATGATACCCATATACATCATGGGCAGGGAATACATGGTTCCCGAGACCCTCACCATCATGAAGGCGACAGAATACGCGGGATATCAGTATATGCGCGGATGCGGATGCAGGGGTGGAATATGCGGCGCATGTGGCACATTCTACCGGTTTCTTGGCGATTACAAATTGAAGACAGGTCTTGCGTGTCAGACTGTCGTGCAGCCGGATATGGTTATTGCCCAGTTGCCGTTCTTTCCATCAAACAGGCCGAGTTATAATCTTGAGAAGCTTGTCCCTGCAGGCTTGAAGCAGGGAATGGAGAACACGCCTCACGAAGAACTGCGAAGATTGTATCCTGAGGTCTTCAAATGCGTTGGCTGCGGCACATGCACGCGCACATGCCCGATGGATATTGATGTCATGGATTATATCGCGCTGATGAAGCGCGGTGATTTGAAGGGTGCTGCCATAAAGAGCTTTGATTGTGTCATGTGCGGACTCTGTGCTGCAAGGTGTCCTGCGCAGATTTCTCAGTTTACGGCTGCCATGTTTGTGAGGAGGCTCTACGGCAAGTATGTCCTGCCTGCGGCAGAACATCTGAAAAAGCGCGTTGAGGCGGTTAAGGGCGGAAAATATCTCAAGATGCTTGATGAACTTACCAAGAAAAGTGCGGACGAACTGAAAAAACTTTATACGGAAAGAGAAAGAGAGCCTGACATGACAGAGCCGGGCAAGTGGATGCCAAAGGATACCTCGCATCTGTAGAAATACCGTGAACCGTGACCGTTATCCGTATCCGTGTCAATGAAAACAAAATTCAAAGGTAAGTTTTTTACGGACACGGATAACGGACACGGATAACGGCATTACATGGAGGAACTATGAACGGTTATACGCCTGAACTGAAAGAACTCATAAAAAAAGTGGAGGCCAGCAGACCTGCGAGGGTCGAGCGGGCGAGAAAGAATCAGCATTTTCCCGCGCTCACCATGGAGCAGAGAAAAGAGTGGCTAAGCAAATATCATCCTGATTACAAGAGCGACGGCAGAAGGGCAGCCAAGGTCGGGCCGAACAAGGGGGATGTGTTTCCTGATGAGGTGGTCAATTTATTGGAATCCAAAAGCAGAATCAATCCCAAAACCATTGACCTTGCCAAGATAGATTATGAGACAGATGTGCTGGTTATCGGCGCGGGCGGCGCAGGCACGGCAACTGCGCTTATTGCGCAGGAAAACGGCTTAAAAGTGATTGTTGCGACAAAACTCAGGCACGGCGATTCCAACACGGTTATGGCCGAGGGCGGCATTCAGGGCGCGGATCAGGAAGGGGATTCGCCATATTACCATTTTATTGACGCGATGGGCGGCGGACATTTCAGCAATCAGCCTGATCTGGTGGCTGCGCTTACCAATGATGCGCCAGTGGTGCTTCACTGGCTTGAGTCTCTCGGTTTGATGTTCGACAAATATCCTGACGGCAGGATGCTGGCAAGGCACGGCGGCGGAACTTGCAGGAGGAGGATGCACTCTGCGGGAGATATGACCGGCGCAGAGATAATGCGGGTTGTGCGGGATGAGGCGCGAAACCGGTCAGAAGATATAAAGGTTCTGGAATTTTCCCCTGCTGTTGAACTGCTGCTTGACGCATCCGCCTCAGGCGGAGGAAGGTGCAGTGGCGCAATCTTATACAATCTGGAGACAAAGGAATATTACATTGTCCGGGCAAAGGCGGTTGTTATGGCAACAGGCGGATTCGGAAGGCTGCATATTCAAGGCTTCCCGACCACCAATCACTACGGCGCCACTGCTGACGGCATCGTCATGGCATACCGGGCAGGCGTGAAGATGAAGGATCTTGATTCCACCCAGTATCACCCGACCGGCGCTATTTATCCTGAACAGAATGTCGGGCTGCTTATTACAGAAAAAGTGAGGGGGCTTGGTTCACAACTGATAAATATGGATGGAGAGGAATTCTGTTTCCCGCTGGAACCGAGGGATATTGAATCCTCCTGCATTATCAGGGAGTGCCTTGAAAAGGGCAGAGGCATTATGACACCGGTTGGCCGTGTGGGAGTATGGCTCGATTCGCCCATGATTGAGGCGCTTCATGGCGAAGGCACGGTAAGAAAAGAGCTTCCTGCCAAATATATCCAGTTCAAGAGATACGGCATTGATATCAGCAAAGAGCCGATGCTCGTGTATCCGACACTCCATTACCAGAACGGCGGACTCCAGATAAACGCTAACGGCGGAACATCTGTTCCGGGCCTTTACAGCGCAGGAGAGGTGACCGGCGGCGTGCATGGAAGAAACAGGCTCATGGGCAATTCTCTCCTTGACATCCTCGTATTCGGCAGAAGGGCGGGAATGAACGCGGCGGAGTATATAAAGACAGGGTCAAGGGTCAAGGGTCAAGAGTCAAAACTGACGCTGGAGCATGTGGAGAAATTTGAGAAAGAGTTGAAGGATGCGGGCGTGAAAGAGCCGGTTGTCGGGCCCATGATTTTACCGGAATATACGCCGGATCATGTGAAGGAGAGAAGGTGGGTTCAAACTGCTTGACAATACAATTTCCATTATGGTAATAACCACACTGTCAAAAAAGCGAACCTTCTGCAACTGACGGAATAAAGGTGGTTACCACCGGGAAGCGGAAGATGAAAGGGACAGGCCGGCCGTCTGGGCGATTTAGCTGGGAGTTTTAACCCCCGAGAGAAGCATTCGGGGGCAAGGTTGGGCTCACAACTCTCAACGGAAAGCCCTTACGGTTTTTTTTATTTCTTGAGGAGGTCTTGTTAAGTGAATATCCATGAATATCAATCTAAAGAGATTTTGACAAAATACGGTGTTGCTGTGCCAAAGGGGAGGGTTGCATGGACGCCTGACGAGGCGGAAGATATTGCCAAGAATTTTATGGGCGATAGGCTTTGTGTGGTCAAGGCGCAGATACATGCGGGCGGGCGCGGGAAGGCGGGCGGTGTAAAGCTGGCGAAGAATCATCAGGAGGCAAGGCAATATGCAGAGGCTATCCTCGGCAAAAAACTTATTACGCATCAGACTGGTCCTGAAGGCAAAGAGGTAAAGAAGGTTTTGATAGAAGAAGGCTGCCAGATTGCGCGGGAGTTTTATCTCGGCTTGGTGGTTGACAGGGCAAACCAGAGGGTTGTTGTTATGGCCTCGCAGGAAGGCGGCGTTGAGATAGAAGAGGTAGCGGCAAAATCGCCGGAAAAGATTTTAAAGGAATATATTGACCCCGCGGTCGGCCTGATTCCGTTTCAGGCAAGAAAGCTTGCGTTTGGTTTGGGTATAGATAAATCGCTTGTAAACAAGGCTGTGAAGTTTATGATGGGGCTTTATCAGGCATTTGTTGATTCAGATGCATCTATGGCAGAGATAAACCCACTGGTTATCACAAAGGATGGGAATATCATGGCTCTGGATGCAAAGATGGGTTTTGACGACAACGGGCTTTTCAGGCATAAGGATATTCACGAGATGCGGGATTTGGATGAGGAAGACCCCAAAGAGGTTGAAGCGTCACGCTACAGTCTCAATTATGTCGCCCTTGGCGGCAATATCGGCTGCATGGTAAATGGCGCAGGCCTTGCCATGGCTACCATGGATATAATAAAACTCTACGGCGGCATGCCTGCTAACTTTCTGGATGTAGGCGGCGGGGCTAACAAGGAGCAGGTTATTGCGGCGTTCAAGATTCTAATGTCCGATGAAAAGGTCAAGGCTGTTTTAATAAATATCTTCGGCGGAATAATGAGATGCGATATAATAGCAGAAGGGGTGATTGCAGCCGCTAAAGAAGTAGGCGTGAAGGTTCCGCTGGTGGTAAGATTGCAAGGAACGAATATGGATTTGGGGAGAAAGACTTTGGCAGAGTCAGGGCTGAACATTATTACTGCGGAAAAGATGAGTGATGCGGCGGAGAAGGTGGTAAAGGCGGCAAAGAAACCGTGATTCGTGACCGTGAACCGTGTCCGTAAATACAAAAATCTTTTACGGTCACGGATAACGGACACGGACAACGGTAATATGGAGGTTTTGTGAGCATCCTTGTCAATAAAAACACGCGAGTCATCTGCCAGGGGATTACCGGAGAGCAGGGAACTTTTCATACAAAGCAGATGGTTGCCTACGGCACGAAGATGGTTGGCGGTGTAACGCCCGGCAAAGGCGGCACAAATGTCGACGGCATTCCGGTTTTTGACACGGTTGACGAGGCTGTGAGAAAGACAAAGGCCAGTGCCTCTGTTATATATGTGCCTGCTGCGTTTGCGGCAGATGCGATTATGGAGGCGGTGGATGCCGGCATTGAACTGGTCGTATGCATCACAGAGGGGATACCGGTTCTGGATATGGTAAAGGTAAAAAGATTTATGGATGCAAGGAAATCCCGGCTCATAGGCCCGAATTGTCCAGGAGTGATAACTCCAGGCGAATGCAAGATAGGCATCATGCCTGGGCATATCCATAAAAAAGGTAGAATCGGCGTTGTTTCCAAGAGCGGGACTCTTACTTATGAGGCGGTTGACCAGTTGACGCGGCTTGGACTGGGGCAGTCTACCTGCGTGGGTATCGGCGGCGACCCTATCAGCGGGACTAATTTTATTGATGTGCTGGAGATGTTTGAAAAGGATAAAGGCACTGATGGAATAATTATGATAGGAGAAATCGGCGGCACGGCAGAGGAAGAGGCCGCCGCGTATGTGAGAAAAAACATAACCAAGCCTGTAGTAGGCTACATCGCTGGTGTTACAGCGCCCAAGGGCAAGCGCATGGGGCATGCAGGCGCTATTATATCCGGCGGCAAGGGAACTGCGGAAGAAAAATTTGAGGCAATGAAAAGGGCTGGGATAAAGATTACAAAGAATCCTGCGGATATCGGAATGACATTGATGGAATTGTTGAAAAAGGGGAAGAAGAAGGCAGCAGCGAGGGTGAGGAAGAAAAAATAAAGAAAGAGTCAGAGAATCATAGTAAAAAACTTTGACTCTATGACCCTTTGATACTTTGACTCTTTGATTTGGAGGTAAAATGGCTGAACCGGCAAAAAAACTTTGGCGTATAGAGATAAGCGAGAGGCTTTGTAAAGGATGCGGTATTTGCGCAGATTTCTGCCCTACGAATGTTTTGGAGATGAAGGGAACTATAGTTGGGGTTGTAAATCTTGAGGCGTGCACAGGGTGTCAACTTTGCGATTTAAGATGTCCTGATTTCGCAATTCAGGTTTTTCCCAGGTAATTATAAAACAGGAGAAGATATGACTGTGAAAAAAACTAAGCAGAAAAAATTTATGCAAGGGAACGAGGCATGCGCGGAAGGCGCCCTTTATGCGGGATGCAGATTCTACGCAGGTTACCCCATAACACCTTCTACGGAAATAATGGAGATTATGGCTGCAAGGCTTCCAAAGATGGACGGTGTATTTATACAGATGGAAGATGAGATTGCAAGCATTTCCGCCATAACCGGGGCTGCCCTCGGCGGTTTAAAGTCAATGACTGCAACATCCGGCCCTGGCTTTTCACTTATGCAGGAAGGTCTCGGTTATGCGTGTATGACTGAGATTCCATGCGTTATTGTGGATGTCATGAGAAGCGGGCCGTCTACAGGCTATCCCACAGGGCCCAGCCAGTCTGATGTAATGCAGGCAAAATGGGGAACTCACGGCGACCGCCCTGCTATTGTATTAACGCCATCATCTGTTCAGGAGATACTGCATGAGACAATAAGGGCATTCAATCTTTCAGAGTTATACAGAACGCCGGTAACTATCTTGTATGACGAGGTTATAGGCCATATGAGAGAGGCCATTGTCATTCCTGAACCCGGCGAGCTTGAAGTTATTGAAAGACAAAAGCCGAGTTGTTCGCCTTCGGAATATAAGCCTTATGAGGTAAAAAACGGGAAAATAGCCCCGCTTGCCGCATATGGAGAAGGCTACAGATTTCATGTTACAGGGCTTTATCATGCAGCAGACGGTTTTCCTTCCGGCAATACAAAGCTCATTCAGGAGACTAATGAGAGGCTTGTTCAAAAGGTAGAAAAAAATAAGGAAAAGATATGGAAGAATGAGGAGCTTTATCTTGACGATGCGGAGATTGGCGTATTTGCATACGGCGTTTCTGCCAAGAGCGCAAAGTTTGCGGTGAAGGAACTAAGAAGCAAAGGGATTAAGGTAGGGCTTTTAAGGCCGTTGACCATCTGGCCGTTCCCTGATGATGCAGTTCTTGAAATGGCAAAAAAAGTTAAAACCATTATAGTGCCTGAGATGAATCTCGGTCAGATTGTGAATGAGGTGCAGCGGGCATCTAAAGGTCAGTGTGAGATAAGAGGGATATTTAGGGTTGATACAGACCCGATTCACCCAAAGCAGATAATGAATGCGATATTGGGCAAGCCGGTTGAGGCAACGATTATACCGAATGAGGTTATGATAGAAAGAGATATGATAGACGGATAAAGACCGTGAACCGTGGCCGTGTTCCGTGGCCGTTAAAAACTTTTTCACGGTCACGGTTCACGGTCACGGACAACGGTATTACGGAGGTTACAATGTCCACACAGGCAGCAGCAAGAACAGTTCCCTATAAAGAAAAGGCGCCGTTTGACTACAGTTCCTATATCAGAAAAGGAAAACTTCCGCATATCTGGTGTCCGGGGTGCGGGCACGGCATAGTGCTGAAAAGCCTGCTCAGGGCCATAGATGCAACCGGCATGTCGAAGGATGACATTGCCTTGGTTTCAGGCATAGGCTGCTCCAGCAGAACGCCGGGTTATGTTGATTTCAATACCCTGCACACTCTGCATGGAAGGGCGCTCGCATACGCCACAGGGCTTAAACTTGCAAAACCGAAATTAAAAGTAATCGTAATCACCGGCGACGGAGATGCCCTTGCCATAGGCGGGAATCATTTTATTCATACGTGCCGAAGGAATATGGATATGACCGTTCTGGTTTACAACAACTATATCTACGGCATGACAAGCGGGCAGTCTTCACCCACAACGCCGCAGGGTATGATTGCGACTACAGCGCGATATGGAAGCATTGAGCCGACCTTTGACACTTGCAATCTTGCCAAATCGGCAGGCGCTACATTTGTGGCAAGGGGGACAGCTTATCACTGCCAGGAGCTTGAGAAGACCATCTATGACGCAATAATACACAAAGGCACGTCAGTAGTGGATGTTCTGGATTCCTGCCCCACATATTATGGAAGGTTTAACAAAGTGAAAGGCAACTCTGAGTTGATGGTAATGGCTGAAAAAGAAGGGACTGTTTCTCTGGCGCAGGCAGAGAAAATGACTCCTGAGCAGATGCAGGGAAAACTCGTAAGGGGAGTTTTGCACAAGGCAGAGAGGCCTGAATATTGCGAGGAATACGAGAAGTTGACGGCAAGGGTGCAGGGGAAGTAAAAGACCGTGATCCGTGACCGTGAACCGTGTCCTTAAAGAAAAGTTTTTAACGGTCACGGATAACGGGCACGGACAACGGTATTACGGAGGTTCAAATGTCACAACGATATGAAATGAGATTCAGCGGCTCTGGCGGTCAGGGCATGATTCTGGCAGGTATCATCATGGCAGAGGCTGCCTCAATATATGGCGGTAAAAATGCATCTCAGAGTCAGTCATACGGGCCTGAATCAAGAGGCGGCGCGTCAAGAAGCGAAGTTATCATAAGTGATGAAGAGGTAGATTATCCAAAGGCTACCAGTATAGATGCAATGCTGGCTATGACGCAAGAGGCATGCCTGAAATACTGCAAGGATATAAAAGACGGCGGTATATTAATTGTGGATTCAGATGAGGTGAAAGATATTCCCAAAGGAAATTTTAAGGTATTCAGCGCTCCCATCACATCCATTGCAAGAGACGAGCTTGGCAAGACCATTGTGGCAAATATCATCGCCCTTGGCATGATAACGGAGATTACAAAGGTTGTTCCTTACGAGGCAATAGAAAAGGCGGTGCTTGCGCGTGTTCCTGCTGCATTTCTTGATTTAAATAAAAAGGCCCTCCATATTGGCTTTGATAAAGCAAAGACGTTTAAGGTATAATTTGAAAAAACTATGGGCTATAGGCTATAGGTTTTCCCATTGCCTCTTGCCTATTGCCCATCGCCTGTCCTTCTAATTATTATGATAAGCCAGCCAAAAATTCTTATCGTTGACGATGAACCTCTTATGAGGATATCAATTGCCGATGCATTGATTGCAGAGGGATATGATGTCAAGGGAGTAGAGTCAGGCAGAGACGGCATATATCTCACCAGCAAAAACAGCTACGATATAATAATCACAGACCTGAAGCTTCCTGAGGTTGACGGCATTGAGATATTAAAGACATCTTTGAAATATTCCCCCAAGACAAAGGTTATTATGATTACTGCTTATGGCTCAGTTGACACAGCAGTGCAGGCCATGAAACAGGGCGCATACGACTATATTACCAAACCATTCTCTATGGAAGAACTCCTCATTATTGTAAGGCATTTGATAGAATTCAGAGAGTTGGAATACGAAAACCTTCAGCTGAGAGAAAAGATTGATGAAAAATATGCCTTTGAAGGCATTGTAGGCCATAGCGCTAAGATGCAGGAGGTCTTGGAAAAGGTAAAGATTGTGGCAGATACGGCGTCTACAGTTTTAATTACAGGGGAAAGTGGGACCGGGAAAGAGTTAATTGCCAATGCAATCCATTATCATAGCTCCAGGAAGGATAATCCGTTTATCAAGGTAAGTTGCGCTGCCCTGCCTGAGACTCTTTTAGAGGCTGAGCTGTTTGGTTATGAAAAGGGCGCATTTACCGGCGCATTGAAGCAGAAAAAAGGGAGATTTGAGCTTGCCAATAGCGGCACGTTATTCTTGGACGAGATTGGCGAGATATCTCCGACTATTCAGGTAAAGCTCTTAAGGGTTCTTCAGGAAAGACAGTTTGAGAGGCTTGGCGGCACAGAGACTCTCAATGTGGATGTCAGGATAATATGCGCAACACAGAGAGATCTAAAAAAAGAGATAAAGCAAGGCGTTTTTAGGGAAGACCTATATTACCGATTGAATGTTGTGCCTATCCATATACTGCCGTTGAGAGAGAGAGAAGAGGATATTGTCCTTATAGCAAATAGTTTTATAAAGAAATTTTCTACACAGAACAATAAAGAAATAGAAGGCATTTCGCCTGAGGCAAGAGATATGCTTACAAATTATCCTTTTCCTGGGAATGTTAGAGAGCTGGAACATGCCATAGAGAGGGCTGTGATATTGGGGAATAATAAATATATCCAGCCGTTGGATATGCCGGAAGATATCCTGAATTTCTACAAAGGCGGTCTTAAAGCCTCTATAAAAGCCTCCTGTTCAGAGTCATTATCAAGGGCAATAGAATGTTTTGAGAAGGAATATATAAGCAAGGCCATAGAAGAGGCGAAGGGTAATAAAACTGTGGCAGCTGAAAGACTGGGAATATCAAGAAAAACGCTGTGGGAAAAATGTAAAAACCTTGGATTAAAGAAGCAGCAAAAAGAAGAGACAGAAGATATAAACAAAGAAAGGGCTTAATTCCCAAAATAGACTTTGATTTTTTACGGTTAATAAAAATTGTTGCAATTTGTAGTTATAGGGGCGCTGGCTAATTATGGCAGATAAGATAATAAAAAGAGGCATACGAAGAAGGGTTGTTCTCTCAATGCTGATTGTGGGTATTGCGCCGCTTCTGCTGGGGTTGTACCTTACCTATCGGGACGGGACTATCACCAGGAGAAATTCTATAGGCGCAAGTTTTCAGGAGATGGCAAAAGAGACCGCAAATAAGATTGATATGATAATCAGGAAAGAGGTTGTCGATGTTCAGAGGCTTGCTATTGCGCCGGATGTTGAAAATGCCGTTAAAAGTAAAGGGTATGAACAAGATGAATTAAATAATTATCTGAAAAAGTTTATAGGCTATTATGATGAGAATGAGGTTAATAGCCTTGTTATCGTTAATGCAAAAGGGGAATATATTATTGGTATTGGTGAGAGCGCAAGAAAGGGCTACAGCAATGAGAGGTGGTTTAAGGATGCCTTTCATGACGGTAAAGGCAAGATATATGTAGGAGACCTGAGATTTGATGATGCATTAGGCAGGCATCTTATGAGTATAGCAGCGCCAATAATGGCCGGCGGCAAGGCAATTGGCGTTGTGGTGATTAAATACAGGGTAGATAAGCTGCTTGAGGTTATAAATAACGTAAGGATTGAGACTACCGGCCATGCAAATATTGTGGACTCATCAGGCACGATAATTATGTGCCCCATCTTCCCCTTGAGGAGCCATCATATAAATTCCGACCTTGTCAGTGTAATATCAAACAGTAACCCAGGGTGGGGTATTGCAGAAGACGATGCCCATGGCGGTAGAAACTCTATTATAGGTTTTGCCCCGGTGGAAGCTACTTTAAGTCCAGAAAAGGGATGGTTTGACGGGAATAAGTGGTATATCTTTATACGACAGAGCCCAAGCGAGATTTATGCCCCTATTTATTCGCTGCTTATAAGAATAGCTGTATTTGGCGCCGCCTTTATAATCTTATTATCTTTCGTTGGCGTCTATGCTGCAAGAAAAATTGTTGAGCCTATAAAGAAACTATATAAGGGCGTAGAGCGTATCGGACATGGGGAACTGGGCTATCGCCTTGATATCAATACAAACGATGAAATAGAGAAGCTGGCAGATGAATTCAACGAAATGGCTGCCAAGCTTCAAGAGTCTTATGCGATACTTGAAAACAGAAAGAAAGAGCTGGAAGTTTCAGAAGAGAGATATAAAGACCTTATAGAGAACTCTCCTGAGATGATACATTCTGTAAATGCAGGCAGGTATTTTGTCAGCGTTAATAAAACCGAACTGGACATCCTCGGTTATACCCTGGAAGAAATGCAGAATAAGAAAATAGAAGATATTATGCCGGACGAGTTTAGAGAAAAGGGAGGCGTCAAACATATAGAAAGGTCAATGAGGGAAGGAATAAGCACAGTAGAAACACAGTTTATTACAAAGGATGGGAGAAGGATAGATGTTGAGATTACCGCTACAGCGCTGTATGACCCAATAACAGGTAATTTTATAAGAACAAGGGCATTTGTGAGGGACATTACGGACAGAAAAAAACTGGAAAGGCATTTGAAAGAGTACTATGAGATGTTGGAACAGAAGGTTTATGACAGGACAAGGGAATTAAAAGAGACCAAGGATTATCTTGAGAATCTTTTCGAGACAGCAAATGATGTTATTTATACTCTCAATTCCGACGGCATAGTCACATATGTTAACAGAAAGATAGAAGACTGGGGCTATAAAAAAGACGAATTGATAGGCAAATCTTTTTTGACTATATTTGCCGGTGTGCATAAAGGAGAAAGATTTAAAAAGACTATATTGGAAGGTATAAAACAGACCTATAGTGTGGAAGTTATAAACAAGGCAGGTGAAACAAGATATGCAATTTTAAGTATTTCACCTATTAAGAGTAATGAAGGACGGATAGTAGAGGTATTGGGTATAGCAAAGGATATAACAGAACAGAAGATGTTTGAACAGCAGATAGCGCATACAGAAAAGATGTCAGCCATTGGTCAGCTTGCGGCAGGCATTGCCCATGAAATAAATAACCCATTAGGCGGCATATTAAACTGCCTCTATAATCTTAGAAAAAACAGATTTACCGCAGAAAGGAAAGAGGAATATTATAAATCAATGGAAGATGGCATCCACAGGGTTAAGAAAATAGTCAGCCAGCTTCTTGAATTTTCCCAGCAGCATGAGCCTGAATTTACCGCCGTGGATATAAATAGTCTTATAGAGGAGGTCATTTTCCTGCTTAATTATGCATTTTCTAAAAATGGGATAAAGATAGAAAAATCTCTCACGCCTAACCTTCCGCTCTTAATGCTTGATAGGCACAAGATTCAGCAGGTATTTACAAATATTCTCTTAAATGCTGTCCAGGCAATAGGGGGAAAAGGCCAGATAAAGGTAAGCACAGTGCAAGAGGATGGCTTGTGCCATGTAGCTATAACCGATAGTGGCGCAGGAATCCCGCCAAATATACTACCAAGAATATTTGACCCATTTTTTACAACCAAGGATGTAGGTGAAGGCACTGGCCTTGGGCTCTCGGTTAGTAAGGGCATAGTAGAAATGCATGACGGCAAAATAGATGTGAAAAGCGATATCGGCAAAGGTTCTACATTTACGATAAAATTGCCTATACACAGCGCTGCTGAGCGAGATGTTATTGAAGCATTTAATGGCAATGTGAATTTCTAAAAAATAATTTGGTCTAATATATAAAAGCTATTCCCAACTTGTAACACCATCATCATAACCAAATCTTTCACAGCATATCTCCCTGCAACAAAATTCATTATAAAAATCAAACTCTTAAAACTGACAGAGAGTATCCATTTATTTGTTGGCAAACATATTGCTTGATTTATGAGATACTTTATAATACAGTGCATTCTGAAAAACCCAAAGAGAGATATATAATATACAGTGCAAGGAGGAATAACCATGAGACAAACAAGTTTTTTAACCCTTGCCCAGCAAAAGCAATTAAGATGCGAAAGATTTTTAGACGAGATGAAGGCAGTTATCCCTTGGGAGAGATTGACAGCAGCCATAGCCCCTTATTATACAGTATATCAACGGAATGAGAACTGAAAAACTTCTTTAAAAGTTTAAATTGTAAACAGGAAAGGGGGGGATGGATTTCGAAATAGACTTTTTCTACAGACTCGTTAGGCATTTCTTTTTCCAAAGGTGAGTTCATGAAAATTTCATTCGTGTGGGACAACAACCCGCCGCAGCCGAAAGTAAAAAGTAACATTGAAGAAAGGTTTTCTTGGGGGCTAAAGTTCTTCGCAGACACCTGCAACCTAAAACCAGAAAAATTTGTCGTGCATCAAGTCCAAGTATGACGGTCATCATCCATGCGCTATGCCGTATGGAGAGTGTTTGTATCTCAATCAAAGGAGGAGTAAACGAAATGCGTATAAAGAATTGGTTGTCTCAACATTTGGCTGCAGGAATCGGCCTGTTATTTGCCGTATCGATGTTCCTTCTGCCATCCGTTTCCATGGGCGTAGTCCTTGATAAAGAAAAAAAAGCGCAGGGCATCCAACAGCCGCATCCCGCCACTGTCTTGAGTCAGACTATCCCTGAATTTAACTCAGACCTTGGCTTTGACCAAACAAAAGTCAAAGGCCAGAAAAAAGATGATCGCCCCAAATATGTCCCCGGCGAGGTGCTGGTCAAGTTCAAAAAAGGGGTAGACGAGAACAAGAAGAAAAACATCCACGACAAAATGGGCGCGGAAGTGCTGTCCGAGATTCCCCAGATTGGCGTCCACAAGGTTAAGTCCAAACTTGGAAAATCCACCGAAGAACTCATACGCCAATACAAGAATGACCCCAATGTGCTGTATGCCGAACCCAATTTGATTTACCAAATTCAGGCAATGCCCAATGATCCAGAGCTATCCAGCTATATGAATTTGTGGGGAATGCATAACATTGGACAATCCATCGACACAACAGGGCGCACCTTTAAAACAATCCCGCCGTATACGTCGCTTACTTTCACTGGGACTGCCAATGCCGACATTGATGCGCCGGAAGCATGGGATATTGAAACCGGCAATGCCAGCGTTATCGTCGCAGTCATTGACACGGGTGTAGATTACAACCACCCAGATTTGGCTGCCAATATGATCCAAGGCTACGATTTCGTAAATGACGATAATGACCCGATGGATGACTACGGGCATGGCACGCATGTCGCTGGAACCATTGCCGCAAAGGGAAATAATGGCAGCGGCGTAGTCGGTGTGAACTGGCAGGCAAGCATTATGCCGCTCAAGATATGTGATGCCAATGGCGGCTGCTATCTGGATGCCGCCGCCGCCGCTGTCGTGTATGCGGCCGAACATGGAGCCAAGGTGGCCAATAACAGTTGGGGTGGAATCGGCGAAGGTGCGTTTTCGCAGACATTGCTGGATGCGATCAACCTGGCCAACCAGAGCGGTATGCTGTTTGTGGCGGCTGCCGCAAATGACAATATTAATAATGACGAAACGCCGGTTTACCCTTGTAATTACGAGGCTCCAAATGTTATTTGTGTGGCTGCCACAGATCAAAGTGATAACAGGGCCAGCTTTTCGGACTATGGGGTGAGGAGCGTTGATTTAGCCGCGCCCGGCGTGGATATCCTATCGACAGTACCGAGCGGCACCTGCGCCATCTGCTCTCCCTCTGGATATTTCTTCCTGGACGGAACGTCCATGGCCACCCCGCATGTAACGGGTGCAGCTGCCTTGGCGATTTCCAGATTTGGCATTGGTTCACTGACGGCAGAGCAGCTCAAGAATCTGCTCATTGGGTCGGTGGATCCGCAATGGTCTCTAAGTGGGGTAGTCGCTAGCGGCGGGAGACTCAACGTCAATAATGCCCTACGCTCGAGCGTGATTTTTGTTGCATCCCCGGCAAGAATTTCAGCCCCGGCGGGACAAAGCATGACCTCGACCGTTACTGTGAAATCATTAAATAATTTTAGTGGCTCTGTTGCATTAAACTTTGCATCGCCCAATTCTGATATTACAGGTAGCTTGTACCCCAGTACGATAACACTTGATGCAAATGGATCTGCAACCTCTACCCTAACAATTGTCAGCACAGTCGGTATGACTGCAGGGGGTTATCCATTGACCGTTCAAGGTACGTATGTCAATGTACTCGGTCAGACTGAAACCCACGTAGTTAGCTTGGAAGCTGCCGTTCAAACGAATCTGGCAGTAACTGCCGTAACCGGCAACTCTTCACGTGTTCAAGCTGGACGCTGGTTTGCGATGACAGACACCGTGCAAAATCAAGGGTCAGGTCAGGCAAAAGGATTTTATGTTGGCTACTATCTCTCAACGGATAATAATATTACCGATGCAGATACCCGCATTGGCAGCCGGTGGGTTGCTAATCTCTCTCCCGGATCTACCAGCATAGGCAGTGCCACCGACGTGTGGGTCCCTGCGGGTCTGGCGGCCGACACCTATTATTTAGGCGCCATCGTGGATGACGTGCATACGGTGCCAGACAGCAACCCTCTCAACAACAGTATGGCCGCTAGCACGATCGTTATAGATAGCGCAGGTTCCCCCACGTCCCTCCGGGCCATGCACAACTACAATGATGGAGTAGGCGTGAGAGTTGCCACAGATGCTTTTGGAAACAGTATTGTAAGCGGGTATTTTTGTAAGACTCGGGTTCTTGTTGGAAACACTTGGGTATGTACAGAGATTGACATCTCCACCATCAAATACAGTCCCGAAGGCACAACCCTATGGACGGCAAATTACGATAGCGGAGCAGAGGACTGGGCTAAAGACATGAAAGTGGATGGATCAGGCAACGTTTATATCACTATACAATCGTGCCAGACCGCTGGTTATTGCACTACCTACGATACGATTACCATCAAATATGATGCCAATGGCAACATGCTTTGGTCGACTCGATACCCTTATAGCGTTTCCGCTGCACTTACCGTGGACGGCACGGGCAACGTTTATGTTACCGGCGGAGGTTGCGTGGATCCTTATGCCGAGTCCGGCTGTTATTTGACCACGATAAAATATGATGCCAATGGTAATAAACTATGGGACAGTCAGGAACCAACGGTAACCAGATTTACTGGGGGGCGTGCAATAGCCTTGGACAGTGCTGGAAATGTATACGTCGCGGCTGACTACATTGATTATGGATATACCACAATTAAATACGGCCCCAATGGCGGTGCGCCGCTGTGGAGGGTAAGCCGTCCTTGCTGTTACGCCCGAGCCATTGCGTTGGATGCATCGGGGAATGTCTACGTAAGTGGGTTAAGCCACAATGGGAGCAACTATGACATTGCAACGGTCAAGTACGACAACGGCGGAAATCAGCTGTGGGCCAACGATTACGATAACGGTGGCGATGATACGCTAGGTTGGTGGAATGCTGTCATGGGACAGATTGCGGTCGATGCTTCCGGCAATGTGACTGTAGCGGGAGTCAGCTCAAATGGCTTGAACAATGATTACGTTACAATCAAATACGATACAAACGGAAACTCCCTGTGGACGGCTCGCTATGATGGTGGGCGGGGAATGGATGACATTCTCATGGACTTGAAAATGGATGGTTCGGGAAATTTGTATGTAACTGGTGTTAAAGACGCTGAGTTTTGGGTTTGGAATCCGGGTGGTTTCGATTATGCCACGATAAAATACGGCCCCGATGGACACCCGCTTTGGTTCGGGAGTTATGACACTGATACAATTGAATTTGCTACTACCTCAGCAATAGATAATTTGGGGAATGTTTTTGTTACCGGGTTTAGTAATAGCGGTTATGTCACAGTAAAATTTATACTTGTTCCCGCACCGACTGTTACCACCACTGCGGCATCTTCTGTTACAGAGACATGTGCGATCCTGAACGGAATGATTAATCCAAACAACAAGACCTCGACAGCCTGGTTTGAGTGGGGGGCGACGACGGACTTTGGAAATTTGACAACTGCTCAGGCGGTTGGTGGCGGCACAACAGACATACCATTCAGTCAGCAAATTTGCGGACTCCTTGCAAACACCACATACTATTTCAAGGCGCGTGGGCAGAGCATGGCTGGCAATGGTTATGGAGCGTATCTGACGCTAAAAACGCCAGACTTGACTGCCCCAACCGCGCCAACGAACCTGACGGCAGTAGGGAATGTCGGGCGAATTGATCTTTCATGGACGGCCTCTACCGATAATTCAGGGGTGGTAGCCTCTTACTTAATTGAACAATGCACAGGGAAGAACTGCACGAACTTTATTGGAATCGAGTATGTTTATAATACTACATCCTATATAGATTACTATGCCGTGGCGGGGACAACATATAGATATCAAGTGCGGGCTCAAGACCTATCCCAAAATCTGAGCGCGCCCTCGAACATCGCCAAGGCTGCTATAACGGCGGCGGATACCCAGGCGCCTACCGCGCCCACTAACCTGACTGCGGCTACTGCGGGGATGACCCAAATCAACCTGAACTGGACCGCTTCGACCGATAATGTGGCAGTGTGGGGATATCAGATTGAGCGGTGCGTTGGGGCAGGATGCACAGACTTTGTCTATTTTAATGGTCTCGGTGGGGCTGAGACCAATAACTACAGTGACACGAGACTGATTCCTGGAACGTCCTACAGTTATCGAGTGCGAGCCATGGATATAGCAGGTAACTATAGCGCCTACTCCAGCGCCACGGCAATGACCCAGGCCGACCTGGAGGTGCCGTCTACCCCTTCGAATCTGAGCGCGACCGCAACGGGGGCAAGCCAGATTGCGCTGAGCTGGAGCGCATCAACGGACAACGCGGGCTCGCCGGGATACAAGATCGAGCGCTGCCTGGCATTGAGCTGTACCTATGCGCAGGTAGGGACTACGACGACAACCAGCTACAACGACACAGGACTGATGCCGCTAACCGCGTACAACTACCGCGTACGGGCCCACGACGCAGCGGGTAACAACAGCGGCTACTCCAATATTGCCTCTGCGACGACTCCAGCAGACATTGAGCCCCCCACTGCACCATCCGGTCTGAGTGCAATGGCAGCCAGCGAGTCGCAGATCAACCTGTCCTGGACGCCTTCGACAGACAATGTCGGGGTGGCAGAGTACAGGATCGAGCGCTGCGCCGGGTCGGGGTGCACAAACTTTACCGAAATTGCGACCTCGCCCACAACCAGCTACAGCAACACTGGATTGGTGATGGGAATATATAGCTATCGCGTGCGGGCCTATGATGCAGCGGGTAACACCAGCGGCTATTCGAACACTGCCAGCTACACTCTGGATACCCAGGCGCCGACTGCCCCGACGAATTTGACAGCAACTGCTGTGAGCAATAGCCGGATAGATCTGACTTGGACAGCTTCAACAGACAATCTTGGGGTCGATGGCTATTATATCGAGCGCTGCATGGGATCAACCTGTACCAACTTTATCTTTATTGGAATTTCGACAACAGCCAGCTTTAATGACACCGGGCTTACAGCCAGAAAGACTTATCGTTACCGTGTAATGGCATTCGATGCGGCAGGGTATTACAGTACATATTCCAATATAGCCAGTGCCACCACGCCGAGGTAATGAGGACGGCCAAGCAATAATCAAGAAACAGGGGTCAGGAATAATGGAGGTGGTTCAACCAATGTAATCAACGGGGCCGGTTCGGCCTCGTTGGTTACATGGATGGTCACCGAATGTGAGTGTTGTTAAAGCGCTGTGCAGCATGGGGCGTGTTTGTGTTTCGATCATTAGATCCAAAGGGGGAGTAAACAAAATGAATATAAAGAATTGGGTGTCTCAATATTTGGCTGCAGGAATCGGCCTGCGTGTTTTGGCCGTATGGATTTTCATTCTGTCATTTATTTTCATTAGCGCAGTACTCAGTTCTCCCGCCAACGCTGCGAGTGAAAATCAGAAAAATGTAAAAGTGCCACCGGAGGTGGAAAAGAGCAAACCCTACCAACGCTGGAAATGGTTTTTTGAGCAAAGAGCCTATCCAACGGGCGTTATTCCTGCTGGCGCGAATGCACGCGCCTTGAAACAAATTAAGGAAGCTAAGGAAAAAGCGTCGAAGGGGCCTAAGTCCAGCACAGTAAGCGGCGCATCAACAAGCCTCTCAAGTGCAGCAGGCAGTTTGACTGCCATTGCCGGGGATCGCTGGATTCCGATTGGTCCGTCCCCGATTGATTCAGGGCCCCAATGGGGTGATGTGAGCGGGCGTGTTTCCGATATCGAGGTGGATCGGGCAGATCCGAATCATTGGTTTGTGGCGTTTGCATCGGGCGGACTATGGGAAACCCGGGATGCGGGCGCCACCTGGATTTCCAAGACCGACAGCGAGGCTACCCAAACAATAGGCGCGATTGCGATGGCGCCCAGCAACCCAAACATTATTTATGTAGGAACCGGCGATCCGGTTAGCTGGATGAGCTTGGCAGGAGAAGGTCTGCTCAAGTCCATTGATGGCGGTAATACCTGGCAGTTGTTGGCAGCGGCAGAGTTTTCCAAAGCCAATTTCATAAAGATTCAGGTTGATCCGACCAACCCTGATATTCTGGTAGCGTCAGCAACCCCGCATGGGAGTGGCGACTATACCTATTCAGGTATTCTGAAGTCCACCGATGGTGGGGTGACTTGGCGGAGGGTGCTTCCCAGCAACCAGGCGGATGATTTGGAAGTAAACCCGACAAATTTCAATCAGCAGTATGCGACCGGATATATACCTGGTGTTGGCTTGAGCACTTACCGTTCGAATGATAGCGGTGAGACTTGGGTTCAAATTAGCGGGCCGTGGGATGATGGACAGACGGGTTACATCAAAATGGCCATAGCGCCGTCCAATCCAAATGTGATGTATGTGAGTGCTGTAGGTGGAGTTTCGATGGGTATTTGGCGGACAGACAATGCCTGGAGTGCGGTGCCAACATGGACTCAAGTGGTTTCTGCTGCTGGCGGCGGTCAGTGGTGGTATAACCACACGATAACTGTTGACCCCAGCGACCCTCTAACTGCTTATTTTGGCGGCGTCCCACTTTCGCGCATCAATGGCAACACGATATCCTTCATCGGAGACAACATTCACGTTGACCAACACAGCCTGGCTTGGGCTGGCAACCGCCTGATTGTTGGCAATGATGGCGGTGTGTACAGCAGCGCCAACCCCAACGCAGCCACGCCAACCTGGAACAACCATAATGCGGGGCTATCCACCGTGATTTTTTACCATGGCTCATTGCATCCACAAAACGCCGGTTTTGCGCTGGGCGGGAGTCAGGATAATGGCACGGGAAAATGGGCCAGTTCAAATAAATGGCAGCAAATTTATTGCTGCGATGGGATGGATAATGCTATCTCTTCGACCAACCCAGATGCGCATTGGGCTGTATCTATTCAAGGATTGGGCATTTATCGGACAGTGAACGGCGGACAATCAATTACTTGGGGTACATCGGGCATAGATCTGACCAACGCCCCATTTTTTACACTTTTTGAAAAATGTCCATCGAACGATGATGTCTTCCTCACATCAGGCATTGCGCTCCTCTATCGAACTAACAATTTTTTTAATAGTGAGATGCCGCAGTGGTCTGTGAATAATTCCGAGATGGCAGCTCATGCAATCGCCTTTGCCTCTGCCACAGGGAATTGCAATACCTATGTTACCGGAATAAGCAATGTTTTGCGGCTGACTACCGATGGTGGCAACACATGGGCAGATATCGGCAATGGCAACATGCTTCCCGGCCGCTATATTACGGATATCGCTTTTGATCCCAGGAATGCGAACATCATGTATGTGACATTCTCAGGCTATGATGAAAACTCGTGGCTGCCCGGGCATGTTTTTAAAACAGCCAATGGCCTGTCTGCTACGCCCACCTGGACCAATATCAGCCCGCCGGTGAACACTCCGCACAATACTATCATCGTAGATCCGAATGACACCAACACGTTGTATGTCGGCACGGACTTGGGGGTATGGAAAAGCATGGATGCCGGGACTAACTGGTCGCACATGGGGCCGGAAACCGGCATGCCCAATGTGGAAGTCACCGAACTGCAGGTGAGTGGCAACACCGGCAAGATTGTTGCCTTTACCTATGGCCGCAGCGCCTTTATGTTGGCGTCCTCTGTGGATCTGGTGACCACGGCGGTTATTCTTCCTCCCCCAGCTGTAGTGCCAGGGACATTGACCACCCTGGGTGATACCGTGTGCAACCAGGGCTATGACGCGACTGCGGGCTTTAATGTGAATTATTACCTGTCCAGTGATGCGCAGATTACCACTGCTGACACCTACATCGGTACGCGTTCTGTGGCCGGTCTGGCAGCCAACAGTTGTAATAGTGGCAGCATTGCCTGGACATCAGTAGCAGGCAGCTACTATATCGGCGTAATCGCCGATGCGAATAATGCAGTGAGCGAAGCCAATGAGAACAATAACACGCTTGCCAAAAATTACACTCCACCGACCGTAACTACCAACCCAGCGAATTCAATTACAGAGACCTGTGCGACCCTCAACGGGACGATTGTTCCCAACAACAGTTACGCCAATGTATGGTTTGAATGGGGTAGTACAACGGCCTATGGAAACAAGACAGACGTTCAGACGCTGGGAGGCGATGCCACAGCCATACCGTTTGCGCAACAGGTCTGTAGTCTGACCGCACGGACCACCTATCATTTCCGTGCGGTCGGCCAAAACGCTGCGACGGTGAGCTATGGTGGGGACATAACGCTGAAAACCCTTACCAAGAGCGCGCCAACCGCGCCGACGAACCTGACGGCTGTGGCAAAGGCAGCAAATCAGATAGATATTTCCTGGACGGCCTCCACCGACAATGTGGGAGTGGCGTTCTACGACGTCGAGGCGTGTTACGGATCATCGAAATGCTCCTATTTTTATGGTGTGGCCACAGGGGTGACGGAGACTAACTATAGTATGTGGTGGCTCAATCCCAGCACGACTTATCAATTTCGAGTCAGCGCCACAGATGTGGACGGAAACGTGAGCAGGTATTCGAACATTGCTACTGCCACTACCCCTGCGGATACTCAGCCACCTACACCGCCTACGAATCTGACCGCGACCACTGCGGGAATGACCCAGATCTACTTGTCGTGGATCATCTCGACCGACGATGTGGGGGTGGCTCAATACGCTATCGAGCGCTGTCTATTATCAAGCTGCACGTATTTTCCAATTACAGAATGGTCATCAAATTACTACGATAATTACAGCGATATGGGTTTGATTCCGAGGACCAGCTATAGTTATCGTGTCCAGGCAATGGATGCAGCTGGTAACAAGAGCGACTTTTCCAACGTCGCCTCGGCCACGACCCAGCCTGACCCAGAATCTCCGACCGCTCCAACTGGTCTGGTTGCTTCACCCATTAGCAGCTCCCAGATCAACCTCGCTTGGAACGCATCAACCGACAACGTGGGTGTGACGGGATACAGTATTGAGCGCTGTCTGGTGTTAAGTTGTATGTATGCGCAAATTGGAACTGCGACCGAAACCGGCTACAGCGACACGGGGCTGCCTCCGGGAACTGACTACAGCTACCGGGTACGGGCATATGATGTGTCCGTGAACAATAGTGACTATTCCGCTCCGGCCAGCGCCACCACGTTGATTGTGGATACCCAGGCGCCAACTACCCCCACGAACTTGACAGCGACTGCAGTGAGCAAGAGCCAAGTCAACCTGACCTGGACAGCATCGACTGACGACGTAGGAGTGACAGGGTACGAGATCGAGCGCTGCACGGGATTAACATGCACGAACTTTAGCCTGCTGACAACCGTGACGGGCACCAGCTACAGCAACACGGGACTAACCGGTTTGACGGCCTACAGGTACCACGTAAGGGCATTCGACGCTGCAGGAAATAAGAGCGATTTTTCCAGTATTGCAACCGTCAGCACGCCGAAGCGATGATACACATTAAGGTTTAATTATGTCCTTATCGGGTTGGTGTGGGATAGAGAACTTCTCTATCCACACCAGCCCGGCTGACTGCAGGGCGTTGATTAAAATTTGATTGATGTATTGGGCTGGATGAAGTTTAGTTACCGGTGACGTCAGGCCGGATTGGGCTGCAGTTTTTTTATTAGAGGGTACTCTCTCCCTTGACCGCCTCAAGCGCCACCTTTGCCTTGAACGCCGCGTCGTGGTTCTTCTTCATAACACCCGCCTCCTTTACCGTTATTAGCAGGCTATCATACACCAAATATCTTTGTCTAAATCTTGGGGAGTATTATACCCTTTACAATAAAACTTCCTATGTATAACGCCATCCTGCATGATGATATTGAAGAATACAATATTTAAGGAAAATACGCCACTGGCGTTACCAATAAGTAACAAGTCTAACTCTTTAATTTTCTTATCAAATACAAGAAGCTGCAAATAATCATTCCTGATTTGTAACACTTTGCTATTGTCCTTATCTTTCCATCCGCGTCTGTCTATAGTTAAAATTATCTATTAAAATCAAATGGTTTATCTTATGTGCGGGCTCTTATTTGAATTTTGGCACAAATGTTGCTTATCTTTAATAAGGTAATTTCATAAAGACATAAAAATTTCGGCCCCAAAACATAGGAGAGAAGGAGAATACAAATGGCAGGTATCAAGACATTTTTTAAATCGGGTCACCCGCCTACACTCTTTTGCGCTTTTTTATATTTTGACTTCTGTTTTGCCATATGGGTATTAAATGGCGCAATGGCCCCGTTTATCAGCGAGACGTTTCAACTTAGCCCCGCTCAGAAAGGTTTTATGCTGTCAGTTCCGATAATATCGGGCGCCCTTTTGCGTTTTCCGCTCGGGGTTCTGTCTCAGTATATCGGCAGAAAGAGCGCTGCCCTTGTGGAGATGAGTGTGATAATCATCGGGCTTGCATGGGGTTATATGATGGTGGATTCTTATGAAAAGGTTCTGGTCATGGGCATAATACTCGGAATTGCCGGCGCAAGTTTCGGTGTGGCCCTTTCTTTGGGCGGGGGATGGTTTCCGCCGCAGTATAAAGGGCTTGCAATCGGTATAGCAGGAGCAGGGAACAGCGGCGCTGTCATAGCAGTGCTTTTTGCGCCTCCTCTGGCAATAGCATACGGTTGGCAGAATGTGTATGGTATGGCAATTGCGCTTATGCTTGTGCCTATGATTTGTATGATAGCGCTTGCCAAAGAACCGCCTGACAGGGAGAAGAAAAGCCTTGGGGGATACCTCAAGGTTTTGGTAGAAAAAGACGCCTGGGTATTTAACATATCCTACATACTAACCTTCGGAGGCTATATAGGATTTACCATGTTTCTGCCCACGCTATTTGCCGATGGATATGGCATTCCAAAGAAAACTATGGGACAGTGGTCAGCCCCTATCATTCTTATGGCGAGTGTAACGCGCATACTTGGAGGCTGGTTAGCCGACAAGTACGGCGGTCTGAATAACATGCTCTTTGTATGTGTAGCAGTAACGATATTGTCGCTTATAGCGGCCACAATGCCGCCGATATGGATTATGGCAGGGGTGCTGTTCCTTATATTTTGCTGCCTTGGCGCAGGCAACGGCTCCACATTCCAACTCGTTCCTCTTCGCTGGACGGCAAGCAGCGCTATTGCCATGAGCCTTATAGGAGAGATAGGAGCCATCGGGGGAGGCTTGATTCCTAACTCTATGGGTCTTTCAAAGCAATACTTCGGGACCTTTGCGGGCGGGTTTTTCCTCTGGGCGGCAATCGGCAGCGGCATATTTTTTATGTATCTTGTTGTGAAGAAGCGCTGGACAACCACATGGGTTGGTAAGGGAGGCAAGGCATTAACAGCTGAGGAGAAATTAAACAGAAGGGTTGCATAAGGTTGCGCATACAATCTGAAACGAGGTATATATATGGAATATAAAAATATTATCTGTCCGGTTGACGGCTCGGAATTGGGAGATAGGGCCATGGAAGAGGCTGCATATATAAGCAAGGTTTCCGGCGCAAAGCTGATTCTATTAAATGTTGTTGAAAAATGGTATCGGTCAGCAGATGTGGTTACAGACTCTCCTGAGTGGCAGGAGATTCACGAGAAGTGGTTAAATGAGGGCAGTGAATTGTTAAAGAAAGAGGAGGCAAGATTAAAAAAAGAGGGTATTAACAATATAGAGTCTGTATTAAGAGACGGTGATGCCTCACACGAGATAATTGCACTGGCAACGGAGCGGAGGGCAGACCTTATCGTTATGTCCAGCCACCGTTATTCTCCGGTAGGGAAAATCTTTATGGGCAGCATTACAGACAGGGTAACCAAAAAGTCACTATGTCCGGTTTTGTGGGTTTTTAAGTGAAGTTGAAACAGTAAAAGGGACGGTCCTGCGGCCCCCTCAGCAAAGATAAACTCTTTGTTGAGTTGTCAGGGATGTATTCCTGAACAGAGGCAGGGCAAAAAATAAAAATTGCAAGGAGGTGTAGAGTATGGTTTTAGGTAACGGTAAGAGAATATTTGGCAAAGGGTTTCAACTCTTATTGGCCTGCTTCCTGGTTGCAGGGTTTATGACAATATCGGTTGCAGTTCAGGCGGCGGATGCCCCACCGGCTCCTGCTGCCCAATCTGCAGTTCCAGAGGCAGCGGCCCCAGCAGAGGCGACTCTACCGGTTGGCGATTCCAATACCGGTAAAGCGTTGTTCACAGGAGAAAAGGCATTTCAGAATGGCGGTCCGGCGTGTATATCATGCCATTCTGCCGGAGTAGGTGAATTGGGAGGAGGGCTTCTTGGCCCAAATCTGTCAAAGGTTTATGCAGACCCTGCAAAACAGGCGCTTCTTAATATCGCATGGGTAAACAGCCCAGGCATTCCGGTTATGGGTCCTGTCTTTTCAGCAAAAAATATTACTGAAGCAGAGATGGTCAACCTTAAGGCATTTTTCAAGACCATGAGCGAGAGGGAATTAGCCCCTGCTCCAACGAATACGTTTGTTATAATTGGTTTCATAGCTTTTATTGGAATAATGATTTTCTTTAGTATTATATGGAGCAAAAGATACAGTAAAAGGAATCAAAACACCGCTCATGATGCGTTGTGGAGAAATTATGGCGGAAAGGGAGGTAGATAAAGATGGCAACATGGATACAAGATGAAATCAACCCCGGTAAAAGGGGATGGGAAGAGTTTTACAGAAACCGCTGGCAGTATGACAAGACCGTCCGAAGCACACACGGCAACAACTGCACAGGCGGGTGCAGTTGGATGGTTCATGTTAAGGACGGAATCATCACATGGGAGTTGCAGGCAGTTGACTATCCGTTATTAGAGCCGAGCCTCCCGCCGTATGAGCCGAGGGGATGCCAGAGAGGTATATCCGCATCATGGTATGTTTACAGCCCTGTAAGGATAAAATATCCTTATGTGCGCGGAACCCTCATTGATGCATGGAAGGAAGCAAAGGCTAAACATTCCGATCCAGTTGACGCATGGGCCAGCATAGTTGAAAAACCTGAGTTAAGTAAAAAGATTAAATGGTCAAGGGGCAAAGGCGGTTTTCGCAGGTTTGATTGGGATACTGCAGCAGAGATAATAACCGCAGCCCAGATATATACCATCAAGAAGTATGGGCCTGACAGGAATATCAGCTTTTCTCCAATTCCTGCCATGTCTCAGATAAGCTATGCATCAGGCGCCAGGTATCATCAGTTAATCGGCGGAATGAGCATGAGCTTCTATGATTACTATACAGACCTGCCAAATGCCCACCCTCAGGTTTGGGGCGAGCAGACAGATGTGGCTGAGAGCGCTGACTGGTACCATTCAGGATATGTAGTAGTTACAGGGGCTACTCCCAACAGGACAAGGACTGCGGATTGCCACTTTTTATCAGAGCTTCGCATTGGCGGAGCAAAGTGTGTAGTAATGACCCCGGATTATTCGGAGTCTGCAAAATATGCTGATTTATGGGTTCCGGTAAAGCCTGGTTCTGACACTGCCATCTGGATGGGAATAAACCATGTCATACTTAAGGAATTCTATGTAGACAGGCAGGTTCCTTACTTCATAGAATATTCAAAAAACTACACAGACCTCCCGCACCTTATAAAGCTCAGGAAGACCAAGAACGGATATGAGATGGGCAGGTACTTGAGGGCCATGGATCTGAAGGATTATGCTTCTACAGACAATCCAGAGTGGAAGTTTGCCATGTGGGATACCAAGACCAATAAACCCAGCGTTGTCTACGGCGGCATAGGTTTCAGATGGTCAAAGAACAAGGAGAGTGAAGGCAAGTGGAACACCCTCCTGAAGGATGAAAAGACAGGGGCGCAGATAGACCCAGCGCTTTCGCTCTTGGATAAGAAAGACGATGCTATAGAGTGTGTATTCTATGAGCTTGATACCGGTGAGATTTACAAGAGACAGGTTCCGGTAAAATATATTGAGACCGCTGAAGGGAAGATACCTGTAACCACGGTATTTGACATGCAGATGTCTCACTTCGGCGTGGCGCGTCCAGGCCTTTCAGGCGATTTTGCCAAGAGCTATGACGACGACAAGGGCTTTTCTCCGGCATGGCAGGAAAAGTATACCGGCATCGGCCGTGCAACGATTATTCAGATAGCGAGGGAGTTTGCCTCCAATGCCGAGGTTACCAAGGGAAGGTCTATGGTGATAAGCGGGGCAAGCAGCAACCATTATTACCACTCAGACCTCATTTATAGATCATTTATTGGCGCATTGATGCTCTGCGGCTGCATCGGCAGAAACGGCGGCGGTCAGAACCATTATGTGGGCCAGGAAAAACTGGCGTGTTTTGATTCATGGGGACAGGTATCACTTGCCCTTGACTGG
>Ga0209341_10000756_pt1 | contig 32749 bp, 21 predicted proteins | sample RifCSP13_2_FD_184020 | JGI IMG/M metagenome (GOLD analysis project Ga0209341, IMG submission 184020) | Soil microbial communities from Rifle, Colorado - Rifle CSP2_sed 13_2 (SPAdes) (version 2) | ecosystem: Environmental > Terrestrial > Deep subsurface > Rock core/Sediment | place: Rifle... | reverse complement strand
TCCAATTCGACATCGGCGATCTCCAAGTCCCAATAGAAGAAGTCGGTATCGAATTGGAGTGTGACATCCGGCTCTCCCGACAGGTTGATCAGGGGAGAGATCAACTCGGCGTCCTGTATCCCAACCGGCCCATAGTTGTCACTATCAAGGATGGCAAACAACCCGCTGCCACCGGTGAGATTGCCACGGCCGCCGGGGTCATTGAACTGCCAAACCTGACCATTGCCGATATTGTCGACGTTCTGCCAGCCGGCGGGCAGCGACCCGCTATCGAACGACTCGGAGAGGACTGCGTTCGTGGTGTATCCCGGCGCAGTGCACGTCGCGTCAATCGTCAGGGCGAAATCCTCAAGGCTTCCCCCGGGGGGTGGCGTGACTTCGCGCGTGTCCTCGTTGTAACCTGAGCTCACCGCCTGGACGTCAAAGGTGTAGGGGACGCCCTCCACGAGTTCGACCGTGTAGGTCCCGGTGAGGAAATCGGTGAATATCGTGTCGGAATAGCCAGCAGTCGAGATGTTGATCTGCGCGTAGAGAGGCCACCCGTGCCCGGAGCCATCCGTGACCGCGCCGGAGATGTTCACCGCCGGAAGGGGGTTTAGCTCAAAGTCCTGCGTCGTTGTCCCACCGTCCGTGACGGACACGCCGACAGCCCCCTCGGGGTCATAGCCGTAGACCGAAGCCGTGACGTTGTAGATCCCAACCGGCAGGTTGACGGTGTAGAAGCCGCTCCCGTTGGTGAATGTCGTGTTTGCCCCGGCTTGTATCGTGGCTCCGGAGATCGGCAGCCCTGTCGAGAAATCGGTGACCGTCCCTAGCAGAGTTCCGCGCGGGCCGCTCGTGCAGGATGGAAACTTGAAGGAGCCAATGCGAGTCTGCCATCCAGCCGAGCTTGTGGTTTGAATGTACTCCTGGGTGTACCAGAAGGTGCAGTCATCGGTCGGGTCGAGGCCCATCATGCTGTAGTCGCCCCAGCGGGCCGCCGAGTGGGTTTGCGATCCGGTGCCGGCGATGAGGGTGGATTCGCCCTGCCCTAGTGTGTTCAGCGGGTCGCTCTCGAGACGTCCCACATAGCGGATCGAAGGATAGACCGTCTCGCTTGAGACGCTGTAGCCGAGAGCGATGTTCCCGACATGGTCCATAGCGATGCTGCCCATCCAACGATGCTCGGTGTCCGGCGTGTCTCCGGCATACGTCCCTGCCTGGTAGATGCTCGGTGTCCCCCCGGGATCGCGCAGCTCGTACCAACGGACTCCGGCCCTGCCGGAGCCGGCGTCGACTGTGTGATTGACCACGAGCGATTCATGCGTGTCGAAGCTGCGGTATTGGAGCCGATACATCAGCCGATCGCCGATGGCGTCCAGCCCCTGCGAAGTGCCAGGCTGCGGGATGCAACTGAATGTTGAGAGGCAGATGGGCGTAAAGTCAGTCACCGGAATCGTGGCATTCGGTTGACCAGACAGGCCGAAGGTCGAGTTCGCCGGGGTTGTCCAGTCGACGTGGAACTCCCATATGCGCATCGCGTCGCTTGGCCCGATGAAGTTGCCGTCGTCCACCTCGGCGAAGTAGTTGGGCGCGCCTGCTGGGGGAGGGTCGCCGTCAAGATCCGAGGGGAGGATGCCTCCGAAGTCTTCATTCACCGAGAACAGGTCGAAGGAGACCATCCTGGCGACCAATCCGGACAGCATCTGGCTTCGCTCGAAGACGGCTACACCGGCCCCGGCCCAGTCGAACGTGCCGGAGGCGAATTGGTTGACGGTCATGTAGTAACCGTCCGGCCAGACCCCGAACTTGGGGTAGTCGTTCATCTTGTTTCCGGGCCATTCGTAGACGTAGCGATACCAGGCGCCCGTCGGATCCCCCGTTTGAGATACCGCGATGCACTGGTAAAAAGGACCGTTTGGAAAGGTGGGCAGGGCGAACTGGCTCATCAGCCAGCGGTCGGCTAGGGGATCGTACTGGGTGATCGGATCCCCATCGTTGGTGTTTTCACAGGGCCCGCCGAAACCGGTCCACAGCGTGTTACCGGTCGCCGGGCCGTAAAGCAGGGAGCCGCTCTTGTTCCATATGGCGAACGATAGGTTGACCCATTGGACATAGTGGTTGGGGCCGACATCTCCCTGAGTATCGGGGGGCAAAACACCATCGACGTTGCTCACGCCCTCGAAGTTCTGGGTGGGGGAAGGCATGGAAACATCGCTCGGGCGAAACTGCAGGAGGGGGTCGGCCGCGGCTGGTCCCGGCTGGGCCGGACGCTTCCTGTCCCTGTTCGGCAAGGGTCCCCGGGGGATGAGCTGGGTCTCCCCCACCTTGGGTGGCAGGGGCGCAATGTCTCTCAGGGGAGAAGAGAGGTCGTACTTGATCGGGTAGGTGATGGTCGGCGTTAGGCCGGGCGCCTTGACCTGCGCCTGCGGCCTTGCGGTTGTCGGACCCAGAGCCAGGCTAATAAGTGCAACTACGGAGAAGAGCCGCCCAGAATGGGCGTGAAAGATGGAATGAGTCCTCATGGCAGTCCCCTCCAAGAGCCGTTCGGGCTTCCGGATGCACGGGTAAGGTCATGTCCACTCGATCGTCTGGGGGTGCGTGGCCCATCCTGAGCTGTAGCTCCCCCGCCTTACTCCATGAGGCGGTTAGGATCCGCGATCGCGGAGCGGGGCTTGCTTGTTCCGACAAGAAGGTTGGGCGATCCTGGGGTTCGCTCTAGCCTCTGCACCATCCGTTACCGGATGCAGTTGGTCCGCGATTCCGCGGTCGGCGAGCTTGTTCGCATCCCCCGTCCTTGCTATGTGAGCGGCGAGCCTCCTGAAGATCGGCTGCCAGAAGGAACTGGCCTGGCGACGCTCTCGCCTGAGAATCCCTCATATAGATAACACCAGCAGTCCATGAGGGAGGCTGCACTCGTCCCACCAATGCGCTTGATCGCTTCCGGTCGGTTCTCGATCTCACCCTCACAGCTCACGGTATGTGGACTGACAAGACCATTGAGTGCCCCTTGCCGACAAAAGGTCAGGCTACCCCAAGACACTGCGCTCAAGGTCCATCCCAGGCACCCACTGGATACTCGCCGAGAATGGTCGGCGGCGGCGCCAGAAGGTGGGGGGAGGCAGGAGGTGGAGCGCTCGGACGAGGATCTGGTACGATCTCCCCTGGAACGCCGCCTCAGCCTGCGAGCCCCTCCCGGAGGGATCAAGCGTGTGATGCCCCTGCCCCTTCCTACGACTACTTGGACAAGATCGATGGAACTCCAGACGAACAATCTGCGTCATCAAACTGGAACGAGTACAGGGAATGGAACGATGAGACGGGAAGCGATCGTGATCATTCTGCTCGTGTTCCTCGTCGCGTGTGAGCCGGCCCCTGCCAGGTCTGCCCTCAACACTCGAACTCCATCGCCGGCTGAATTGCCGTCTACGCGAGTGTTCTCAGGAAGTGACAAGCTGGGAGGAGCTGTTATCATCTATGAACGCAGCGGAGGGCTCACAGGGATATCCGAGCAGTGGACGGTCTACCCAGATGGACGGATCACATCCGAGCAGGGCCCGGAGTACAGGGTATCGCCCGAACGGATCTCATCTCTCCTGAGTGAGATCGAATCCCTGGGTTTCTTTGTGATGAGCGAGGCCTCCGGGCGTTTCGACCCCTGCCGCGACTGCTTCACCTACCGGATCACGGTGAGCCACGAAGGGCAGGTAAGGACAGTCATGGCGATGGATGCGGCGGCCGACACACCGGCCGAGTTCTGGCAGATCCTCGAGAGGATCAGGGAGCTTGTGGCCAGCCTGGAACAGGAGAGCTGAGCGGATGGCTGGAGCCAGTTGACGGTCTCGTGCCTCTCGGTGAGCAGTCTCCAACCCTACTGCTGCCCCTCCCAATGCGCGGATGCCTCCTCAAACCACATCTCGCCTGAGGGTGTAGGAGGGACACTCGGGCTGGGACACGATGCACCAATGCACTTTCGCAGGACAATGTCATCCACGTAAGCGCCCTCCGGCAAATTGAGAACGTAATTGCTGTAGAAGTAAAACGCAATCCACACATTGGGCTGGCCCATGAGGTTTCCCAGAGTGTAGACGTCGGTCAAATCGAAGACACGGTCAGTCCACCCCCCAGAATAGCCTTTCTCGCAGAAGCCATAGAAATAGGCACCGTCAATCGAGGCTAAGTAGCAGACCCCATCGTAGTCGTATGCGCTATACCAAAGCTTGAAGCTCAAGTCACCGGCCGTAGCATCAACCAGGCTGAAAGGACCATAGACCATCCACGAATTCGCGTAATTGGGATAGTTGCTTCCGCACCCAAGAGGACCACCATCTGCCCCACCACCGATAGCCCAGCCACTATAGCTCCCCGCGTAAGGCCGGCAGGTGCGCTTGCCCCAGTAATACTCCCCGTAGCCTGAAGAATAGTCGGCGACCTCCCAAGGGCCCGGGAAGGGCCCTTCGAAGTCCTCCTGCAAGATCGTCGTCCAGGCGGCTGCGGTCGAGCTTGGCGTGGCCGTCTGCGTTGGAGTGGGCGTCCTGGTTGCCGTCGGCGTGCGGGTGGGTGTACCGGTTTTCGTCGGCGTGCGAGTGAGCGTACCAGTCGCCGTCGGCGTGCGAGTGAGCGTCCTCGTTGCCGTCGGCGTGGGAGTTGTGGCTGTCCCCCAGTTGCGCAGAACAAGCGGCAGATACAACCTGTAACCTGGCAGGCAGGCCATTGTCGTCGCATTGGCGATGTTCGAGTAGGCGGAGTACTGGTCGTCGGCTGCACGGTAGGCACGCACGCGATAATAGTAGGGTGTTCCGCAGCTTAGCGACGTACTGCTGTAGGAGGGTGTGTTGGCCGGGGAGGTACCGATCTCGCTCCACCCGCTCGTGCCATCGGGCGAGCGCTCGATGTGGAAGTCCGACTCATCGCTCGAGAGGTCAGACCAGGCCAGATTGATCTGGCTCTGGGAGATCGGCGTGGCACTCAACCCGGCGGGCGCCATCGGCGGCGGACACAAGACCTGAAGGTCGGCGGTCATCGTGGACGACGAATTGCTGATGTTGGTCACGCCGATGCAGGAGTCCGCGCTCGAGTAGTAGGAGGAACTCTCCGGGTCGGTGAGCATGGTGAAGTTGCGCTTGACGCTCGTGCCGGGGAAGGGGTCGCCCGAATCACCCCGATCGGATTTGTTCTCCAGGTCGAGCGCACCATCGGCCTGTGCCAGGCGCACCAGGAAGTGCTGAGTATCGCTGCAAGTGTAGTTCGGCTGGGTCCTGCACTCATAGTCGTTTTGCAGGCTGTAGCTCCACATCGCCTCATCGATGTGCCAGATGAAAAGGCCCTTGCCCGGCAGATACTCATCATACGCCCCGCTTACTTGCTGGCGGTTCTCGAGGAGGTAATACTCCTGCGACCCGAGTGCCGCCGAGTCGAGTTTGAGAATGCTCTCCGCCGGCGAGGGGTTGTTGTATACCTGAGGGAGAGAGCGCCCTGTTGTGTTGCTGGAGATGTTCGTCGGCGTGAGAATGCCCATCTGGACGCGGGACCAGGCATCCGGCCAGGCCGGGGAATCGCCGCCAGCGGCCGTGCCACCGTTCCACGACCCGCCGGCCATCAAGCTCCAGTCTCCAATTCCACTCGATGTATCGTCGCGGTCATATAGATCCGGGAGCCCCCAGAAGCCATGGCCCATCTCGTGGGCGAAGACCCCGATCGTCATGTCGCTGGTCAGAGCGCTCACCGTGATCCAGTACTCGGGCATGATGACGTAGTCGGAAATCCACACGCCGTCGTAGTTCCTGGCAGTGTGCAGCGACGACGAATGGCTCCAGATATCGTTAGGACTCCCGGTGACTTCGGCGCCGCGGCCAGCGTGGACCAACATGATCGGTTCGGCGATCCCGTCGCCATTGTTGTCGTAGTTCGCGAAGTTGACGACGCCGTTGACGGCGTCAACGATGTCCTCCGCCAGCTTCTGGCAGTTGTTGGGATATGCCCCCCAACAGTAGTAGCCATGGACATAGGTCGGATAAGTCGACGGTGCGCGGATCCAGCCCAAGCTGCTTGGCAGGTTGACCGTGACGATATCGATCTGGCCGTACGAGACCTCACTCAAGTAGTCGCGGACCGAGCCGCGGCCTGCCACCGGCGCGGCAAAGACCAACGTGTCGAAGTAGGAGGCCGTGACCGTCTTGACCTTGTCGCTGAAATCAACAGCGACGGCCAGGGCATTGAGGGTCCCCAGGAGCGACACCGGCTCCGCAGGGCTGTCGATTCCTTTAGCACGCAACAGATCAGGGTTCAAGATAAAGTCCGGTATCGGCAAGCGGCCGGCTTTAAACTCCTCGAGCAACCTCGGGTGCGGCGGCATCGGGTGCGGCGCCACCGCGGCTGCACCCATGGTCAGAGGCGCCGCGCTTCCGAGCAGAACGACGATCGAACTCAGCAATGCCCCAAGCCGGAGCCAGGTTTTCATGTGAGACCTTCCTTGTGCAATGGAGTCCGATGCAGCGACGCGGACTCAAGGCTGTTCGCGCTCGGCCAGTGTCACCTGGAATACCAACCCGGATTCTGACTGCACCCAGGAGCCACGAAGCTCCACCTCTTGCCCGACCCAATCGGCCATCGTCGGCAGAGTAGGCTGCCCAGACGGCGGGTGCATGGCCTCAACGGGCAGCCAAGGCAGCACCTCAATGCGGGCGCCATCTTCAGTGCGCAAGAAGAAGCGAAGCCGGGGCAGGCTGCCCTCGACCTCAAGCACACCTCCCAGCTCGAAAGGCGTTCCTGAAGCGGATGGAAGGACGGTTGCGGTGGGAAGCCAAGATGGCCGAGAGGGGTTCGCCGATGCGGTCGAGGCGGATGTCGGCGGAGGCGTCGCGCCCAGCGGGCCACACGCCGACGTCGCGACGCAAGAAACGATCAGGACGGCAATGATCGATAGAACAGGACTGCGAAGTCTGTTCATTGGAAGTCCTCCCTCTAGGATGCCTATTCCCCTCGACTCATCCGCCAGCCGACCCCACCAGATGGGGCGGGCCCGCCCTTCGCCTCGCGGTCGAGTCGGCAATCCCGTGACGGCGCAGAGAGGCGTCCGGCGCGTCGTGTGAACCGCGCTCTCAGCGACCCACGCGATGAGGACCCCGATTTGGGCGGTATTCGGGCCAGTGGGTGCCTTCCGCTACTGCAGAAGACAATGGCCCGCCACTACCATCCGTCAACGAGCCGGCGTGCCGACTGCCGCCTGATCGCTACCTCGATGGCAGCGGATGCCCATCTCAGACGACAGGGATCTAATGGGGAAGTCACACTGGGCGTCACTCTGGGTTGATCAAGTGAATTGCTGGAGGCCCCCGACCGAGATGACTGACTGGATTCCGATGAGGCGAGAGGCGGGGCGCGGTTACCGTCAGAACAGAGGAGTGCGAGAACGGGTAATCACGTCATTTCTGGCCAAGATGCCACTCCCGCCGGCTCGCGCAGAACCCGCCGGAACCGTTCCGGAAGTGGCGTATCGAGGCCGCGTGATAGCCCATTACTACGTTACTCTCCGTCTGTTCGGAATTCAAGAGGGAGAATACGGGGCTACAACTGCCTCCAGGATGGGGAGGCAGATGCGGGGTCCACGCTTCCCGAGTGGGCCGCGTGGATTGCCGGTTGTGGACTTTGTGGACCGCCTAAATCCGGTGACATCCGATCCCGCGGAAGAGAGCCGAACACGATATGGCTGCTCGGTGCGGCTGTCCACGTCCCAAGTCGCGTCTCAGGATGAACTTCGTGAAACCAAAGCTACTCGGACATGGCCGACGGTCCGTATACAACGGCCTGTGTGCGGCCGCGCTCCGTTAGGCCGACTCACTTCATGATCAACGGAAGATACAGGGGCGGGTTCGCCGTACAGAGGTAGATCCGGACATCGTCGACGAACCATCCCCAATCGTAATAAATACTATCCGAGCTCAACCGCCAGCGGAATCGCACGTTCTGGCCCGCCAGGGTCCCCAGGTCGTATCGAGTCGACACATAGCCGTGGCTGTCACCGACAAAGGCGTGTCGCCCTGTATGCGAGTTGTCCCCATCACCATAGAACGTGTTGATGTATCCGGTGTAGTCCAGGCCATCATCGAACAGGGCCCCCGCGTCGGTCCATGCCCCCCCACCATTGGTGCTGTATTCGAGCCAGGCGCCGTCATAGTCGGGATCCTCGAGACCAAATGCATGGGCGAACCATAGGTAAGGCGACGAACCAGCTGGAAGGGAAACGTCCGAGTTCAGGGCGGAGTACGAGTCGGCGCTCGAGTAACTGTTGTCCCCGAAGAGCATGTAATTGCCGCTTGTGGCGTAGCCGCCGTACCATCCCCAGCTGCTGGACCCACTGACGGCTGCGAATGTCCAGTTGCCCGATCCGTCTTCGAGATCGTCACTGAACAGGCCGACGGTGTATTGCCCGGCTGGACAGGCCTCTGCCTCCGGGTTGTACCCGGCTGTTGGTTCCAGATTCATCTCGACCGCTTCGGTCGCATCGCGCACTTCCTGGCAGTCGCTCGACGTGATCCCTGAGGTTCCCATCAGGTCGAGGCAGCCCTGATACAAGGCATTGTAGAGATCGGCATAATCCGCTCCGGAGGTGAGCAGGCCCGTTTGCACTTCGTAGTAGATCTTGGCTACCTTCGTCATGCCCAGGCCGGTGACCGTCTCACCATTGAAGCTGCCGCCATCGGTCATCAGGAAAACGGCCTTATTGTTCACGCCGCTATTGGTGTGCACCCCGCCATTGTCGCCAAAGTAGGCATAATCGGAGCTCCCGGTGTAATAGTTTGCGCTGGTCATCTTGTCGGGGTCGCTGTAGGCCGGCGGGTCTTCCATGTCCCGGAGCGCCCCCAGGCCGGAGACATCTTCGCCCATGAGCCACTTCACACCCGGCGTATCGTTGCCGGCGCCGTTCCATTGATCAACGAACTCGCCCCACACATCCGAAAAGGACTCGTTGATCGCTCCAGATTGGTAGTAGTAAAAAAGATTCGACGTATACTCCGTCACCCCATGCGTGAGCTCGTGGCCCACCACATCGTCCGCCAGAGGAAAGCCGTAGGCATCCCCGTACACCATCTGAGATCCGTTCCAGAATGCGTTGGCATAGCCAGAGGAATAGCGCACAGTCGACACAAGAGTCATCCCGGCGTCATCAATGCTGTCACGTCCGTGGAAGCTTGAGAAGAAGTCGTAGGTGTCGCCCGCGTACTCGTGGGCTGCGACGGCATGTGCATCCCCACCGGAACAGGTGGGATTGGCCTCGTTGCACACCAACGAGCCGGGCAGGCTTGTCCCGTTGTTGGCGGTGTAGGTCATGCGGTTCCTGGCCGAGTCGATCTGGTTGAAACGCAGGCTGATGCCTCCGCGCGTGGCGTTCACCAGGACCAGCTCCCGAATATCCGGTCGGTCAAGTCCCTCGACATCCATGCGCCAGACGAGCTCGGCGGGCCGGCTGCTGGGAAGCAGCAGGCGCTCATCGAAGATCCACAACTCGGGCTCCGATGACTTGAGTCCATCCTGGTGTATGCCGTAGGCCCTGGCGGTCACGCCCAGCGCGATCGCCCTCGCCTCGTCACCGGTCACGGTCGGCGTCGTCGATATCGACAAATCCGGAGAGATCTCGCCGCTTATGGAGCGCAGGTTGCCGGCCGGGTCGGTGTTGACAATCAGCTCGCCCGCCAATACTGGGATCCCCTGATAGGTTTGCTGATAGCGTACGGAGCCGCGGTCCCTGGCCAGGGTTTTGTCGGGGATCAGTACCAGCTCCACGCCGGGCTCATTCAGGCCGAATTCTGAGCCATAGGCTTCGAGGATCGCCATGGCGCGCTCGTCGGAGGTCAACCCCTCGGCCTGGGCCGACGGCACGACGATGGGTTCGGCCGGATCTGCACCCAGGAAGCTCAGCTTCCCGGTCTGACGGTGGTAAGCTCGGCGGATGCCGCCTTCCTGCCTCGTCCCGATGCCAGATCCACTTCCCCACGCCGATGTCGCAATGGAAGAAACGACAAGGACAGCGATAATCGAAAGAAGAGTGCGGCCAAGTCTGCTCATTGGAAGTCTCTCCTCTTGGTCGTCTGTTGCCCCTCGCCTGATCGGTCAGCGGACCCCGCCGCAAGGGATACACTCGACCTTCCCCTCGCGGTCAAGGCGGCTGAGCCATGACAGGGTAGAGAGGCCTGCGCTGCGTGTCTTGGACCGCGCTCTTTGCGAGCCCGGCGAACCACGATGGATATCACGACCCTCCGACATTCGGATCTAATGGCATCATCTCCGATGCCATGGACGATGCCAAGCGAGAAGTGCGCCCCTTGTTCAGCCCTCAACACCACGGCGTGCGGATCCCCTCCGACCGCCGCCTCGATGATCCATGGATGATTGTCTCAGACGACAGGGATGCAAGGGAGGTCACATTGAGCGTCACCCAGGGATTGATCTGGTGCATCGTTGGTCGCCCCCTGCCCCAGGTGACTGGCTCGATTCCGGTGAAGCTTGCGTCCCGGCGCAGTCCCCCTCTGAACGAGCGTTCCATGGGATGGCGGAGTCACCTCATCTCAGGAGAAGGTGACACTCCTCCATTCTCCTGAAGGACCGGCCGGTATCGATCCGAAGGAGGTGTACGGCTGCCGCGTAATCGCCTCATACAACCTTACACTCGGTCTGATCGGAATTCAAATAGGAGAATCGGCCGTCCTTCGGGACGCGTCATAGCGAGAGATCGAGATACCCTCACCCGGTCATACTGGCTGCCGCGGTCGGTCTTTCCCGGACTATTGGGACCGCCTAGGGCCACTTCTTTCTGATCTGGGGGGCAAGTTCTGGCCGTGCGATTGCCAGGCATTGAAGAGTCCGAAAGGGCCTGATTCTCTAGCGCCGCTCATCTGGCCGTCGATCTTCCCCGAGATACCAGCCAGAAGAGGAGGGTATTGAACGGAATCAGTGGACAGTTTTCGCCGGAATCGGCGGGCGTATTAGGCCGGAATACGCACCGCGCGCGAACTGCGGGTCGTGTCTCCCAGAATGAGCCGACTCCCGGCGGGAACACCGCCAATTCGTGGTACGCCTGGCATGATCAGCACCCATGACGGGACCTTGCAGCCCCATGGCCCCGGGCTACTTCGCTCTGATTCTCACCTTGCCCAGTTCATACCATGGTCGACCAAGATATAAGTGCACTCTGAGCCAAGATCTCGCCGGTTTCCAAGAGATGCTTCACTAGACTTACGCAAGGCCTGTAAGCATGACGTTTGTCCATCATTTCCACCGCGCTTTCCGGCAGATTCGGCTTGACTCGATCTCGATATGTGGCTCTCATTTGAGCTGCCAATCTTCTCTCGAATTCCTCGTTCGAGTGTAGCTCCCAGATCTTCCCGTGGTAAGTAAGAATGCCGACCGGCAGCGGGACTATTACGACTCCCTGGCGATTCCTGAACCAGGAGGCAATGCCCACATCAGTTGTTATCACCGGGAGATTCGACGCTAGAGCTTCCAAGAGAGCAATCGGGCCCCTTCAAGAAAGGACGCAAAGACAAACGCGTCTGCCATCGCGAAGTACGAGTAAGCTTCAAGCGACTCGCCCGCGTAGATAATGTGCTCTTCAAGACCGTGTCGTCTAATATATCCCTCAATTTCCACGAACAGCTTCTCCTCATATTTCGGCCCGAGTATTACGGGTCTTGCTCTGGGAACTTCGGGCAGGGAGGCGTGAAATGCTCGCACTGCGCCCATATGGTTCTTCTGGTGATTTATCGCCGCCACACTCAGGAAGACGAAATCATCATCGTTAAACCGATATCTCGCTCGCAGACCGCTGCGCCGCGGACTCCAAGGCTTTGATGCTTTGGACATCAATCCCGTGGGAAATAATGGAGCATTCCTCGCTGGGAGTCCCTAAACGAACCCATAGCGAAGGACAGTTTTCCCCGGAGGCGGTCTATCCATGGCCCACTGCGGCCTCGAGGCCGACTGCATGCAACACGGTCTGAGCCTGCTCGAAATGGGGCGCGATGGAGTGCTCTGGTAACCCATGAGCTTCGCCAGATCGTGGTTGAAGGAATCGAATCCGATCGGCACGGCAAACGGGCAACGCCAATGCCTTGCAGGGCGCGATTATGTGCTCCACTAGGACAGGAGTTATCACCAGTCGGAACCCCTTGCAGCCCATCGACCTCGGCCAAGTGCGCAGGAACTTGAGCCTGCTTCGCCTCGACGCAAGATTTGGCCGCCTCCGGGGATTCTAGCATTCTTGCGCGGCTCCTGAAAACCCTCCTCCTCGGGCGAGAGTATCACTCGATGACTGCGATGGCTTAGGGTCTTTTCTGGCTTGCCGAGCCGGAAGAGTGAGATTCAGGCGGGTGAGGCCTCCAGGCGGTTTCCGCGATTCGCCGGACGAGAACATGGAACGCACGCGAGCGCATCAGCAGCGTCGACCCGGCATGGGGTACGTACCCTACAATGGATGCGACGCTCGGGAGGATCTAGGGCCATCCGGCACGCCCCGCGGCAGCCCCTGCCGATTGAGTCTCTCATCGCCGGGGGGAGGCCTACGCGCGCTGAGAGCTCGCGGAGAAGGAGTCTCGAACCGTTTGGCTCGCCCGGGAAGATGGCGCTGGTGTCGCTGTCACGCCATTCGGCCCGCCTGAGACAAAGGAGTCAAGTGGCGACCATGCCGAGGGGCCGAATCCGGTCTCAGGATTGCCCGACGGCCCCAGCACTGGCCGGGTGTCGCCACTCAGTGCACTCAAAAGACCAGTACTCCGCCATCATGCCCGGGTCGCATGACTTGTCTCCGCCCCATGTCAAAGGAGGAGATTGTAGGGAAGTATGATATCCCTAATCGGCCTGGGAGAGCATGAATCGGATGGTCGGACCAGAGGTTCCGGCCTGCCCCATGAGGCGCGCTTGTTCCGCGGCCCTGACCGGAGCACGGGAGCGGCCGGACCCAGAGCAGAGTCTCAGCCGGTCATCGAGGTGAGATCAAAGGCGCTTGGTATCCGGCGGATACGACAGCCCGGGGGTCCAAAGGGGACTCCGCGGAATAGGCTGCGGTCAGGATACTCATCCGAACCACGAAAGCCTGGTGTCCGGCCTCGCCCTCACCCTCCCCCACACCTCCCGCCGCCACTCCATCGCCTTGAGCCTCAGCCGCCACAACATCGGATATGCCCCCAGCGACGTCTGCTCACGCAGCAGGATGTACCCGAGAATCCCTACGTCATATAGCAGAATGCGCCACCAGTCTCGGCGCCAACATTCGAGGCCCTCATTCTTGAGGATCGTAAGGTAGCGGTTGCGAACGGCGATCCGGCGTAGATGCCGCGGCATCGGCCGCCGTACGCCGGGCTTGAAGGAACGGGCGTGCACCGCGACCGCCAACGGCTCGTACCAGCACTTCCACCCCAGCAGGCGACTCCGCCATGCCAGATCGACGTCCTCCTGGTACCCGAAGTAAGACTCGTCGAAATACTGATCGAAGACTTGAACGTCGTCCAGCGCCGATCGGCGGTAGAGCGGCGCCGCCCCGTCCGCTCCGAAGACCTCCTGCGCCTGCTCGTACTGGCCGCGATCCTCCTGGCCATGAGCCCGCAGGTACTGCCTCCGCCGGCGGTCGATAAACAGACCGGTCGCGTCCAGGACCCTCGCTTCGCCTTCCGCCGAGGGACGCCAGAACTTGCCCGAGGCTGAACCGCATTCCGGACGGACCTCCAGAACCCTCACCAGCTCCTCGATGAAGGCCGGCATGAGTCGTACGTCCGGATTGATGGGGAGGTAATAGTCGCCGCGTGACTCCCGAATCGCCTGGTTTTGGGCGATACAGTACCCCTCGTTCCGGTCATTCCGGATGATCCTGCTGTCGGTTAGCCGATCGCGGATCAAGTCCACTGACTTGTCCGCTGAGGCGTTGTCCACGACGATGATCTCGACGTGCGCGTAGGTTTGGCTGGTCAGGCCGTCTACACAGCCATGCAGGTGCTCCTCGCTGTTCCAGGTCGCGATCCCGACCGAGACCAACGGTAGCCCTCCCGTGCGATCGCTCATTCTCGTCCCCCCGTTCTCAGATCCGCTGAGGATCGGTTCGGCGCCCCCCGGGGCGCCGAACCAGAGATATCAAGGCACGGCCCTCAATCGCTTGTCCAGCTCCCGGAAGCCGACCGTGTCCACGTGGCAAGCCCTATGCTACTGTGAGACCTTCGGTTCGGAAGGCGGCGGTGAGGGCCCCCAGCCACGCTGGCTAGTAACCTCGCTCGGATAATTCCCATGTTCTCCCTTCACCCCAGGGCGCCAAGTTGGGCCGGAGCCCGACGAGTGAGCCCTAATCCGCCCACTCATCCATCCAACCTGTAACTCCTTAGCCCGAGCTCCTGGGCCAGCACGAGCAAGGCGAAGTGCGGGTAGCGACGATAGCGGGGCCACAGCCGTCGAGGTTCGGTCGCCAGGCGAAAGAGCCATTCCAGCCCGCTGCGTTGCATCCAACGCGGCGCCTGCGGCTTGCGCCCGGACAGGAAATCAAAGGCCGCCCCAACCCCAACAAGGACCGGAGCTTCGATCCGCCCCAGGTGTTCCGCCATCCAGCGTTCCTGGTTTGGGCTGCCGATCCCAACCCAGACGACGTCCGGCCGTGTCGCGTTCACCTGCTTCACCATCCCGGAATCCTCGGAATCGGTGAGCGCCCGAAACGGGGGCGTGTAGGTTCCACAGACGGACAGCCCCGGCGTCTGTGATTCCAGCCGGGCAGTCAGATCGGCCTCTTCCCCCGGCGCACCCCCGTAAAGGAAGTGGCGCCATCCATGCTCGAGACCTCTTCGGCAGGCGGCCAGAACCAGGTCCGGGCCATAGATCCGTTCGACATGGGTAAATCCCTTCAGGCGGAGCAGCCAGACAAGCGACATGCCGTCCGGCGTGGTGAGGCCGCTGGAATTGAAGATTCGCGCGAGCCTTGCATCTCCCTGGCAACTCATGACGCTGTGCGCCGGGGCCAGGCAGACATAGGAGTACCGTCGAGAAGCGATCCACCCCGCCATCGAATCCAGCGCCTGAGCCATGGAGATGGGGCTAATCCCTACTCCGAGCACATTAACCCGGCTCGTTTCCAAGCCTTCAGGGTCGACCGACGCGGTAGCCACCGAGATGGCTTCTCCCTCCTCAATAGGTGCGGGCCTCGACGGAGATCACTGTCACGCGGATCACATCTCCTCGTGCCGATCCGATCAGGATCAGAGCCGACCTTCTCGGCAGGATGCCTAGAGCAACCCTTCGCTTTCAAGCAGTTTCGAGATCCCCTCCCTAAGCGTCGTTCCCGGCTTCCAATGGATGTGGCGTTCCAGGGTTGCCGGATCGGCGCAAAGGTTTGGCCGGTCCATCCGCCGTACGAGATCAGGTTCAGACCGCACGTCAAGAGCCCGACCCAGAAGGTCTTCGAACACACCGACGATTTCGCGCACAGAGTGGGTCGACCCCGATCCGACGTTGTAGACGGAGTAGCCATGTGTGCGGACGGCCCGCAGACGGACGATCGCTTCGACCGCGTCCTCGATGAAGATGTAGTCCCTGCGGCTCTCGAGGTTTCCGAGATGGATCGGGCCACCGGCTCTGATCTGCTCGATCACGTGGGGAATCACATGCGGGTTAGTCTCCCCCGGGCCATATGTGTTGAACAAGCGCAGCGCCACACCCGCTAGCTGGTTTGCACCGCATCTAAGCTCGAGAATCGCTTCCGCCATCCACTTCGAGTACCCATAGATTTCGACAGGCCTGGCCTGGGTGATTTCCGGGCTAGGGCCGTTGCTGATCGGATAAATGGCGGCCGATGATGTAAAGAGAATCCGGGTCACATTCACCTGGATCCCGGCTTCGACAACGTTCCGGGTGCCCTGTGCGTTGACTTCAAGTGTCTCGAGCGGGTGCTCATCACAGTACGGTATGAAGTGCAGCGCCGCCAGGTGGATCACCTCTGCCGGCCTCGACAGACGAAAGACCTGCCCGATCCGATTACTGTCGCGAACATCGGCTTCCACGATTTCGAGCCCCGAATCACGCGGGAGCCGGTCGGGGCCGCCCGAGTGGAAGTTATCCACTACAAGAACCCGCTGCTCTTCAGCCAGGAGCCGTCGGACCAAGGCTGCCCCGATAAAGCCACAACCTCCCGTGACCAGGATCAATCTCTTCTCCCAGGCGAACGAGTTTTCCTGGACTCAATGGCGGCCTCATAGATCTGCATCAAGGTGCGGTAGTTCGCCTCAGGCGCCATCTTGGCCTCGTAGGCCGCCTTGGCGCCCGCCTCGAGCCGTTCCTGCAGGGAATCATCACTCCACAAACGATCGATCTGCGTGGCCAATGCCTGCGGGTCCCCCGGTTTGAAGAGCAGACCGTTGACTTCGTGCTCGACGATGGAGGGGATGCTTCCGAGGTCGGAGGCAATGACGGGTTTCCCGTGCGCCATCGCTTCGACGATGGCAATGGGGTAGCTCTCGTACCACTCCGAGGGGAAGACCACCGCCCGCGAAGAAGCCAGAGCTTGCATCAAGACGGGTCGGCTTGCATAGCCTTCGTAATGAATCCTGCCGGCGGGGCCGAAACGACGGGCGACTTGATCCCTCAGCCAGGGCTCCAAGGGTCCTTGCCCAAAGATCCTTAGTGGGATTGTCGTGCCCTCCATTGCGTCGAGGAGCGTCCGCAGGCCCTTCGACGCCTCCAGCCTGCCAAGGAAGATCGCGTGATCTCCTCGGGTTGGCTCGAACTCCCGCCGACGCAAGAAGTTCCCCTTGAGCGCCATCTTCTCGGCCGGGAAACCGTTCTGGATGAGTCTGTCACGCACAAATGTGTTCTGAACGACGATGATATCGATATAACGGTCGAAGATCCTCAAGAGGTCGCGATTCACAAACAACCTGGTGGAGGCCATCATCGAGCCGGCCAGGTTCCCCTGGTAGCATCGATGGACGACACCATGGATGACGCCTCCCGGCTTCTCGACACAGTCGTGGCACAGCCGGCCATCGCGATAGAACGTCCCGACCGGACACAACCAGCGGAAGTTGTGCACCGTCTTGACCACAGGCAAACTCTCGAGCCAGAGCGCCTTGTAGATCGATGGGCTCATGACCCCCCAGGTGTTATGCACGTGGGCGACGTCGAATGTCTTGCCCAGGAGAAACCGGCGTATGTCCCGATCCGTCCGCGTGGAGTAGATCGCCCGGAATCCTGCCTTCGTCCTTTCGGAAAACCGGAATCCCAGGAAGTCGGCGTTGTCATAGGAGAATTGCTCGACGTCATGTCCCTTCTCTCTGAGCAATGCCGCCTCTTGGTCTACGACCGCGCATTCGCCGGACCGGCGGGCATAGTAGTTATGGCAAATCAGGATCCGCAAGGGTACGGCCTCCAGGACGTCTCAAAGAAGAAGTGCGGCCGCCTCGCCCGCCAGGCGCGCCTTAGATACCAGCTCTTCCCTCGAATGCCGCCGCTGCTTTTCGGAATCTCGGCGCATCCCAAGAGCTCTGCCCAGCGCCCCAATGATCTGGGAGGCTTCCAGCGTGGCGACATCAAAAACGGACTCCGGGGGGAGCACCCGACGACCGAAGGCGGCGACTTTCCCGCCGCGACTATAGTCGACTGCCACGGTTGGAACTCCGAGAGCTGCTGCAAACAGGATCGAATGATAGCGCATACCCAAAAAGACGTCACAGTCTCGAATTTCCTCGGCGATGTCTTCTGCGGAATACGAACCGGTCAACTGGCGGATGCTGTCTTTCTCCGCCGCTAGAGCGCGCACCCGGGCCTGGAACCACCGGTCATCATCCCCGATGTGGAGCGTGTGCATCGGCACCAATTTGACCTGCCCACCGTGCTGCCGGAGGAACCCGTCGCATACAGAGGCCCACAGCCTGGCGAGCTCGGATCGTCGCGCCTCAAAGGCCGCTTGGTCCAGAGACCTCCCGAATTTTCTCGGCCAATCCCGAACCGCCACACCCAATACCGGCCCTCGGCCCTCTTTCACTCTCAGCGGAAGGGCGAGGCGAGCAACGTAGTTGATGGCCGGGTCTAACCCGACCTCGACCTTCTGCGAATCCATGTGCCAGCTGTCGAGCAGGTCCTTCGAATCCCGATCGCGCAACACAACGATGTCGGCCAGCTCGAGTAGCGCTCGAATGGCCCATCGCGTGACAAACCAGTGGGCCGGGCCGACCCCACAGCCGGCGATGACCGTCGCCACGCCGGCCTTTCGGGCGAGGTGCATCACCCGCACCAGATCGAACATCTCGACCAGGTCCATGAGCGGCCCGCCTCCGATCAAGACCTCATCCAATTCCGGCATCAGCCTGGCGATGCGCCCAAAGTCGTAAGGAACCACCTCGGATGAAGTCGTATGGCCCAACTCGTTCATCGTCTGGCGAGTGTAGAACGGCAAAGTGGAGGCGACAGTCACTCTGAGCTCAGGCCTCTTGGCAAACATCTCGCGCAAGATGCCGCCCAGGATCGCCTTGTCGCCTACCGTCTCCGTCCCATACCAACCGATCACCAGGGCCTGGCCGGTCCGCCCATCTGAGCGACGAGGATGACTCGCCCGGCTCCCGTCGACTAGGCTAAGAGACAGGTTGGTCACCCCTCGCAGGAGTATGCTCCAATTATCGAGCTTCCATCGGCGTAGGAGGCGGCGGAGCCGCCAACGGAACGGCGGATCAGGGAGAGGCAAGGCTACCTCGCCATGGCGGACGGCTTCGTGAGCCTCCCTCCCCTCACCGGCAATAACGATACCATTCGCTTGCTCAAGGACCTTCCCGGCCACGAGCGCATCTCGGGCCTCGGCACAGTAGAACTGTCCACGCTCTGTGAGGGACGCTCGGCTTGCTGCGTTTTCGAGCGTCTCGGTGATCATGTACCGCTGGCGCTCACTGGCACCGTTCAGATCGCCGACCGTGATCTGGTAGGAGATCTGCTCGTCCTCCAGCCAAACCCAGAGGGGCAGGATTTCACCAACTGTCTTCGGCTTGAGGGGAAGGACCACCATCACGGCGGGCGTCATGGGGCCGATCCTTTCAGCGTTGACCTTGGCGCACAGGTTCCGGATGCTTTCGGCAGCCATCGAGCCCCCGGCATCCTCCCGCGCCGGATCACGGATCACATGATCGAAACGCAGACGGATCCGGCCGTCAGCACAGAACGCCGCTAACCGCCGGACGCCGGTGAAGGTTTGTGGGTCTGCCACTTCGATCGCCAGAAGCCTGATCCCTTGGAAAGCCGGCAATCGGGCTAGCAGTCTTTCCTGGGCAATTTCCCAATCAGAGGCACGACCGACGATGTGCCAGCTCTCGATCCTCTGCCCGGGAGGCAGCAACTTGCCGGGAAAGTCTGTGCTTTCCGGACTTGCGTGTAGGCTCTCGAACGACTGGACCAGCCGGACAGAGTTTTTCATCTTGCCTTGTTCTCAATACCCTGCGTTGGTGATCCTGACGGCCACCCGATGATCGTAGCCTGCCTCACAGTCCTTGCCGCAATCTGAGGATCATTCGGACGATCCCTCTCCAGCCAGAACAAGATACAGGAATCGACGCGTCCGGCCGATCTGACGGCGGCCTGAGAACGGATGGCGTCAGAAGGCCAGGGCCTTCTGAATACCTTCCGAGAAATGCTGCACCATATCCTCAATGGTGTAGCGCTCGCGCGCCTGTCGACACCCGGCCCTCAGCCTGGCTAATGCGTCCGCATCGCGCAACAGGTGAACCACAGCCGAGGCATAGGCGCTCGGGTTGTCCGCGTCCCCAACCATGATCGAATTAACTCCGTCGATCAAGTACTCGATCTCTGGTCCGTGATCAGGAATGCCTGTCGTCACGAGCGGCACTTCCAGGGCGAAGGCATCCAGCAAGGCTAGGCCCACCACTCCGGGCATCAGGAGCACTCTCGACAACATGAAGTACGGCACCTTAGCGTCGTCGAATCTGGGGTCGACCTTGTGGATCCAATCGGCATTCGCGGCGGCCTGCTCGATGAGCCTTTCGTCAGGTCCGGCCCCCATGAAAATCATCTCGAAGTCCTCGACCTCGCGCTTGATCAAGACGCATGCCTCGAGCAGGAAGGGGATCCGCTTCGCCGGATACATGCCTCCGACGTACAGGCCGACGTTCTCGGAGCGGAGATTGATCTCGCCTCTGAGGTTCGCCAGAGCTTCCGAGGAGACGGCGTCTTGGGCTGCTTCCAGCCGATGAAGATCGATGGTATTGCCCACAACCGTGATCTTGCCCTGTGGGAATCCGGACGAGGCTACGGCCTCGGCCGATCCCTGGGTATAGGCAAACCACCAGTGGACACGTCGCGAGACCAAAGCCTTGAGGGCCTCACCGATTCGGTTCGAATTGTGGCGCCTGGTTGTCACTCCGTGGCCCCACAGGGCGAGCCGTCTAATTCCCAAGAGATGTTGCAAGAACAAGACATAGTTGATGAGCAGGCTGGCCTCGTGGGTGACTATCACCAGATCCACTCCCCTTAGCAATGTCAGGCACGGCTGCCAATACAGCTCCCGACCACCCAGCGTTAGGATCCGATTGTGAATGCGGTGGCCCCATGGGATCTCGACGGTGTCCCGTCGTAATGCCCGCCTGTTGCTAACCTGACCGTAGATCAGAAGCAGTTCGATGCCCTTATCGTCGAGTCTGCGCCGCAACAACTCAAAGAAGCGTTGGCGATAGTGGGGGATCGCCCTGACTACGATCGCAACCCTGCCAGCCATGAGGGACCGATTCACTCTCCGTCTTCGAAGTCGCTGAGGGTATCCAACATGCTCAATTCGCTCGTATTATCGCCCATCGGGGCCGAGGCTTTCGTGGCGACAGCGAAGAAGCCGGGTGTCATCCATTCGGAGGTCCTTTGCAAGGCCTCCGGAAGTCGGAGGCTGCCCGCAAGCAAGAGAAACAAGCGCTGGGGCATCACGAGCAGCCAGCGGATCGCCGGCCATTGACGGATCGGCCTGGACAAGCCGAAGAGCTTGGTAATCCCATCCGTCGCCCGTACTGCCAGCTGGATGGTAAGGCTCATCACCGTCGCCCCGACACCGCCTTTGGTGTGGATGTAAACCGGCCGCAGCCCCGCTTGACGGCAAAGGGCCTCAAGGCCGAAGCGGGTGAAACGCCAATAGTCATGCGGCCAGTCGTGCAGGGGGTAGACAAACGGAACAGAGAGAATCACATGGCCACTCGGCTCTATCACACGTGAACATTCCGCGAGCGCAAGGAAGGGTTGTACCGTGTGCTCGAGGACCTCGGTGAGCAAGACGGCGTCGAAACAACCGGACAAGAATGGAAGGGCCTCGGCGCGGCACAGGATATCGGCTTCCATGGTCCCGAAGGGTGAGAACGGAACCTCCGTCCCGTAGGCCTGGTCGGTCAGTGGGCCGTAGATAAGACTGAAGGGCTTGGTCCCGCAACCGATGTCGAGGAGCCGGCCGCGCAGATATGACCTGGCTAAGAGCATCTCTCTCAGCAGATAGTCCGCTACGACGACCGACAATGTGCGGGCATCGTTGACGGAGAATCGCCCATCGGTAGCTCTATACCTGAGGATTCCCCTCGCCTTGTCCATCTCGATTTCCCACGACTCTCTGATAGATCTCGAATGTCGCTTGGGCGTTCCGTTTCCAGGAGAAGTGCTCTCGGGCGATCGCCTTACCGATCGAACCCATCTCGGCCCGCCGAACCGGATTCTCAATAAGGCGCTGCAACGCGGCCGTCAGACTCTGTGTGTCGCGGGGGATGACGAGCTCAATACAATCTCCAAGAGAACGGATGTCCTCCGGCCCCCCTTGCCCTTGACAGCCGACGACCGGCTTACCCAGACTAAGGGCCTCGACGTAAACTACTCCGAAAGCCTCCTTCCAACTAGGCAAGACAAAGATGTCGCAGCCGGCGAGGTAGGGCCAGACATCCTCGTGGCGCTTGTACCCTTCAAACCTTACATGATCGGTCAGCCCAAGGCTGTCGGCCAAGGCCTGCAACTCGTGCTGTCTTGGACCATCACCGACAATGACATAGCGCAGTCGATGACCCTGATCGAGCAAACGGCGGAGGGCATGCAGGACGTAGGCATGGCCTTTGCGTTCCGTCAGGTAGCCGATGGAAAGCAAAGTGAGGCCGTCACTCTCGGCCTCCGGAAGCGGACCGACCACTGCCTCCGGGGGTTCGGCTCCAAGGCGCACGATCTGGACCTTCTCGGGACTCCCACCGAGTTGTACGATCTCCTGCTTCGTCCAACTGCTGTTGGCGAGGATAGCGTCGGCTTGATCGAAGACCCAGCGAACCACTCTCCTCCCTAGCACGTTCTGCCTGGCAGTGAAAGTGACATCGGCCCCGTGCACGCTGACAACAACTGGAACCCGCATCCATCGGTTGGCCAGGAGAGCCACGACTCCCGCCGGGCTGGCATAGTGCGCATGAATGAGTTGGAAATGCCTCTGGTTGTCGAGGAGGTGGAGCTTACCCCGCAGACTCACGTAAGCGAAGAAGCCCCACAGCCCATGCAACACCTGTCTTGGCGGAGACGTGTACCGGAGGCGTTGGACCTCGATCCCCTTCGGCCCAGCCTCCGAGGGAACAGATCTGACCTCTTTGAGCCAATCGCGCCACGCTGCGCCGGCTTGACCCGGTCGAAACAGGAGCCGCCACAGTCTTGCAGGTGGGAAGACCCTAAGTGGGACAACTACCGTCGAACTGCAGTAGGGCACCAGGTGCTTCACCTGGTGCTCGACGAATATGCCATCAGCGGGGCGAAGCGGACTCGGGAAGAGGTCCGAAATCGTTAGGACCCTCATCCTCTGGTGCATCTCAAGATCTGGCCTGATCCGACGGTGACGAGTCGGCTAGGCCGCGGGCCTCTTGCCTAAGACCAAGATAGCAGGCCAAGAAGTTCAAGACGATCATTCTTTGCTCAACCCCCATCAGGACTGATTCGGTCAGGCCGATGGCGAAGAATGCCAGAGTGGCGAGCCACATCGCCGGCAAGACGCAGTCCCGCTCCCAGAGACCACCCCTCCTGTCCCGCCATCCAGCAACCGCGACCCATGCCACGACTCCAAAGACCACTGCCAGCCCCAGAAGACCATATTCCAGGAGAGCGTAGATGTAGGTGTTGTGCGGCTGGGAGTAATAGGCAAGACCGCGGAACGCGTCCATGCCGTTCCCGACAAGCAGAACCAGGGGAGCCGTCGAGAGCTGGTGGAACGCAGTAGTCCATAAGCCATAGCGCCAGCAGAGGCCGTTCAGGACCGAGACCGGCAACCTGGCCAGCATCAACACAGCCAAAGGGATGAGGACCAGTGCGACTGCCGCTATCACTTTGAGGGAGCGAATGCGTCTCAACAGGAAATACGCGCCAAGCCCAAGGGCAAGGACGGCATAAGACGACTTGGCATAGGTAAAGAAGAGCGCCAGGCCGATGACGCCGAGAATGAGCCAGCCCCCGAGGTGCCGGCGCTGTTTCGCCCAGCCGAGAGCCAACATGAACCCGGCGGAAAGAAACATGCCTAACGAGTTCGGATGCGCAAAGAAACCTACCGCATACGGCGGCGCCTCCCTAGCCGCCGCAGCCGTCAGCGCGGGATCCTCTTCTAGTACGCCCTGTTCGGAGAGAAGAGCGAGTTGCGGATACCTTACACAGGGGTTGGTGCTGGTCACCGGCCCCCAACTGGGGCCCGGCGGAGGCACAGCTCCCGGCGGGAGCTTCAAGTTCGCCTCCGGTGATATGAACGGCCGGAATCCGCCGGTTGCCCTCTGAACTACGCCGACGAGTGAGGTCAGCACGATCATGGCGAGGAGAATCTGAACGGCGTTCCGCCAGCCATGGCGGACCGTGGCCAGCAAGGTGAGAAAAGTGATGATCGGGATGACCCAATCTCGAATGTCACTCAGCCCGTGCTTCCAGTCCGACGACCAGGGGCGGACGAGGATCGCCCAGACGCCGATGGCGATCAGCCCGATCTCCGGCCAAGTCCTTGGGATGACAAGTGGCTGCTTCCTTGCCCGACTGCCAAGAATCAGGATCGCCGACGCCGCCAGGACAACCGGCTCCATCACGGCGAAGCTGAACCCTGGGAGTTCGACGCGGTACTGAATCGTCGGCGCCAGGAAGATGAGGAAGAGCAGAACTTGCGTCATAGAGTCACACCCCCTTCTTACGAATGATCGACCCGGCCTTCTCAAGCGTCACCATGTCTGGCGGTCTCCACCCGGGAGAGGCCACCGAACGCAGAGAACCCCGGTTGACTCGGAGGTCAAATCTGTGCTCCTGAACGGATCATCAGCGGTCCCTCTAAGTCTAGCATGCGCGACCGGATCTGTTCCTCGCGCAGCCCCAGGTAACACGCGAGGTAGCACAGCACGATCATCCGGTTTTCGATCCCCAGCAATACCGAATCGCTCATCCCTGCGGCCAAGAAGCCGAGCACTGCAATCCACGATGCGAGCAGGAGAGCGTCCTTTTCCCATAGACCTGCAAGTCGGTCGTGCCAGCCAGCCGCGACGACCGAAGTGAAGACCGCAAGCGAGAGCCCCAGACCGAGAACTCCGTATTCGAGGAGCATCTGAATGTACATGTTGTGCGGCTGGAAATAGTAGGCCACTTCACCGAAGTGATCCATCCCGTTTCCGAAGAGGAGGATCAAGGGAGACGCGGAAAGAAGATTGAAGGCCGTCGTCCACAGACCATATCGCCAACAAAGCGGATTCAACGCAGACGAGGGTAATACCGCAAAGAGGCCGACTGTCGCCACAAGCGAGGACACAGCGATCGCACCGGTTACGACTGCCGACCTGAGGTTTCGAAGGAGGAAATAAGCTCCCAACTCGACCACTACGACGACATAGGCGCCAATAGAGTAAGTCCAGAATAGCGCCGCGCCGATCACAGCCAGAGCAAGCCAATGCTGACGATCCTTGCGCTCGGTCGCCCACCCGAGAGCCAGCATCAATCCTGCCGACAAGAACATCCCCAGCGAGTTCGGGTGAGCGAACAGGCCGACGGCGAACGCAGAGCCATCCTGCAGCTGATCTGCACCTTTCTCGAAATCGTCCGTTAGTCTTCCTTGCTGAGCCAGGCGGGCGCGTTCCGCGTGGAGCTCGCACAAGGAGATAATCCCTGATTGGTCCCAGCTGGGCCCAACTACGGCCTCCCAGTCCGCTGTCAGCTTAAACCTGGCTCCGGCGGACATGAACGGGCGCAGGCCACCGGTCGCCCGCTGGTAGACTCCGAGGACCGATATGGCCAGGGCCAGCGCCACCATGAGCCGCACGGCCTCTCGCCAACCCTGCCGGATCGTCATCCGTAGGCTGACAAAAGTCACGACTGGGATTACCCAGTCCCGCACGTCGCTCAAGCCGTGCTGCATGTCCTGAGCCCAGGGGCGGATGAGCGCAACCCAAATCATGAGGGCCATGAGGCCGATCTCCGGCCAAGTACGTGGGAGGCGCAGGGCCTCCCCCCTCACCCGACTGCGTAGGATCAGCGCCGCCGACGCTAGCAGGACGACCGGCTCCATCGCCGCGAAGCTGAACCAGGGGAGTACGACGCGGTACTGAATCGTCGGTGCCAAGAAGATGAGGAAAAGTAGTAACTGCGTCATAGGGTTCCGCCCCCCGGCATAGTCAGCCCGGCCGTCTCACGTATCGCAAAATGAAATAGCCGCCAGCGAGGAGGAGAAGCAAGATACAACTGAGACCCAAGGAGGTGCTGCCTAGGCTGGCGGATCCCGGCGTGTCATTACCGATCAACTTGAGGATGGCATATCCGACACCGCCGACTGCGGCCACCAAGCCGACATAGCCCAGTGAGTACGGAACCCAATAGAGCCTGAGGGACACCCAGGTCGTACCCAGGGTCCAGACGGCGTAAGCCACGATCGTGGCCCAGGCTGCACCGAGCATCTGATATCGAGGAATCCACAGCAGGTTGAGGATGAGGCAAGCACCTGCAGCGAACCACCCCACAATCGGAAGATACCTTGTCCGGTCCTTCAGCATGATCCCGATGTTCAAGGGATAGCTTAACCCGAACACGATATAGGCGATGAGAATGAGAGGTAGAACCCGAAGCCCCGGCCAATAAACGGCGGGGGCGAAGAGTCTATAAGCCATCGGTGCAACGGCAAGGAGGAGCAGACCGAAGCCTACCGCCGCGTAGAAGTACAGCACAAGCACGTGAGCATACTGGCGTTGGGGATTGCCGCCGGCGGCGATCTTGAATCTCCGCGCCGCCCAATCCGCGGCGAACGGACGTGTTATCAGCGTTTCAAGGACAGTCGCGGCTTTGTAGGCGAAGGAGTAGACTGCAACGCTCTCCAGACTGACGAGACGCTCGAGGAAGTACCGGTCTGAGGCGAAAAGAACGTAGGCTGCGAGATTTGCTGGCAACAAAGGAAGTCCGTATCTCAATCCCCTCTTGAGTATCCCCCAGTCTGGGCGCAACGAGATCCGGCGGGCTCGAATGACGAATACCAGTGCAATGATCAGGATGATCAGCGTGGCAAAGAAGCGTCCGGCAAGCCCTCCTGCAACGCCGTACCCGGCCTGGATCAGACCGATGGCGAACCCCATGAAGAGGACCATGCGCCCCACCGATAAGAGCACGAACGACGTTACCTCTTCCCGAATCCGGAACAGCGCCAGGAATGCGGCTAGAATGCTCTCGACCCACCCGATCATGAACACCCAAGGAATGACCTCCATGGAGCCTGGCAGGAACAACCGTAGCCCCAAGGCCGAAGCGATCGACAGTGCGACCGCCGGCCCGCCTCCCCAGACTGTGACACCGATGAGCATTGTGCCGAACAGCCCCGAGCGCTTCTCTTCGTCCTCAAGGTCCCAGTACTCACGCATAAGGGCCACGTCCAGCCCCGCCACCATCAGCATGCTCACCAGAACGATTACGACTTCAAGGTATGCCCACTCTCCGTATTCAACGGGGCTCAACGCGTTGACCAGGTACGGCGTCAAGATGATCAACGCCGCACTGCGGGCGATGTTCCCTATGGCATAGCCTGAGCTTGCCCTCAGCTGGCTACGCCACATTTCCCTTCACCGCCAACAACCATTTCGAGTTGGGCGCGCCCCTGCCCAGCGCCCTCAGGAAGAACGCCTCGTCCAGCCAACCCAGCGCTCGCGCCAACAGCCGATCGACCCCTGGGATGCGGGCGATACGCCAGCCGTACCGCCAGACCCAGGCATAGGCCCACCACAAGGGGCCGGCCGATCCGCCATGCGGTGGAGGCTGAAGCAGCGCAAAGATCGGCTCCTCATGTGCGACCCGGAGATCGTTTTGATTGAGCAAAGCGCGGTAGTCATCTCTTGATCGGTACCGGCAGTGCGGCGCACTCTGGAAGGTGACCCGCGGTAGGACATCGGAGAGCACAAGCAGCCCACCTGGGTTGAGCCAGACAGCGATGTTCGCCAGCGCTTGGGAAAACGCTTCGTCATCGACGATATGGAAGAGGACATCCGCGGCCAGCACGACGTCGAAGTCCGAACCCGGGAGGAGTCGCTCGTCGGAGACGTCTCCTATCATGAACCGGAACTGTGGATATTGACGCCGAAGCGTCTCGACGCTGACCTGTGCAATGTCCAGTCCCACGTATTCTCCGACGTGGTTGCGCAGACAGTACTCGGTGTAGAAGCCGCTTCCGCATCCGACATCCAACACCCGGCAACCCTCCAAGGAACGACCCACAGATCGGAGCGCCAGAGTCAGCGTTCGTTGGCGCGCCAGATACATCCGGGCATTGTGCTGTGGACCAAGCGAACCGTGACCCACTCCGGTTAGATCAAAGTGCTTGTGCAGACGGTCTTCCCAGTAGGTCGCTGGGTCGTAGCCTGATTGTTCTTTGCTCAACTCTTCCCCCCGTGAATCAACCCCGGATCCCGCCGGATCCCCAGGTCAATGGAGACTCTGGAACGGTCACCTCAGGCGTCGTGCAGGACCCGTGACTGACGAGAACATCTGCGGGAATCCTCTCGGAGGCATCCGGCTGCGGTTCCTGGCAATTCCTCACCCGGATCCCAAAACTCCCGTGTCCCTCGAGGAGGAGACACTGCCCAGTTGAAATCGACGGGTCACGCCGACTGCCCGATCCCGCACGCCCTCCTACGGATTTGGCTGGCGGGACAGATTGAATTGAACGCTACGAGAACGACTTGAGTCGCTCTCGAACGTAGATCAGGGCTTCCCGATCTTCGCGGTCGATTCCAAGAGCGAATAGCGTAATGAAGAAAATAAGCACTGCCAATATCGCCATCACGACCAGGGTGATCAGGGCGGGACCGGCGAAGGCATTCCGAACCAGAGTCATCCCCGAAAAGGTGACCAGGCTTGCCGCCGCCCCTTTCAGAATCCTGCGGTCGTACGGCCACAGGTTCAGCACGCGCCGCCCATCGAGCATGGCGAAGATCCACAGGCCGCCGACCGACACGGCCGTGGCCCATGCCGCACCCATGGCGCCGTACTTCGCCGCCAGCATGACCCCCAGTGTGATGTCTGCGACCAGCGCCGCTCCCGACATCATCAGCCACCTATTCTGATGCCCGGTCATGAGGAGTGCGACGTTGATGGAACCGGTGCTCACGTTGATCAACTGTCCCAAGGAGAGAACGACCAGGAGCGATCCCCCTGCGACATAACCCTTCCCGAAGATGACCTCCATCAACTCCCGGGACCTGAAGAGGATCGTGAGGAATACCGGCAGGCTCACATATAAGGCCCACTTGGTGCTGACTCGATAAACCTCGAGAAGTCGCTCGCTCTCGCCATTGTGGTGCAGGGCGGCGATCATCGGAGCCAGGATTCCACTGAAGGCGGTTAGGACCACAGGGAAGAAGGCCGAAGCTGTTGATGCAGCCTGATAGACGCCGACTTCAGCCGCGGGCCGGAAGTATCCGACGATGAGACGGTCAACCAGGATGAGGAAGGTCGTGAATACACTCGCCAATGCCGCCGGCGCGGAGAAAGTCAGCAGCTCACCGGCCACTGACCGAGGCTTCTCGGGGGCGGCAAAGGCCCGGCCAAAAAGCCTCAGAACGAACAGGAATGCCAGTACCATCGCCAAACCGAAGGAGGCGACTGCCGCGCCCACCGCTCCCGCCAACCCCCATCCAAAGAGGAAGGCGACGAGGATGAGGATCAGGTTCGCCAGAGGCTGGAAGATCTCTTGTGAGAAAGCGGCGAATTGGATCCGCTTCGAGATCCGCGTCGCGGAGGCGGACACCTGCAGGCCCGCGGAGAAGGCGAAACCCGGCGCGAACCAACGGATCACCCGCGCCAGGTCGGGTTTCGAGAAAACCTCTCCGGCAAGCCAGGGCGCCAGGGCGTAGAGGACCAGTCCGACCACAGCACCCGAGAGCACGGAGAGCATAACGGACTGGACCAGGACGTCTCTCAGTTGGGAGGGATTCCCCTGGGTATGGCGCGCCCCGTAGCGCACGACTCCATGGCTGAGACCAAAGGAAGAGAGCGAGGCGCCCATTCGGAGAATTGTCCATCCGAGCCCGTAAAGACCGTAGGCGATCGGCCCCAGTCCGCGCGCCAGGACCGCTTGAACGACGACGGAAAGCCCCCGCCCGAGGATCCGTCCGGCAAGCGCAACGCCGGCCCCTTTGGCCAGCACCGTCGCATCCCTTCTGCCGGCTTCGATCGACTCGTCGGCCAGCGCAGCGTTATCCGTTAGAAACCTCCGATCCGTTCATTGGGCTGAGGCCCACCCTGGCGGCGCCGGCGGCCGTCAAATAGCTTTCCGGCGACGGCGGGCGATCCTCGAGCGGCTGACCGGGCCAATCCCATAGCTTGACCCGCGCCTCAGCACTCTCAACGACCAGACAGGCCCTGTAACCCTCGCCCGGCATGAGATCAACAATCCTCCAACGGGACACGGGCAACATCTCCTGAGGTGCAGCGAGAAGCACGGCCCCGCCGCGTTGATCTGTCGACACCTCGGTCTCCTCCGGCCAACTTGTCAGGCCGCAGCCGATTGCCTTGAGACAGGCTTCCTTGCGCGTCCATCCAGCGAAGAAAGCTTCGGCTTGCTGTCGGCTGGGGGCCGCCAGGATGCCGCTGAGCTCCCGGGGTGAAAAGTAGCGCCTGGCCACCGTCATCCACTCGAACTCAGGCCTGACCCATTCAAGATCGACTCCGACGCGGCAGTTGCGCGCGACCGCGATCAGGCCCAGGTCGTGCGAATGGGCGATGTTGAAGTGCAAAGGTGGGATCCCTTCTGCCGCTTCGATCATCGGCTTGCCCCGCGATCCATACACAATGGGGACGCGGCCCGGTGCGAGATCAAGATACGAACCCAGGATTTGCCTCAACACGGCTCGAACAACGACAAAGCGTGCCCGATCCTTCTGGAAGAAATACTCCTCGGCCCGGATCCGCTCCCGGTCGCAGAGCAACTCACTGCAGTATTCTTCTCGGCCCACCCGCGAACCCAAGAAGATTCGCCAAACGTGGACCTCCCCGGGACCCAGCGCAATGCGTCGTATGGGCTGCATCCAGACCGAGTGCGGGCTGGCGGGGCTGAACGCGGCTGTGCCGGAAACGGGCAACGCGTAGGTCGGCTTCCTCACGCCTTCACCTTGAGTTCGGGAGCGGAGGAACTTGCCTGCGCTGCCGCAAGGCACTCACTCAGCTTGGCTGCCAGCACTTCCAGATGAGGCTCCGCCATGATCGACACATGCGCGCCGGGGACCTCGTACACCTCAGTCGTCCCTCGCGCCAGCCCCTCCCAACCCATCAATGGCGATCCCCTGCCGCCCGGCTGCACACTCGCCCGGAATAGGGCAATGCGGCCTGCGTATGGCTTAGGGGTGTAGCGAGCGCGAGCCCGAATGTCCCCCTGATATGCCTTCCGCACCGAGAGGGGAGTCGGGCTACCAATACTCCACCATACCGCGACCAGCTTTCCCCACGCCACTCGCACTCTTCTGGAGAGCAAGCCCTGCGTCCGCTCGAAGACGTAGGAGAGCTTCTCTCCCGGCTGCAAGACGGAAAGGTTACCTGAATGGAACTCCAGCCTCTGCCTTAGTCCGTGGGTAATTCTCTGAGTCAAATGCGGGGTAACGTGCCCTGGGCCGCGCGTATCGAGCAAGACCAGGAGGCTGACCTCGTGTCCATGGGAGCGAAGCCTCTGGGCGATCTCCCACGCAACCAGGCCGCCGAAAGACAAACCACCCACGAAGTATGGGCCGTCGGGTTGGACATTCTGTAGATCCGCAATGTATCTGGCCGCCATATCCTCAACACTGGCTTCGACCGCGCGGTCTTCCTCGAGGTTGACCCCTTGCAGAGCATACACCGGCTGATCGGAGCCAAGGTAACGCGCCAGGCGTCGATAAGAGAGTACGTGGCCGCCGGCGGCGTGAACCCAGAACATCGGCGGTTTGGTGCCGGTCGGCTGGATCGACACGATCTGCGTGTCGGGAGGGGTCCAGGCGTTACTCCGGATCAAGGCCGCCAGGCGCTCGACCGTCGGCGCCTCAAAGACTGCCCTGACCGCCAATCTCCTCTTCGTAACCCTCTCGACTTCGGAGAACATCCGCACAGCCAACAGCGAGTGACCCCCCAGGTCAAAGAAATCATCCCGAACTCCGATCGGACGCACCTCCAGCAGGGCCTCCCAAATCCGAACCAGTTTGCGCTCGAGACGGTCCCGCGGAAGGACCGGCCCAGATCTCCCGGCATGTTCGGGGGCGATGGGGGGCGGCAGGGCGTCACGATCGACCTTGCCATTCCGGGTCAGCGGCAACTTCTCCAGGAACACGAAGCTCGTCGGGACCATCGCCGCCGGCAGTTTCTCTGCGAGCTGTGCCCGCATCCGATCGGCGGTCAGCGCTCGATCCTCGACAACCACATACGCAACCAGGCTATTCACTCCGCGCTGATCCTTGACGGGGACGACGATGCACGCCAGGACCCCCGGGAGCTGGGATAGGGCCGCTGTCACGCCATCCGGCTCCACCCGCGCCCCGTGGATCTTCACCTGGTCGTCCATCCGACCAAGAAAACCGATCATCCCATCCGACCGCAGGTACCCTCGGTCTCCGGTCCAATAAAGCAGATCATTGGGATCCGCGGTGTGCGCGTTCGGTCTGAAGCTCGACCTGCGTGGAGAGTCCTTTCGGAGATACCCCAACGTCCGGAAAGGAGTCCGGAGGACAATCTCACCGGGCTCACCGACGCCGCAGAGCGCTTCACGCGGATTCAGTATGAGCACCTGGGTTGCGGGAAGAGGCACCCCGAGAGGTTGGATGCTCGGGCTCGACGGTGTCGGGACAACATAGTGGCACTTTACAAGGGTGGTCTCAGTCGGACCGTAGAGGTTGACGATCGCCTTGGCCAGTGGGAATTCTCTCCGCCATGCCTGCACAAGTGAGTCATGCAGAGGTTCTCCCGCCATGAATACCCATCGCAACCCCCTCAGCTTTGGCCGAGGATGTCGCCGGGCAAGCCATGACTCTACCAAGGATGGGACGGCGTGAAGGACGGTAATACGTTCGCGGTCGATCCAGGCGAGCACCTTCTCAGAGGCCGGGCTGAGATCCGCCCCAGGAAGACAAATCCGGGCCCCACTGATGAGCGGGAGAAAGATCTCACGCAGGATTGGGTCGAAGGAGAGTCCAGTCAACTGGCTGCAGCGATCACCCGGACCGACTTGAAAAGTCTCACGCTGCCAGATCAAGAAATGGCCCAAGCCCTTGTGGCAGCCCAGGACAGCCTCAGGTGAGTCGGTCGTGCCCGACGT
>Ga0209341_10000755_pt1 | contig 32760 bp, 22 predicted proteins | sample RifCSP13_2_FD_184020 | JGI IMG/M metagenome (GOLD analysis project Ga0209341, IMG submission 184020) | Soil microbial communities from Rifle, Colorado - Rifle CSP2_sed 13_2 (SPAdes) (version 2) | ecosystem: Environmental > Terrestrial > Deep subsurface > Rock core/Sediment | place: Rifle... | reverse complement strand
GGTAAGCCGAAGGCATACCGCAAGGGTTACGGCGGAGCCGCACTTCAAGCTAACAGTGGGGGGCGGTAAGCCGAAGGCATACCGCAAGGGTTGCGGCGGAGCCGCACTTCAAGCTAGCAGTGGGCTGGTAAGCCGAAGGCATACCGCAAGGGTTGCGGCGGAGCCGCACTTCAAGCTGGCAATGAGCCGGTAAGCCGAAGGCATACCGCAAGGGTTGCGGCGGAGCCGCACTTCAAGCTGGCAGTGAGCTGGTAAGCCGAAGGCATACCGCAAGGGTTACGGCGGAGCCGCACTTGAAGCTAGCAGTGGGCCGGTAAGCCGAAGGCATACCGCAAGGGTTGCGGCGGAGCCGAATCGTCGCAATCTTGGGCCTGGAACCCATTGGCACCGTGCGCTCTAGCCTGCTCGGAGGTTTCCAGTTTGCGACAGGGCAAAGTCGTCGGAAGATTGAGCCTGGAGAATTTCTCTAATTCGCTGGAATTAGTATATATTTAAGACTGTAGTTGTTAATGGAGAGCGACTGCTCTTGGGGCGGGTTTCTATACTTTGGCGCCCTCACCCTAACCGAATGATTTGACACCTCGGAGCTTCTGTCGCGCTTACCTTCACTCCCAAGCAAAGGCGGCTCCGCAGGACACAATGATGCTCTAGTCTGAATTCCCAGGAGTTTTATCTTCATGTCCAATCTGCCCCTCGCGAAGCAGCAGACAAATCGCCTTGCCTTCACAGTTACACTTCTTCTAGCTCTAGCGCTCCTGGCGGTAGTTTTATTGCCGCCGCGCGCGCGTGCGACTTTGCCGCCGAGCCAGGCGAGCACGGCCAAAAGTAAGCGCACCAGCCCAGCCTTCGTTCCAGGGGAAGTGCTTGTGCTTTATAAGAGCGAGACCGCGGCGAAGCGGCAGGCTGCCAAGGGGTTGGTTGTTACAGAGCAGGGACGCGCCCTAGGTATCCAGGTGGAACGCTTTGGCGGCTCCGACTTGGTCAGCGGCCTGCGGCTCGCTCGAGTACCACCCGAGGAGACCGCGAATGCAATTGAGGCGCTTCGTAAGCAACCTGATGTACTCTATGCGGAGCCAAATTACCTGTTGTATCCAGATACAACCACGCCTAATGATCCGAAATTCGGACAGTTGTATGGACTCAACAAGATTGGTGCACCGACAGCTTGGGATAGCCAACGAGGAAACACGGGTGTCGTAGTCGGAGTGATTGACGAAGGCATTGATACCTCCCATCCGGATCTTTTGGCAAATATTTGGACCAATCCCTCACCAGGTTCTATTTCGGGCTTTAACGACGACGTTCATGGCTATAACTTCGCAACAAGGAGCGGCATGATCCCCCCAGAAGATCATGCGACTCATGTGGCTGGAACAATTGGAGCCGTCGGTGGAAACGGAATTGGAGTAGTTGGAGTGAACTGGAACGTAGGTTTAATGTCCCTGAAATTCATAAACGGACGCTTTGGAGATACCGCGGACGCGATCGATGCTTGTGCCTATGCGAAGCAGATGCGAGATCTTTGGGTGAATACCGGCGGGGCAAAGGGTGCAAACCTGCGCGTGCTTAACAATAGTTATGGGGGCGGGCCATACGATCCGCTTTTCCTGGCCACGATCGATTCTCTGAAAGATTCTGGAATCCTTTTCGTTGCTGCTGCTGGTAATAAAGGCCCAGAAGATCCCGAACCAAACAACGATCTAGTATCCCACTATCCTTCGAGCTATGATGCGCCAAACGTTATTGCTGTGGCTGCTACAAATAGTACTGACGATCTAGCTTCTTTCTCCCATTTTGGCGCGAAGTCGGTACATCTAGGTGCTCCTGGACAGTCAATTCTGAGTACAACGCCTCCTGATCAGTCCAGTTGTACTCTGGAGTCGACTGATGCAAATGGCTATACCTACTCTCGATGTAGCGGTACGTCTATGGCGACTCCGCACGTTGCCGGAGCCGCGGCCTTGCTACTGGCTCATGCGCAGGCGCAGGGTATAAATCTAAGTGTGCAGCAACTGAAAGGCCTTTTGCTATTTAACGGAGACTCATTGCCGAGTCTTGAGGATAAAACGATTACAGGACGGCGCCTAAATGTGGCTAATAGCCTCCAGGCGCTTGTACAACCAGATACGACTGCGCCTGGGACAGTAATAAACTTCCATGTGAATAGCCAGAACGACCGTTCTCTTAATGTGGGTTGGACCGCATCGGGTGACGATGGTGCCTCTGGACGGGCTTCGCTCTACCAAATTACTTTTACGGACCAAAGCACTGGAATTACCCGTATCTTGAAAAATATTCTTCCTGCAACGTCCGGAACACCTCAAACGGCCGACGTGAAGATCCCATATCGTCACACCGCCGGAACGATGAGCCTTCGCGAATTTGATAATTGGGGTAATGAAGGCGGGCCCGCATTTCTGAACGTTTCTGTTCCTCTGGTCCAAGCTGACCCTTACGCTACTACACTCGGTCCTAGAACTGCCCTTACTACGGGTGGCACCGCTCTTAATCTCATTGGCGATGACTCTTACAAACAAGATCAGCCGCTCCCATTCGCTTTTCCGTTTTTCGGTAAAACCTATAGCTCCGTAACAATCTCGACCAACGGTAATCTTTACTTCGTAGACACGGGTGATACAGTTCCGCCGCCGCTCGGAGATCCGGCCGCCTTTTCGGCCGAGATGGTTGGGTTCAAGATGATCTCAGGCCTGTGGGACGACCTGAGAACCGACAGGCGTTCGGGGGATGATGTGTACATGGTTACGCCTGACTCCAGCCGCGTGATCTTCCGCTGGCAGGCAGTGACTTTTGGAGACGGTACTGCTGCAACGGAGTTTCCGGTTAACTTCGAAATCGAGTTGCAAAGCAATGGCACAATTCAAATTCGTTATGGTTCGGGCCAGAGTTCGCCGACTAATACGGGTTTGTTCCCAGTGGTCGGAATAGCCGGAGGTGAACCAGACGCTTACGTGACTACGACCCATACCAAGGAAACTCTTCCGTCCACGAATCTTACCAATGCGCAAAGAGTGACGTTCCTACCGCGAGTTGCCGTCAATCCTGCGGATAATGCCGATTTCTTTGTCAGTCAGCAATATCGTGATTTCCTCAATCGCGAGCCTGACCCGAGTGGGTTGGCGTTTTGGAGCGACGAGATCACGTCTTGCCCTCCCGGCGATCAACCGTGCATCGATGCTCGCCGCATTCGTGTGGCGGATGCGTTCTTCTTTGAGCCCGAGTTTCAACAGACGGGCTCTTACGTCTTCCGTCTTTACCGTGCGGCGTATGGGGATAGCCAACCGTTCCCCAATCCAGATGTTGGTAATCCAGCATTACCTTTTTTCCCAGCGGACCCAGATTTTCGTAAGCAGTTTCCCAGCTTCGAAAAGTTCAGGTCCGACAGGAGCCTGATTGACATTGTTCAGCTAGCACAAAGTAAGCAGGCGCTAGCAAATGCTTTTGTGCAACGACCAGAATTCACATCCCGCTATGGGACGAGCTGCTCGCAGAGTTTCATTACTCAGCTACTGACAACGATTAGCAACGCAGATCCAGGCGTCGATCTGAGTTCTCAGAATAACAATCTGCTGGGCCTTTGCGGCCAGGGAGGCCAGGCCGGCCAAGGGGCAGTTCTCTACCGCCTGGCTGATGATGATGCAGCGAATCCAATCAACAACCGCGCGTTTATTGACGCTGAATACAATCTGAGTTTCGTTGCCAATGAGTACTTTGGGTTTTTCAGGCGGGATGGTGACGCGAACGGGCTGAATTTCTGGCTGATCCAGATCAACAACCACCCGTTGCGCGATCCCGATACGCAGCACGCGATGGCCTGTTCACAGATAACTTCGTTGGAGTATCAACTGAGGTTCTCGAATATCACCACCCACACAAACCAGGAGTGTCCCCAGTAGTACGATCGTTGCCATCTGGCGGTGGCGGCTCTGCCGCTCCCCTTGCGGCACGCCTCCGGCTTACCGCGGTGCGCCCTCCCCATCGACCCTTCGGCTCGGCCGTTCCCCTTGCGGTAAGCCTCCGGCTTACCGGGGCACCGCGTTATTTCAATCGTGAATTGCAGCTATCCGACTGTGCGCTGCAACCGCAGCAAAAAGATCTGGTTCCGGTTTGGACCCTACAGTCGGTAGTGTTCCGTTAGTGTGACGGAGCACTACCCTACAGTCCCTACAGTCCCTACAGTCGCTTCGCTTGCGGTTCTGCTATTGTTCTGCGTAAAATGACGATTCTTTATCGCCGGGTGTGGCGGAATATCAACAAAACACCACGGGCGTGCTGCTGTAAGGTCTCCCAAAGGCATCTAATCGGCTCCTAATCCCGAATCTCGATTTCGGAGGACTTTGTGAAGCAAGCAAGGTTTGGGTTCTGCGCTCTCGTTGTGTTTATTAGCCTCATGAGCGCACCTGCTGCTCTTCAGGCCCAGACCCCAAGTGTTACCCCTGATCTATTTGTCTTTCAGCTGACTTCATCCACCGCTGGCGGCGCAATTAATCCTTTTGTCTCTATCGCCGGCGACATCAGCGGCAATGGCCGGTTTGTTGTTTTCCAGTCAAACGCCGATTTGGCCTCCGACAGAAACGCCGCTCGAAACAATGCCGATGGTAACCGTGAGATCTTTCTCATCGATTACGCTCAACGACGCATTTTTCAGATTACAAATACCAGAAACGTTCCGAACCCGGCCCCGAGTCCCAGCCCCACTCCGACCCCTACGCCGACACCAAGCCCCAGCCCGAGTCCCACACCTACGCCGGCGCCAACTCCGGCCGATCCGGCACAGGTGAAGATTGAAATCAGTAACAATCGGCCCGTTATCAGTTTTGCTCCGGCAGATACCGAGGGCGGTCGCGTTTTCACGATTGTGTTTAGTTCAAATGCACCGGACCCGGCCAACTTCGATGGTGTAGACTCCGACGGGACTCTTGCGACTGACGCGAACCAGGAGATCTGGATTTATCAATTACCAGCCGTTGCTGACATAGACCTCGCAAGTGGGGCCGATCTACCTTTTCAGGATTTAGCTGCCGGCACGTTTACACAAATAACCGACACCCCCGCCAGTCGTGCTCCGACTGCGGGAACGTCGAGCATTGCACCTTTTGTGGCCGACGATAATCGCAGTGCCATGATCAATGATGATGGTACGATTATTGCCTTTGTCTCAACTCGCAACCTGGTACCCGCGCCAGGCAATACTGACGCCAATCCCGAGCTCTTCTTCTACAATCGCGGCACATCCACGTTCATTCAGGCCACAGACACACACGATGTTCTCAACGGGCAGGGAGGCCTGGTCCAATCAGTATTCAATGAAAACCCTTCATTATCTGCTGATGGCTCGGTGGTGTGTTTCATCTCCAATGCGAACCTCGCAGGCGGCAACGACGATGGCAATGGTCAAGGTAACGCCGAGATTTATGTGGCCAACTTCAATGGTTCCTCGGTCAGCAATGTCAGGCAAGCCACACGCACCAAAAACGATGCGGGCAACTTCACGGTAAACCTGTTGAGTCCTGGCCGGCGCCTTAGCCGGGATGGGACCATGATTGCCTTTGAGTCGACGGCGAGTGATCCAAAGGCAAATGGCACAAACACCGCTTTCTATGCCATCTTTGTCTATACGATATCCACTGACACATTTGTGCAGGTGGGCCAGCGGGCACTGGCCTCCCCGGGTGATGTAATCCATTTTCCGACGTTCACGGATTACAACAGCACGCTTGGGCCAGCGACGCTGATTTTTACCTCGGCGCTGAACTTCAAGACCGATGGCTCGTTCCCCACTCAGGATCAAGACAGCACTGGCCTAAATCCCTCCCGTCAACCACAGATTTTTGCGACCCAGATTCCCGCTGCGACGACCAATACTTTTACTCGGTTAACAAAGAACCCACAGGGCACTTTTGGTGCGCTGCGCGCTCTGACAAGCGAGACTCGCAAGAGGATTGCCTTTAGCCTACAGGGAACTGAACTGGGCGGAGGAAATTTAGATCGCTCCTCTGAGGTCTATTATCTACTGACTCCCGCTGTTCTTAATGAATCGGCAGCCCAATTGTCATTCTTCACAGGCGCCAGTAACTTCCCGGTACCCAACGCGACTCCCAGTCCTAGTCCAAGTCCTAGCCCGACTCCCACTCCTTCTCCCGGAACTGTGGCGGCTGGGCTTGCTGCAGGTGAGCTGGCAATAATTCGTTCAACAGCAGATCTGGCACCAGGGAATCGCACAGCCGCCTCCGCCCCTGAGAGCAACCGGAGTCCAGCACTGCCTACAGAACTGAATGGTGTATCCGTCTCTGTGAATGGCGCTGCTGCGGGACTTTACTTCGTCGGTAACTCTCCCAAACAGATCAATTTCGTCGCACCTGTTGGTCTTTCTACGGGAGTGGCCACCGTTGTCGTCAATAACAATGGCACCGTCTTCCGTGGCTTTGTGTTGATTGTCTCTGCTCAGCCTGACATATTCACCTCTACCAATGATGCCGGCGGACGTGCGCTGGTCGTGAATGTCACTAATCCGCTCAGCCGGACACCAGAGCCTTTTACTGTTAAGTCGTTGGATCAGAGTGGAACCCTCGTGGCTACCGTTCTGGAAGTGACGCTGACGGGAGTCAGGGGTGCCAGTACGGGTGAGGTCAAGGTGATTGTAGGTACGACAGAGATCAGTGGGACGTCGATCCTATTCGTTGGACCAAACAGGGAGATGCCGGGATTTGATCTGCTGAACTTAACCTTGCCGGAGTCGCTCGCGGGGGGCGGCGACGTGCCAATTGTGGTGACGGTCACGCGGGGTGGCGCTACGTTTTCGAGCAGGTCGGCTGATACTGCGCCACACATCACCATTAGCCCGTAGTATGTCCCAACCACTCCCGAGCGTGCAGAAAGTCCTGGGCCCGCATGTTCCGCCGAACATGCGGGCTTTGAGTCTGCAGCGACTGATAGCGCGACTCCTTGACAGTGTTGAGTCTGGCTTCTAGCCTTGATAACTCCCGAGTTAAATGTTCCCTGTTCATCAGGCAATAGTCATACTCAAGCCAGTGAAGATCATTAATCCCGAATACACCGTCGAAAAGATTGTCGAAAGAATGAGAGATGGCGCTCGCCAAGCCCATGCGTTGGACGATTGGGTTACCGCGGAATCCGAGAATGAATCTTCAACAAGACAGGTTAGCGTTAACGGAAACTTAACTATTCAGCCTCTGACGCTGCAACCCGAGTTCGAACCTGCCGCAGACGATCGGTACCATGTTAACGATTTATTGAAGTTTCATGACCGAGCATTCTTGCAGAACGCTTATCGAGCAATTCTTAAGCGCGTGCCAGATGAAGCCGGATACAGCGGCTTTAGTGAGGCCTTGAAGTCTGGCCGGCTTAATAAGATCGACATTCTGGCTCGTCTGAGATATTCGCCAGAAGGACGGGCTAAGCGGGTTCGAGTCAGAGGCCTGCTGGCGCCTGCCGCCCTGAGAACAACCTATCGCATCCCTCTCATCGGCTATTTCCTCAATCTGTTAGTCGCGCTCTTGCGTCTGCCGGTAATGGTTAAACACCACCGGCAGTTCGAAACACATATTCTGGGCCAACAGCAGACGATGGTTGATCAGATAAATCACCTGGTACAGAGCGTAATGGCCCGAGCGGATGACGTCGCTGGTCGGCTGACAAGTTATAGGGAGTCATTCACTCGACTTGGTGTCGACATGCAGGCGCAGATTGAATCGCTGCGCGACGACCAAGCGAGCAATCATGAGGTCGTACTTGAACGCGTCGGGGACCTTACCAACTACGTGGAAGGCCGGTTCAACGAGGAAACACAGGAGCGACGGCAGGAGCTATGGACTTTGGGCCAACGTCTGGGCGAAACCTCTTCTCGATGGCAGGAAGAACTGACTAGCGTCGGCAAACGTTTGGACGAAACCTTTTCTCGATGGCAGGAAGAACTGACTAGCGTCGGCAAACGTTTGGACGAAGCCTCTTCTCAATGGCAAAAGCGGCTGGCTAGCGTCAGCGAACATCTGGACAAAGCTTCATATCAGTGGCAGGAGGGGCTATCTGACTTGGGCCAACGCCTGGGCGAAAATATTTCTCGGTGGCAGGAAGAACTGGTACTCGCGCGGAGCGAACTCGGCGAGCGTATTAGTCAATTGGGGAAGATTAGCGCAGAGCATGCGGCCTCCAACACCACATTATCTGCCCGAGGTGACCTTCTTCTCGAACGAGCAGACTCCTTGAGTCGTCAACTCGATTTCGTCACCAAAACTGCTTTTGATGAAACAGCGCGTGCCTTTCAAAAGTCTCAACAGGTGGCGGCTGAATTGGCTCTACAGGCCCGGCTTGTCACAAATTTGCTTAACGAAGTCGGCGCGCGGTTGCCGGATGGTCCGCTCGAAGAAGCTCAACTGCGAACCATGGTTGGTGAAAAGTCACACCTGCTCGATGCCTTTTACGCCTCTTTCGATGAGCAGTTTCGCGGGAGTCGTGAAGGCATTATGGAGCGCCTGAAGGTCTATCTTCCCTATGTGCAAAGCGAAAAGACGCCTGAAGCAACACCAGTCCTGGACGTGGGATGCGGGAGAGGCGAATGGCTCGAACTACTGCGACAGCATGGGCTTCCTGCAACCGGAGTGGATTCCAACACTGTCCTGATCCGGCAGTGTCGCGAGCGCGCCCTGGAAGTAGTCGAAGACGATCTATTGGACTATCTTCGAAAGTTACCGGACGAAAGTATTGGCACACTGACTGGTTTTCACATCGTGGAGCATCTGCCGCTCGAAGTACTAATTGCATTTCTCAATGAGACGATGCGCGTGCTGCGGCCAGGGAGGCCGATCATCTTTGAAACTCCGAATCCGCGAAACGTGCTTGTGGGAAGCTGTAACTTCTATTTTGATCCCACCCACCAAAACCCTCTTCCCAGTGAGGTCCTGAAGTTTTTGGTCGAGTCGCGCGGGTTTACAGGAGTGGACATTCTGCCTCTTAATCCCTCGGACGAAATGCCGGTGGCCGGAGATTCTGACTTGGTTGCCCGGTTCAACCAGTACTTTTATGGACCAATGGATTACGGCTTGGTGGCGTGGAAAAGCGCAGACGATAGACGATGGACGATGGACGATGCACGGACGAGCGAAAAACATAAAGGCTGTTAGTGAACGCTTGGTGATCAGTCTGGCCGGTGGAACCTTCTGCAATGTTTAGCGCTATTGACGTGGCCGCGCGTCTGCTTTGGGATCCCAGGTTGTATTCCTCATTACGTGGGAGCCCGGAGGCAAGAACGTAGATTTTGTCAATGTAGTCCAGCGAGAGTTGGTAAACTTTGAGGCGTTCAAACTTATACATGTGAGGTCTCCTTTTGTGAGTAGAGTTGAGGTTTAGCCGGTCGTCGTCGTCCTGGTAAGAATTATCCTATAAACTGGATTGACGAGTCCATGGTACCTGTAATCGCTAAGGAAAAACTCGAATCATCCTATCGTCCATCGTCTATCGTCTATAGTCCATCGTCAATTGTCTTCATAAACGAATGCGCATCCTGATTGCCACCACGCATGTACCCTTCATACGCGGGGGCGCCGAAGTTCACGCGGAAGGTCTGAGAGACGCGCTGCTTCGCGCAGGACATGAGGCGGAGATTGTTGCCATTCCCTTCAAGTGGTATCCGCCGCAGAGTGTTCTCGATCACATGCTCGCCTGCCGCTTGCTCGATCTTAGTGAGGTCATGGGTACACCGGTAGACCTAATGATCGGTCTGAAATTTCCCGCATATCTGATCCCCCACCCTAAGAAGGTGTTGTGGATTCTCCACCAGTTTCGAACCGCGTACGACCTTTGGGACCATAAGCTGGGGGATCTGATCTATCAACCGGACGGCGTGGAAGTGCGTGATGCAATCCGCCAGGCCGACAGGCAGGTTATTCCTCAGGCTGAACGCGTCTTTGCCAATTCAGCCAACGTTGCTGCGCGTTTAAAATGCTTCTCCGGTATTGATTCGACACCGCTGTATCATCCGCCCCCGAACGCGGATTTGTTTTACTCCGCCACCGCTGAGGATTATCTGTTTTTTCCGAGTCGTCTTTGTCTTCCCAAGCGGCAATCGCTGGTATTAGAAGCTCTCGCGCATACCAAACGACCCGTGCGTGTCCGCTTTGCGGGAACGGCCGATCAACCGGCTTACAGGAATGAATTAAAAAGTCTGGCGCGCACGCTTCGAGTTCAGGATCGGGTTGAGTGGCTGGGGCACGTAACTGAAGATCAGAAACGCGATCTCTATGCGCGAGCAGTCGGAATAGTTTATCCACCTATCGATGAGGATTACGGCTACGTGTCGCTTGAGGCCATGCTGGCCGGGAAGCCCGTCATAACTTGCACTGACTCAGGTGGTCCGCTCGAATTTGTTTTACACGAGCAGACAGGATTGATTGTGGAGCCCGCAGCCAGGAGTTTGGCGGTAGCTTTGGATCGAGTATGGGATGAACGCCAGAAAATGAAACAATGGGGCGAAGCGGGCCGAGCACTTTACGAGGAGATGAACATCACCTGGCCTGGCGTGGTACAAACCCTGTTGGAGTAGTCCACTATGAAGCTTAACTGGTTTTCTCCGTTGCCCCCAGCTAAGACGGACATTGCCCATTATACGAAGCGTTTGCTGCCAGCCTTATCGACAGTGGCGGAAGTCACGCTCTGGACTGAGCAGCGCACCTGGGATCGAGAACTGGAGAACTATGCCGAGGTCCGAAGCTATCGTAACCGGGGGATTCGGTGGCTGGAACTGAATCGCGCGGACATGACTGTATATCAGATGGGAAATAACCCGCGATTTCATGGAACCCTATGGGAGATCTCAAGACTGCACGGCGGCGTTGTGGTGTTGCACGATCTTCGTTTGCACCACTTTTTTGACGGCCTTTACCGTGTCAAGTATCGCGACAAAAAGACCTATTTGGCCCTAATGCAAAAATATTACGGTGAGCAGGGTAGAGAAGATGGAGCCATTTGTTATCGCAATAACGCCCGCAACATCGACTACATGGCCCAGCAGTACCCTCTGACTGAGCTCGCGGTTGAAAATGCACTTGGTGTGCTGGTCCATACGGAGGAAGCGCTGAAAAATCTGACTCTTGTCGGAAATTGGCCGCTTGCTTATGCGCCGCTGGTTTTCTCGGCCCCAGCACAAACACGCAGGAGAACAAACAACCGGCCTCCTTATAACTTGATTCTTTTCGGCTACATTGGAAGTAATCGACGGTTAGACGCGCTCCTGAGAGCGTTGTCCGAGCTGGATGAAAAAGACCAGTTTCATCTGAATATCTATGGAAGTGTGCTAAGTGGCGAGCGACACGTGCACCGGGAAATTCGGGCCCTCGGGATAAAAAGCCATGTCACACTGCACGGCTTCGTTAATGAGACTCAACTTGACGAGGCCCTTTCAGAGGCTGATCTGGCAATCAATCTACGCTTTCCTACCATGGGAGAAGCTTCTGGCAGTCAGCTTCGTATCTGGGCCCATGCACTTCCCAGCCTGGTCTCAGATGTGGGCTGGTACGCTTCGTTGCCGCGCGATACTGTCGCTCTGGTCCATACTGGCGAAAGAGAAACGCCCGATATCAAGAAATACATGCGGGCTTTTTTGGCTGATCCCAACGCGTTTCAGGCGATGGGCCAGAAAGGACTGGCGCTGCTGAGAAAGGACCATACGCCTGCTGCTTACGCGGCCACAGTGTTCGAGCTTGCAAAGCAGGCTTCGGCATATCGCGCACGCGCAGCTTCGCTCTCATTTGCGGGCAACCTGGGCGGGAGAGTAGCGAATTGGTTCGATGGCAGCACCTCAGAGAATATGCTGCGACGGATTGCCGATCAGATCTTTGCACTGGTGGAGAGCTGATTCAATGCGAATTGGCATTGATGGGCTAATTCTGTCGGATCCGCTGACCGGGATTGGCCATTACACGCTTGAGTTGGCGCGGCACCTGGCGCTTAATAATGGCTCTGATGAATACCTGCTGGTTTCGCCCCGCCCGCTATCCCCTGCGAACAACTTGCTGGGAGAAAAACCCGCAAACCTGGGCTTCCAGCACCTCACATTAAATCCCTTCACCAGGCATTGGTGGAGTATCGGGTTGCCACGCTTTATTCGCAGTAATCGAATCCAATTGTTTCATGGTACGAACTTTGAGGTACCACTGCGCCAGGTGTGTGCGACGGTGGTGACTATTCATGATCTCTCAATCCTTCTGCACCCTGAGACCCAACAGCGAAAGATAGTAAGACGCAGACAGCGGCGACTGCCTCTGATGGCGCGCAGCGCCACTATCATTGTTACGCCCACAGGAGCCGTGCGCGATGAAGTTGCAGAGCATCTAGGCATTTTGCCCGAGAAAATCGAGGTCGTGCCGGAGGCTGCCAGGAGACTCTTTAAGCGGCTCGAGCCAGAGCACACACTATCAACGCGAATGCGCCTGGGAATTCACGCCGATTTTTTGCTCTATGTTGGTACTTTGGAGCCGCGGAAAAATCTGCTGACGCTGGTCCGCGCTTTTGAAGAGGTTTTGCGTAAAAGAGCGAACGGGCTCCAATTAGTTCTTGCAGGGCGCAAGGGTTGGATGTTGGATGACTTGCTGACTTACGTGAGCCAATCGCCGGCTCGCGATCAAATCATCTTTACTGGTTATCTCAGCGATCAAGACCTGTGCGCGCTTTACAGTGCTTGTCTTGTGTTTGTCTATCCTTCGGTTTATGAGGGCTTTGGTCTGCCGCCTCTTGAAGCGATGGCGTGCGGCGCCCCAGTGATTACAAGTCGGATTTCCAGTATCACGGAGGTTGTCGGTTCCGGGGCTCGGGGAGTTGATCCCTACAGCAGTGAAGAACTATCCGAGGCAGTGATTGAACTGCTGGATGATCGCGCTCTGCGAGAACGACTCTCAGCTGCGGGCAAGAACCGGGCGCAAAGTTTTTCCTGGACCGAAACCGCACGGCGCATGCGCGATATTTATCACGAAGCAATGCAAAGATTTGACTCCAGATCGTAGTCGAAATCTCTCAGGTATAGGGAAGGGGGCAAGGCAGGCTTCTGGATAGGAGAGAGGCAGCTTGAGTGATTGATTCCACGTTGAATGACATTCAAAGTTGAGCGGGGGCGGCGACAGACTGAAACTTGACCCATTCCTGTCCAGAAGCCTGCCTTGCCCCCTTCTTCCCTACCAACCTGAGAGGTTTTCCATAATGAATCCGACCTGGCAGATGTATTTGAACAAGCAGACTTCCCGGCGGCAAAATCTCCAAAGTCAAAGGGCCGGCATATAAGTGCCGGCCCTTTACCAGAAAGCAAGCTAGCTTACTCGCTCAGAAAAGCTTTCTTACTGCGGACACTCTTGATTCGTGTGGGTCACATTTGACCCAAAACGAAGTTGATATTCAGTCGAGGTAATAAAGGAGCAAACCATGGCGTGCTGAACCTCAGTGTTGCGCAGCGGATAACGGCTTATCTGAAACATCCAGAAGTTGAAACCGTCCGTGTCGGGGTCGCGGCGCAGATAACCAAAATACTCCCCGACCACAAACAAACGATTGTATTCCGCATCTACAAATGCCTGGTTCGTTTCGATGGCTCGCAATATGGCGGCTCGGCCATCATTGGTGCCGTTGTAAAGAGCCATCAAACTTGAACGCTGAGACGACAAGTCGACCTGCGAATTGTTTTGGATTGTGGACAGCAACTTGTCAACAAACTGCGCGGCAGTCATGTTCGCCGGATAAGCTGCAATGAAGCCCGCTCGTTGCACGAAGTCAAGCGCAAAGGCGGTTTTTGAAGGATCCAGATTAGCCCCCACCTGTATTTGCCGTCGATCAGGGCCGAACTGAGCATAAGGTGGATCGGCGCCGAAAGAAGCCCGGTACAGGTGATAGACAAAGCCTCCAGTCTCGTGAAACTCCTGCTCAAAGAAGAAGGCATCTGAAACAGCAATCCGCCGGGCATTAATGCATAGCTGGTCTCCGGCAGGACAGGAAGTGATCTGACTAATCCAATAATCGAATCCCACCTGGTCGGGAAACCTGCTGAGGAAGTCGACATATTGCTGATTCACGAAAAAGTCAGCATCGTCGATCGTGATGACCTGATTAGTGCCGGGCCGCAAGCGCAGCGGTTTAACTTTGATATCACCGTAATACAGTTCCGCGGGAAGGTTGGGACCATCAGGTTGGACAATTCTCAGGGTTGGCGCCTGGCCCATCACGTTAAACGCGCCAAGCATAACCGTCAGAAGGCACACTGTAAGCTTAAGCATCACAAACTCCTAGATTCTGTTGGCACGACTGCCTTTGGTCATCCATTTCCCAGAGAACAAGGATAAGGTCATTCTCCGTGCAGTCTTGTGAAAGGCCCGGGGCTGACGCCTAATCGCGAAGTTTAGTGTAGCGTGGGCTAAATCCCTTGTCAACGATTCCGTATTCGGCAGAAAACACTGTATGCCCACTGTTTTCCTCCATATTTGGGCGCTGCATGCGGTTGCGCCGGCACTAGCCGCTAGCCCGATTGCCATAGACTTTTCTGGATATTTTGGCCCGATTAATTCGAGTCAAGCATTCATCTTAAATATAGGAAAAGCGTGGTACCATCCGCCACTGCAGGACCTGTCCCTATCCTGGCCGGTCAGTGTGACGGGCGGTTCGCCCCCCTCAGAGCTTCAACAATGAGACCCTTGGCTCCAATTCTTGTCATTGTCATCCTAACGGCGCTGCTCTTGCCGGTCCGAGCTGGAAACCACGAATCGGCTGACCGGAAACTGGTTGGAAGGGCAAGGTGGTCCGGTAACTCCATAACCATCGCAATATCAAATTCACTCCAGGCTCCCGGCCCCAATTTTGCCGCCGGAAGTGACGTGGTTGGCGCATTCCATCGCGCTCTCAGTCGTTGGTCCAGCGTTGCAAATGTGACGTTTGTTGAAACCAGATCGACTTTGCAGTCCATCAGCCCTTCGGCAAATGGCGACGGCGTTAGCCTCATCACTATCGCTGATACGCAGGAAAACAACAGCCTCTTTAATGGTGCGGAACTGACCGGTCGCACGCGAGTTTTTTATGATGAGCTCAAAGGCTCAATTGTGGAAGCGGACATTGTGATTAATCCGCATCCGGTCTCTTCAGAAGGCTTGCCTTTGCAGTTCTCCACTGACGGCAGTCCCGGAACTTACGATCTGGAATCAACACTCGCCCACGAAGTGGGGCACCTTCTGGGACTCGAACATTCTCCCGTGATCGGCTCGACTATGCAGCCACGTCAGGCCTTGAACGGAGTTTACAAACTGCCTGCTACAACGGAACGCACTCTGAGCGAAAACGATCAAGCAGCAGTTCGCAGCCTGTATGGTCCCTTTGACAATTTGTCTGCAATCGAAGGAAGGATGGTCACCAGTTCCCCGGAAGGCCTGTCGATTCCCGCCTCGGGCACACTGGTTTGGGCTGAGAATGTCATCTCGGGTCGCGTTGTCGCCAGCAGCATCACTTCGTCATCGGGGACTTTCCGTATAGAAGGTATTCCACCCGGGGATTACCGGGTGCTGGCAGAAGATGTGCATCTTCCAATTTCAGGTTTTGCCGAGCCATCTGCAGGCGACGCATTCACTGTCTCCATTCGGGGCTCAGAAGTCGCCAATAGAGTTCGAGTACGTTCTGGCGTAAATACATCACTGAACATCGTTTTTGTCCAAGGAGCTACTTCTCAGGGAACTCTGAAGCCCGGCTGGCTTGGAATGAATGGTGACCTATCCACTACGCCTGTGCCCCTCGAAGCGGGCCAACGATTTACGATCTATGTAGCCGGCACCGGAGTAGATGCAGTGCCTGGTAGTGGTATTACCGTTACCTCGCCATTCATGACTGTCGATGCGACGAGTCTGAAGCGGCAACAACCTTCCTTTTCATCTCCCGTGATCAGTTTCGACGTGACGGTGGCGCCTAATGCGCCTGCCGGAGAGTACACGGTTCGCCTGGAGTTAAACTCCGGCGAGGTCGCTTTCCTTACAGGCGGGATTACGATTGATCCGGGAACGGAACTGGCGGTAGCGAATGCCGACGACGATCCTGGATACTTTGTTGCTCATCACTATCGCGACTTCCTGGGCCGCGAACCCGACCCTGAAGGGTTTGGGTATTGGGTTGGACAACTCAAACAGTGTGGTGAAGAACAAGAGTGTCTCCGCAAACGCCGGCTAGCAGTTTCCGCTGCTTTTCTAGGGGAGAGAGAGTCTCAGGATTTGGGAGCATTTGTTTATGGCCTCTACCGGGCGACGTTGGGGCGGCCTCCTAAGCTCGTGGAATTCATTGCTGATCGCGAGCAGTTGCAGGCGTCGACCGTTGCGGATAGCAGGAAGACGTTGGCCCGGGTCTTTGTAGAGCGCACTGACCTGCTGGAGAAGTTTCCGACGGAAATGACTGCTGAGCAGTTTGTTGATCGTTTGCTGTTAACTGTCAATGAAGGATCGGGAGTTAATTTGCAGCCGGAGAGACCGGCCTTGCTGGCTCTTTATGATGGAACCGTAGCGGGACGTGCGGCAATCATCCAAAGAGTGATCGACAACGTGGCGTTCAAGCGAGCTGAGTCAACCAGAGCATTCGTGCTACTACAGTACTTTGGTTACCTGCGCCGTGATCCGGATCCCGCCGGTTACGAGTTTTGGATCAATACGCTGAAGAACAGATCTCTAAGCGACCCAGGGGTGCGTCAATCCATGGCTTGCGCTTTTCTCACTTCGGCGGAGTATCAACTTCGCTTTGGCAATCTTGTTACTCACGACAAGAAGGAATGTGGTCGCTAAGTTGGCTGCCGGCCACATTTCGCAGCTGATACGGAGTCCAGCCAAACCGAGTTCCTATTTTAGGAGGGTTACACCGTCATCAATTCAGCGCTTTGTAGAATCCTTTGCAATGGCTTCATTCAACAAAGCAACGATATCGGGGTGTTTCTTCGCGGTGGCAAGTGTGAGAGGCGTCTCTCCGTCCGGCTTCTTTAAAGTGGGGTTGGCGCCTTTTGCCAATAACAGCTTAACCGTTTCAGTGTGACCGTTCCAGCATGACTCAGACAGCGCCGTGTGACCATACTGGTCAACGGCATTGACCGGAGTACCTTTGTCCACTAGTGCAATTAAAGCGTTATTGTCGCCTTTACCAGCTGCCTCTACCAGGTCGGAGACATCTTTGAACAGATCGCGCAATTCTTTATGGTCCACTGAGAATGTCAGAGGTGTTTGGCCATCATTCTTCTTAGCGCTGATATCAGCTCCGTGATCAAGTAGGAATTTTGCCATCCCCACATGGCCGGCAAAAGCGGCTTCCATTAGTGGCGTATTGTTTGCACTGCCTCGAAAATTGACATCCACACCCTGGTCCAACAGTTGTTTTGCCATATCGACATTGCCTGTTCCGGCGGCATGGAGTAGTGCGGCGCCATCCTGACTCACTGCCGGAGTGGGCTTGACGGGTTGGGCAGGCCGCTCTGCTACGGGCTTATTACAACCAGCAACCACAATGATGAAAATGAGCAGAAACAGTTTAAGCGCGTGTCTTTGATGGATTGTCATCAATAACCTCTCTTTGTTCAGTTCTTTCGCTCCGTCACTGTCAATGGTAAAAGAAGTGGCTGTGTGCCGCATTGTTCAAACCAGCAAATATCCTGGTTAACCAGATCCACCTTCAGAGCATAATTCCCAGGCTCGGCCGGAGTCTTCTGTTTAATCTCCAGCGTGACTCTCTCTCCCGGAGCTAGTGCTCTCTGCAGTGGAGGCTGACCGTGCACCTCTACTACGGTTTGCCGATGCTCATTCAAAAACTTTAGCCCAATACGAACGGTTCCTTTCACAGGCGCCTGACTCACGAGCCACAGCGTATCTCCGGTATTGGCTAACTCTATAGTCAGCTGCAGCCACTCGTCATTGTTAATAGACGATGGCCATTCGCTTAATAGTCGAAACTCGGCCCGAAGATTGCCAGGATTCGAGCTGTCGGGCATCCCCACACGGGCGCCGTCTCGAGAAACTTTTTTCGCCAGCAAGTAGTTGAATGCGAATTTTTCGAGAAATCTGATTCGCTCCCCATCTATCCTAGTCCGCTCGACTAATTTATTGATCCCAATATAGTCTCCCACAATAGCGAAGCCGTGATTGTTGAGCAGTTGGCAAAGGTATTCGCTGGAAAAAGGGGACTCCAAGGTTTCATACTGCCTCATAACGCTTCGTAATTCTTCTTCATTGCCGGAGCCCTCCGGAGGTCGTTCTCCCTCGAGCACAAAAAACAGGCCACCATAGTTGAGCATGGCAGCAACGTTCGCGACGACCACATGCTCATTCTCGAAATGATGCAATGAGTCGTAGCAAAGGATGGCGTCGAACCTTTCTGAGAGCGGTCCAGCTTCAATGTCGTGGACCAGGAAGCGATACTTGAGTGGTGTCTGGTGATCGGAACCGTATGGCACGCGACTTAATCGCTCATTAGCCATTTCTATCAGATCAGGACTGACGTCAATCCCCGTGCAATCATATCCGAGACGTGAAAAGTATTCGCAGAGCCATCCGGAACCACAACCCACATCCAGGACACGAGCGCCAGCTGGTAATGCCAGCACGTAAGCAATGTTGGCGAAATCACAGAAATGCCGGTGAGTGTCTTCATCGAGCCCGTCGCCGGACCACCTGCTGATCTTGTTCGCCAAATTGTAGAACGGCTTTGTGTAGAGATGGTACCGATTGCTTTGATCGAGTCTGCGAGGATACTCGATCGCGCCTTGGCGGTAATTGAGGCCCTCTATTTTTTGAAAACGGTCTCCCGCCACGTTGTAATCCTTTGTAGCCCGACAACCCTCGCCCGCAGGCTATTCTCGTAATCCCGTAAGTTGTGGCTCGCCCTGGCTCTCTTTTTTTAGCCATAACGCACTCGCAGCGTTACGACTGCCGAGTGGTGTCAGTTGGGGAATGCGCCGGAAAGAGGCATGTAAACTGCAAAAGAGGTTGTAGCGGAAAACAAGCCATAAGGCCTTGATGCCGTCTTTGACACCAATCTTCTTTCCTTCCTCGTATGTTCTGCCGTAGTAGCTGATCGGCACCTCGTAAATAGCGCATCCTAACTTGGCAGCTTTCGCCGTAACCTCGACTTCGAAGCCAAAACCATTCGATGTAATCACCATATTTCGTATGATCTCACCCTTGAACGCCTTGTAGCCTGTCTCTATGTCCGTCATGTTGAGATTGGTCAGCATGTTGGAGAGGAAAGTCAAAACCTTGTTCGCCAGAAAGTGGTAGAAATACAAAACGCGAGTTGCGCGTCGTACCAGGAAGCGAGAGCCATAAACCACGTCAGCATACCCTTCCAATATTGGTTGAATAACCTGAGGAATATCGGCAGGATCGTATTCACCATCGGCGTCCTGAACTATAACGATGTCTCCAATCGAGAGAGCGAAACCAGTCTTTAATGCCGCTGTTTTTCCGGCGTTCTTCTCGAGCCGCAAGAAATGAACGCTCGGATATGAGTTCTCCAGGGCGCGGGCTATCTCTGTGGTCCCATCCGTAGAACAGTCATCGATTATGATCACCTCAAGTACCAGGGGAATCGTCAGAACCTTAGTGACGACCTCAGCGAGCGACTCAGCCTCGTTAAAGACGGGAATGACAATGGAGATGGAGGGCGAAAGTGTCAGGGTGTCAGCCATAGTCACAATTTGATCGACTTAGTTCCGCAGGCTTCTTGTCAATCTCATTTACATCTTCTCTGCGATTAGCAAGACATTCTTGCCGACCGGTGGCGCCATCGTCGATTCAATAATTTTGGAAATAGGAACCAAAAACTTGTCATAGAGATGGACCAGCCCCGACTCCATGCTGGTCGATTTAAGCATGCAGTACTTTAGCCACCATGGAAAAATGCCAAGAAAATCCAGATACCTTAGGTTCAAAACTTTAAATTCAGTCCTCACGCAGGTCTCCTCAAGTTGGCCTGCAGTGTAACGCCTATGGTGCCCGACCTGTTGGTCAAATTTTCCGAATAGCCATTGGAAAGCGGGAACAAGAATAAACAATCTTCCGTGAGGAGCCAGGGTTTGATGCACGCTCCGGAGCTCAGATTCATCGTCCAAAATATGCTCTAGTACGTTTACATATACAATGGAATCTGGCCGCTGACGCATCCTGATCTCCTCCGCAACTTCAGTGAATAGTCCGTTGTATATCTTGATTTGCGTTGCGGCATCCATTCTTCTCACCCTTTCACAAAGAATGTGATGCATTTTCTGTGAAGGTTCAACTAATGATAGCGACTCAATGCTGTCCTTCAGAAATAGTTCCGAGAAGGAACCAATTCCTGCGCCAACTTCCACTATTCGTTTACCGAGGAAAGGTTTGAAGATTCCCATAATCCAATTGTGATAGTTCACTGCACAAGCCATTGCTTCCAGATCTCTACCTTCATAGATCGCACCTTCACTCATGACCTGAGCTTTACAGTCGTAATTCGTACTTGCGGTCTTTCCATTCTCGGTAGCAAACGGTTGTGCATCCTGAACCATAAGTGTTGTTCTCTAAAAGCGACAGTGTTTACCGCACTGCGAAGCGTGAGACATACTCCTTGGAAGTTATGAAACTACGCACTAAGGGGCGATAAGCCTTGGGGCCGTCTCTGTCAAGCTTTTCCAACCAGAACCTATATCCCGTCGGGTCGGGATCTCGCTTTAGATAAGCAAAGTAAAGCATTAAGACGAATGTGCGATTATATTCAGCTCTTGATAGAGCCGGGTCCTCGATAACCTCGCGCACCACCGTCTCTCTGGCACGACCGGATTCCATTTGACTCAAAAGTTGTTGGCGTTTTTCGTTTAAGTCGACTCCGGAAGAATCTTTCACTCTCTTAAGAAGAGTATCTACAAACTGATTGGTGTTCAAAGCTAATGGATAGACGGGAGCGAACTTGCTGCTGTTCACCCAGCGCTGCAGCAGTTTGCTCTTGGCGATGTCGATATTTGACAGCCTAGCTAGCTCTTCTCTGTCCTGCACGAATTCCTCGTAAACAGCCTGGCGCCCCAGAATACCTCGGTAAAAAGCATGGATGAAGAGAGCTGTCTCCTGAAACTCATTGCTGAGGAAGAACGCGGCGGCAACATTGAGGCGCCACTCTGCCAGACAAGCGGCTGACGGTCCACATCGCTGAATCTGGTCTGACCAATACCTTAGACCTTCAGAATCAGCTTCACGACCAAGAACATCATGATACTGGGTTCGGACGAACGTGTCAGCGTCGTCCATCGCTGGCGGCAACTCCGTCGTGGTCGCCCAGTTTGGTTCTAAGTCAGGCGGCAGCTGAAATGGCAAAGTGGCCTCACTGACGACGTTCGGCTCTGTTTTGGTTACGCTATAAAGATCATCTCCTTCGCCATAGGTTCTGATGTATCTCAGGCGTCCGAGAAGAATGCCTTGCCCGACGATCCTTTGCATGTCGAGTCGCTTCGCGGGGTCCAGAAACTTATTATGAATTACCAGATAAGAGCACGGAATCGACTCCAGCAGGTCCAGAAAAGATCCAGGAATTGGACTGGCTTCGGTGAGCGACTGGATCTGCTGTGGTATAACTGGGGGAAACCCTGAGACCGCAGTGACGAGTGGGCGGCCATGATCGGCGGCGCGCAGAACGTAGCCATAATTTTGCATAAGGCCGTAGCCGGAAGGTAACTCAACAATTCCGCCGGCCATCGGAGTTTGCTTGAACCACATCGTTAAAGCGTCAGGATCAACTGCTCCTCGAATCAGCTCAAGTGGTGCAACGCGCTGCTCGACGAGCAGGGCCGCGGCAATGATCACATAAACAGCCACTGGTTTGACTCGGCACCAGTGACGTCCCAGGAGTTGAGCCAGCTGGCTTGTTCCCAGTCCGGCCAGAATCACCAGGCCAACATAGCAGATCATCGCCCAGCGCGCAGGAACCCGAATACTACGGAAGAAAGGAACAAATTCATAAAGCGTTCGATAGAAAAGGCAGTTCATTCCGAGAGAGCCGGCGAACCCGGTTACCGTCCAGATGATTCCAATCCAGAATGCATCTGACCGCCGCTCGGAACGAATTGAGGCCAACAAACTCCCTTGCGTGGGGCCGGTTAAGAGAACAGGATAAGCAAGCATCAACCTCGCGATCAAGGCAACTCCACCGATCGCAAGGACTATGTATGGGTTATAAAGCCGGAACAGATAGACCCCGAGTATGCGCAGTTTGAAAAAACCATAGCCCGAAATCGTGACGAATAGCACACCACAATTGATAATCACCAGGTCAAGTAATATTGCGACTCTCCCTGAACGAATTCGCCGAAGCTCGAGATTGTCATTATCGCCACGCGCTCTCACAAGGAAGACAGAGGCCAGCATTAGGAGCAGCGGCACAAAACCAGGGAAGAGTTCCTTTTCACCCGCTCTGGATTGGGCATTGAGGCCATGCCACATCCTATTCCTGAAACTGGGGACGAACCAGTGAATCAGTCTGGCGGAAAAGAATCGCGCTTCCTCCACACTGCGGGTAAAGCCATACAGATTAGCGACTCGAACATAAGGTAACAGAAACGGAATGAGAGACAACGCAGCAACAGTCAATGCAGACAGGCCACGAAACCATATTCGAGTGTCGCGCCAGCCCCCGTTGCGAATTAGCATTAGAAGGATTGTGAGGCCGAGTGGTATGAGCGTTAATACAAACCAGTGCACAGACGTAAGAGCATTCAAAAAGAATGAGACTCCTAGCCATGTAGCAGAGCCCCAACTCCGTCGCCGCATGAAGAGCACAAGTGCTTCCAATAGGATCGGTATCCATCCGGACGAGAGATACATTAGGTGGGCAAGTTGGCCAAAGCGATAGGGCACGAACCCGAAGGCAATGCCACTCACCCAGGCAATACCAGTTGACTCTGTCAGCGTGCGAGTCAACCGGAATGCGCCATAGGCGGAGAACGCAAATCCGAGAAGAGTCGCAATGCCGGTGACGGTCAAGGGGCGCAACCCAATGGCAAACAGCGGAAAGCAAAATATCGCACTTCCGTAGTTATGTTCGCTGAAGGCTAAAGTGTAACTGTAAGGATAAAAAATGTTGGCGTGGAAAAGCCGTAGTGGATCGGTGAATGTTTGATGGTAGTCCCACCAAAGATTCCAGGCGACATAGTATGGATCACCGGCGTCTGAAGCAGCATCACGCAAGTGCATTACCCATGGCCACGTCATCGCAATTGTGAGGATTAAGAAGGCGACGAACACGAGTAGTTCCCGGACAGCATTTGGCCCGAGTATTTTTCGTGAAGCGCGAACGTAGACCGTCTTAACGTTCAAAACCTTTCGTTCCAGTTTGCCCAAGGAAGAGTTCTCCAGGAGCGGCAAGTTTGTAACCGTTGCCCGCTTGAGCCTTGTTGCCTGTATTTCCAGCAAGTAGAATAACGCCGACGTGCATACTCTCGACGATTCTGTCGAATCTAATTACGAAGTCAATGAAACTCTTTAAGGCTGGCGTTCAGTTTCAGCTGGACGGGCGCATTGCTGCTATTCACATCTGTCTGAATCTCGTTAGGAGTTTAAGCAACTGTCATGCGCAGAAATTGGCCTTCTATATCGCGACCCAGTGAACTGTTGATTGCGGCGTCGCTCTTCGTGGCATCACTCTCCATCTATCTGCTCTCGCCTGTTCATCAGATTACTGACTCCTCTTATTCCATGCTATTGAGCGAGTGCCTCATTCACCACAGAAGTTTCGAACTAGGCCGCCATTATGCCTTGCCACAATACCAGCCCGACTGGCTGCTTTACTACTTTCGAAATGGCAATATTTACCAGTTAGAATTGGTTAATGGGCACCTCTATTATCATCTCCCGCCTGGGGCTCCCATCCTCTCCGTGCCCTTCGTGGCCGTTATGAATATGTTGGACGTGTCGGCGGCTAATTCGGATGGCACATATAACGCTTGGGGCGAAGAGAGAATTGAAATGATCCTGGCCGCCCTATTGATGGCCTCGCTCGTTACTGTCTTCTTCTTTACCGCAAGGCTGGTACTCCCCACCGGCTGGAGTGTAGTCGTTGCGCTGGGCGGGGGGCTGGGCACTCAGATTTGGAGTACGGCGTCTCGAGCTGTATGGAGCGATACGTGGGGAACTCTCTTGCTGGCCATCGTCTTGCTCATGCTCCTGGCGCAGGAAGCGGGCAAGCATCGTCTCAAACCAGTGCTTCTGGCCACTCTTTTGTCGGTGCTTTACATAGTCAGGCCAACTTATTCCGTTCATATTCTGGCGGTCACAGTTTATCTCTTCTTCTTTCATCGACCTTTATTTGTCCACTACGCGACAACCGGGATGGCGTGGTTCGCGGCCTTCATGCTTTATTCATGGTCTCTCTATCGTCGACTGCTGCCGTCGTACTTCAATCCTGGCAGACTGCATTTTGCAGTTGCTATAGAAGGTCTTGCTGGTAATCTTTTTAGTCCCGGGCGCGGACTACTGATCTACGTGCCAGTACTCATCTTCGTGGCTTACTTGCTGGTTCGTTATCGTCCTGATATAGCGACTCCTCGTCTCGTGCTTATGGCAGTGTGCGTAATCGTCTGCCATCTTGTGGTTACCTCCGCAACTATGCAATGGTGGGGGGGCTTTAGCTTTGGACCGCGCTTCACCACCAGTTTGGTACCCTGGTTTACCTTGCTGGCAGTTATTGGAATACAAGCAATGCGCCGACACCATTCCATTGTTGCTGGAGCTGCAAGGCTAGCGCACGGCATTGAACTGGCAAGCGGTGCCGCTTTGTTGCTGTTGAGCATAACCATCAATGGCCTTGGCGCGATAGACCATGCAACCTGGTTTTGGAATACTCGTCCCTTGAACATCGATCAGCATTTTGAACGTCTCTGGGACTGGAGACAACCGCAGTTTCTGGCCGGTTTCATTCATCCGCCGTTGCCGAAAGAGATACCGTTCTTGAGATTTCAGCGTTTGGCGTTCGCGAAGTCCGAGACTATTCCTTACCTCTGGTACGGATGGAGTCCCGCAGAACCTGACTTTCGCTGGAGTGAAGGAAGCGAGGCTGCGGTAGTGTTTGCATTGAATAAGCCCACTGATATTTTGCTGACGATTAAGCTATTGCCTTTCTTAATGCCTGACAGACACCCACAACAACGTGTTTCAATCGTTTTGAATGGTCGCCCAATCCAGACTCTCACACTCACTAAAGCTGAACTATCTGAAGAGATCTTATTGTTGCCTGAGAGCAGCCTGCAAACAAACAACATTCTGAAGTTTGAGCTTCCCGATGCGGTATCACCCGCGTCGTTCGGGTTGAGCACAGACGAGCGAAGTTTGGGAATTTCCGTGTACTGGATGCAGTTTCAGCCCAAAGAGAGCACTCGCTAGAATCAGACCCTCATGAAGAAGCAGCCGGAGTGGAAGAAAGGTCTCCTGTGGGCCAGGCGTTCACTTACGAGTTTGGGCGGCCCATTCGTTCTGAGTCTCGGTTTCACGCTCGCCATGCTTTACCACTATGTTGTTCCGCTGACGGCGCTGCCCTTTTCAGAAGGCATCAAAGCCCAGGACTGTTATCAAATGGTCTGGAACCTGTGGTTCGTTAACGAGGCGATAACAAACGGACAGAGTCCTTACCGGACAGATTTGCTCTTCTATCCGCTCGGCGCAGGCCTTAGTCATCACTCGCTCGCGGCCGGCTACTTCCTGCTGACACTGCCAGTGAAATTATTATCTCACGGCAATGTGATGTATCCCTTCAAGAGCTACCGTTTAAGCGTCCTGCTATCGTTTACCTTGATTCTCTACTTCAGTTTTCTCACATTGCGTGCGCTCGGGTTTGGCGGCTGGGCTGCGCTAATCCCACCGGTTGCCTATGCGTTTGGCGCTTTCTACATGGAACACCTGCTCCACCTGAACCAGATTGCCGGATTCTTCATTCCGCTCACAGCTCTTTGTCTTATTCGTTCTTATCAGCAGCCTGTCACTGCGCGTCTTATGACCGCAGCGCTGGTTGCCTCTTCGGCTGTCTACTTTACTGAACTGTCGCTCTATATCTATATGGCTTTCGTGGTTGTGATTGTTTCGTTGTGCATTTCACCTGTGGCAAGAAGAGCACTCTTTGAGAAGATCCGGCTGGCTGGTGCACAACGATTGTTACTGAGTCTGACATTATTTGCATTGATCATCAGCCCCTTCTTGATAACCTTCTTTACGCTCAGAAGTATCAAGCCACAGGCAGGTGAGACTTCGCTTTACTCTGCCGACCTGCTTGGCTTTTTCATTCCCGTTTGGGACCACTCCAGTATTTACGCGAGATTGATTTCGGGGCTTAGTTCGAGTCTGCGGGCTGGCATGGGCGAGCCTTTTCTGGGCTTTCCAATGCTTTTGCTGACAGGTATTGCGCTCGTCCGGTCTGAAAGAAGATTTATTCGCTTTAGCGCAGTGGCTGCGTTATTTTTCTTTGTTCTCAGCCTGGGCCCCACGTTGAAAATATTGGGCGCAGAGACCGGGATTCCCTTGCCTTACGCCGCATTCATGCGGGTGCCGCCGTTCGATCTTTCACGCGGTCCCGTCCGGTTTGTGGTAATGGGCAGCTTCTTTCTGATGATCATTGCGGCAAGTGGCGCTGCGTGGTTGGAGCGGAAGGTCAGCGGGACGCACGGGACACGCTGGACTACGGTAATCATGGCAGCGCTATGTCTTTGGGTAATCGCCGAATCCTATGTTCCCGCGCCGCATCAAAAAGTTGTTACCGTGCCTCGAGGATTGGAAAAGGTCGTCCCCGGCCCCGTCTTGAATCTTCCGTTGATCCGTAACGATGGCTATGCAGAGATGCTGCAAATCTTTCATCGTCAACCAATCGCCACCGGCTTTCTCGCCCGGTACACGTCCCAACAGAACCAGCAGTTCGCCTACCTTGAGAGGCTCTTCAATAAGGGTGGCAGCGAATTTTGTAATGGCATCAGAGCCATGGGTTTCCATAACATTGTGATCGCCCCGAATGACATTATTCCTAACGCACTCAGCATCGCGCCACTTGATTTGGCTCAGTGCCCAATGAATGTGGTGGATCTGCGCAGCGGAGATCTTTATTCCAAGGTTGATCAAGAGAGACCGGACCAGTTTCCACTTTACAAACCTGGCACCCAAGTGGATTTTCGAACACCCGAATCAGAACAGTTTCTATGGTATGGCTGGAGTGGTAGGGAGACCACACACCGTTGGAGCGATAGAACCAGGGCCGCAGTCGTTTTCGCCTTAAACGAATCGAAGCCTTTGATCTTACGTGCACGGCTCGGAGCGTTTATCGTTCCTGGCGCGGTCGATCAGCAACGTGTGGAGATTGAACTCAACAGCCACGAAATCGCCGAATTAATTTTGAGGGACGCGCAGCCGAGGGAATACTCGGTCAACCTGCCGCAGCAGTTCTTGCGAGAAAGAAACGTGCTTACCTTTCGACTACCAGATGCTGAATCGCCGTCAACCTTTAAATTGGGCAATGATGTCCGCCTGCTCGCCATTAGGGTTGATTGGCTTGAGCTCGACTCCGAGTAGGCACGGCTGCTCCGCGCGCTGCGGCGACACCTTCTATCCAGGCGTCAAGCAGAACCAGTTCTCCTGCGTCAAGCATTTCTGCTTTCACCAAACTGTCGTAGCAAACCCGCAAGTTATCACTGATATGTTCCAAACCCGTGCGCAACGAGACGCTATCCAGAATCTTACCGATGGCCCCATTGTGCAGGTAACCTGGCAGCTCATCTTCAAAATCGCTCATCAGGTTGTGCTCATTGCGATGCTGCTCACCGGTTGGTCCTTGAAATAGGATGCCCCAGTTGTTAGTCCAGGCGATACGCTGGGCGATGAAACTTCGCCAGATATCGGTCATACGAAAACTACAGGAGGGCAAGTATAAGAGCAGAAAAGCGTCTGCCCACCAGGCAGTGTTCTGACTGTTGAATGGGGACCAGGTGCCAGTGGTCAGGGCAATGCGTCGAGTTCGGTTAAAGGACAGTGGTAGCGGAAGAGTAAGACGATAGATAGCATCAACGTCCGGATCCGAATCGGAGAGGGCCTGCTGAATCGGGCAATCAACCAACTGACGATTGAGCACCTCAAAACCGGGCATTGGTCCGCCCACATGTTCGAGGGGCAGACCACGAGGCCAAACATTCACGTCTGAGAAATAGCTGTAAATATTTACCCAACCAGCTTCTGTAAGGGCCCGGACGTATTGACGGCGCTCACGGGCAGTCCAGAAATCTTCATAAGGAATATTGTCGTCATCAGTTTCCAGAATTATCGTGGCGCCTCCGCGAATCGCTTGCAGATAACCAATGTTCTTGCGAACGTAGTGGTTGGTTGGACACAATTCACCTAATCGGAAACCCAGCTCACGCTGTTCGTTCAAACCGTAGTAGCGGCAGCCGTCAAGCTTAAACTCTGGGCTGCCCTCGTCGCCCACGACAATCAGCTCATAACCGTGCTTCGAGCATCCGGCCGCTAACTTCTGCAATGCCGGCGTGGGCTCATTGATCGACGTTACAACGACGGCGACTTTATCCTTCATGTTTAGATCTCGAGAATCTGTTTCTGGTTAAAGAGTCCCCTGCAGGCGCAGTCGAAATAATCGCCACAGATTACTAAAAGAATCTCCCAGGGCTGCTACGTCGATCTTGTGACTTGCTGCGCGGTAATGAATCGGCACTTCTGCGATCCTGAATTGATGGCAGTATGCCCTGATCTCGGTCTGAAAAAATGGGCTACGAGAGTGAATTCCTTTATCCAACACGTACTGCAGAGATGAGTGAGTAAACAGTTCAAAGCCGCTCGTCATGTCTCTAAGCGAAGTCCCGAGGAGGAAGTTGCTCAAAATCGTTCCTCCTCGGCTGATCACATAGCGTGCCAGCGAGCTTTCCGATACTTTGCCGCCATCACAAAAGCGACTGCCAAACACACAGTCGTAGCCTTCCACCATCTTTTGAAAAAATTGGGACATGCCTTCCGGCTGATGGCTGAAGCCGCTGTCCATTTCCAGAATCCAATCGCAGCCAGCCGCGAGCGCTTCTCTGTAACCGCGCACATAAGCTTGGGCGATGCAGCGCGTTTCCGGGGCCCACACAACGTGAAGCGCTGCTTGCTGCGCTGCTAAATTCTCCAGTAGTGCCCGTGTCTTGTCCTTGCTCTTCTCGTCCAGTATGGCGAAGAAATCGACAGCTTTGAAGTCTTGCAATCCGCATTGCTCCAAGACCGCCTTAACAAACGGGACCGCCGTCTCTTCTTCATTGGCCATCGGCGAGACTATGCCTAAACTGATTTTTGAGTGTGGCAAGGCAAAGTCGGGCTGCGAAGAATTGTGCGACATGTCGAATTCAGTCAGTGCTGTCGGCCGGCGTCGATGATAACAAAAGGGCTGTACAATGTAATGAGTCGAGAGTCTGGAGTCCAGAGTCGGGAGTCTGGAAGTGCCGATTTCCAATTGCCGATTGAAAAGTCTGGAGTCTAGAGTCTGGGAGTTTAGAGTCTAGGATGCCGATAGATGTGATTACCGACAGTAGGTTTCGCTGCGGATCGGACTGTAGACTCCAGACTCTAGACTCCAGACTCCAGACCTGTCTTAACAATGACCACTAGGCGTGGGCGCTTACGGCGCTACATGAAAGCCAATCACTTCTTCGCGGGAGGAATCTTCGTCCTCACTTTGCTTGTTTTTTGGTGCTCACCCATTCACCAGATTACGGATTCTAACTATTCAATGATGCTCAGCCAAAGTCTGCTGGACCGGCAGACCTTTGCACTTGAGCATTACGCAATTCCCCGGTTACCTCTTGAATATCACGATCACACCTGGAAGAACGGTCATATTCACCAGATCCAAGTCGTTGGTGAGCACTTCTATTACTACATGCCTCCCGGCAGTTCCGTGTTGTCTCTGCCGTTTGTTGCGGTGATGAATCGGCTTGACGTGTCCGCCGTCAACCCGGACGGCAGCTACAACGCGCTGGGAGAGATGAGAATTGAAACCAGTTTGGCGGCCCTATTGATGGCTGCCTTGTCAGCAATCTTCTTCCTGCTGAGCCGCCTGCTGCTGCCAACCAAGCGGAGCTTGATGGTCGCGCTTGGCTCGGCCTTTGGGACACAGGTTTGGAGCACTGCCTCACGCGCTCTGTGGGCTGATACCTGGGGCATGCTGCTATCAGGTATCGTCATCTATATTTTGCTCGCACAGGAGACCGGAAAACTACGCATCAAGCCAATGCTGTTGGCTACGCTCCTGGCCTGGATGTACTTTGTGCGTCCAACGTATGCGGTTTCAATATTGGCGATCACCATCTATATTGCGTTGTATCATCGGCGACTCCTGGCAAAATACCTCCTTGTGGGAGGACTTTGGCTCCTTGGGTTTGTTGCTTACTCATGGTCCCATTACCACTCGCTGCTGCCACAATACTTTATGCCAAAGCGGCTGCGTCTTGGCACGCTCGGCACTGCTGTCGCCGGTAATCTTGTGAGTCCTTCACGTGGCCTCCTGTTGTATGTTCCGGTCCTGCTATTCATTATCTATATACTAATTCGTTACAGGGAACAGATTGTTTATCGCAAGCTTCTGATCCTTTCTGTTTCGGTAATCGTAGGTTTTCTCTTGGTAGTCTCCGGCTTTCAACCATGGTGGGCAGGAGCCAGTTACGGACCACGTTATACCGCGCCGCTTGTTCCCTGGTTCGTCTTGCTTGCAGTTATTGGCATGAGAGCAATGATTCAATCACGAGAGCAACAAAGGGCAGTTTCATCCGGGCAGAGCCGGATTCTTGAAAGAGGCGTAGGAACAGTTCTGCTTGCTTTGAGCGTATTGATCAACGGGATTGGGGCTGTTTCAGTCAGGGCCTGGACCTGGAACGCGATCGGAGATATCGATCACGATCCGCAAAAGGTGTGGAACTGGAGACATCCGCAAGCGCTAGCGGCTATCTTACGTCCACCACTTCCGCGCGATTTTCCAGTTGCGCCGGAAAAAATTGACCTTTCAAAACCCGAATCACAGAACTTCTTGTGGTACGGTTGGAGTGGGCCCGAGCCCGGATTTAGATGGACTGACGGGAAAGAGGCAACAATGATCTTCGCGGGAAGTGCGCAATCTGATGCGCAGCTTCAGATAAAAATGGCGCCATTTCTAGTTGCTGGTCGGCTCCCTTCGCAACGACTTGCATTAAAACTAAATGGAAAGGCAATCGGCAACCTTAACCTGGAGAGTAATGGGCCCGCAGTCTATCGGTTCGAATTGCCCGCCACATCTCTGACTGCCAAAAACGTGCTGACCTTCCAGTTGCCCGACGCGGCTTCACCAAGCTATTTCAACATGAGTGGCGACGAGCGACAGCTCGGTATTGCCGTATCCTGGATAGTTCTGCAGCCGGCGAAGCAGGACCGCCAATTGTGAGGGCCAGGAAGTTTGTTGATAGCTAGTCGTTGAGACGCGCCGTTAAATCATAAACGTAAGCTATTGCGAATGCGTTTGGACCTGTCCGAATGAAACAGAAGCTCCTCCAGTATTTGCGCTGCCCTTCTTGTCGTGGTGAAGTACGTCTTCTTTCCGTTGCCAGCAGTGAGGCTCACGAGATAATGGAAGGCGAGCTCACCTGTGCTTCATGCTCGCGCACGTTTCCAATCACCCGCGGTATTCCGCGCTTCGCGGCGCTGGATGCAGTGGAAGCAGATAAGGCCGCAACCGCGGAGAACTTTGGTTGGCAATGGCAACACTTCACGCATGAAGACGAACGCTACGCGGAGCAGTTTCTCGGCTGGATTGCGCCAGTGCGACCTGAGTTTTTTCGAGACAAGATAGTACTGGAAGGAGGTTGCGGTAAGGGGCGTCACACGCAACTCGCCGCTCGCTGGGGCGCGCGCGAAGTCGTTGGCATTGATCTCAGCGCGGCGGTGGAGACAGCCTTTGCGTCAACTCGGGAGTTGGAAAATGTTCATATTGTTCAGGCCGACATATATAACCTTCCGTTGGCGCGAGTATTCGACTACGCGTTTTCGGTGGGTGTGCTTCATCACTTGCCAACACCCAGGGCGGGTTTTCGGGCGCTGTCTGCCCAAGTGAAAGAGGGAGGCCATGTTTCGGCCTGGGTTTACGGGGCTGAGAATAATGAGTGGATTACACGTTGGATAAATCCAATGCGCGAAGGCTTCACTTCACGCATGAGCCGGCGCGCTCTCCTGCACGTGTCAAAAGCCCCGGCTGCTTTGATTTACGTTCTGACGAAGTTGGTCTATGGCCCACTAAACCGGTGGAACGGCGGTAGCAGTATCGCGGGCCACCTTTTCTACAACGATTATCTTAATAGTATCTCGCGATTTGGCTGGCGCGAGCAGCATACGATCGTCTTCGATCACCTCGTGGCGCCGACTTCCCACTACATCAGGCGCGAAGAGTTTGAGGAGTGGTGGCGAGAGTTAGGTGCTGGTGAGGTAACAATTGGGTGGCACAACAAAAACAGTTGGCGCGGCTTTGGAAGAATCAGGAGGCAGGAGCAGTAGGCAGCAGGCAGGAGGCAGAGCAAGACCCGCCAGCCTAATGACGATTCAAGCCAGGAAACCAAAGCTCAACTGAAAACGTCTCTTGGGTTGGAAAGGGTTGCTTGCAGGGAACCTGGCGATGGTTCCGAATTAAGAGGGTGAAAGTCCCTCCAGGACAAGGAATAGTCAACCATCCTGTATTCACATCGAAGAGCGTAACACC
>Ga0209341_10000751_pt1 | contig 33006 bp, 29 predicted proteins | sample RifCSP13_2_FD_184020 | JGI IMG/M metagenome (GOLD analysis project Ga0209341, IMG submission 184020) | Soil microbial communities from Rifle, Colorado - Rifle CSP2_sed 13_2 (SPAdes) (version 2) | ecosystem: Environmental > Terrestrial > Deep subsurface > Rock core/Sediment | place: Rifle... | reverse complement strand
GCTCATAAAAACCTCCTGTTAAATAAAGGTTGAGGCTAAGGTTGAGGTTGAGAAAAACTATTATTTGTCTTTCCTTAACCTTAACCTCAACCTGTTTTTTATTTCCCTTGCACCTTTGCCACAATCTCTTCCTTTACGGAATTTGGCACCTGCTCATAATGAGAGAATTGCATTGTAAATGTAGCCCTGCCCTGTGTCTTAGATCTTATATCAGTGGAATAACCAAACATCTGGGCAAGCGGAACCTTTGAAGATACCACATTAAATCCTCCCCTTGTCTCCATACCAAGTATCTTGCCTCTTCTTGAATTCAAATCTCCAATAACATCTCCCATAAACTGTTCCGGGGTGACAACCTCTACATCCATAATAGGCTCCAAGAGTATCGGGTTAGCCTTTCTCATACCATCCTTAAATGCCATAGAGGCTGCTATCTTGAATGCAATTTCAGATGAGTCAACATCATGGTAAGAGCCGTCAAACAACGAAACCTTTATATCCACAACAGGGTAGCCCGCAAGCACACCTGTATCTATTGTCTCTCTTAGCCCCTTTTCTACAGCAGGGATATATTCTTTTGGAACAGTTCCGCCAACGATTTCATTCTCAAATTCAAAGCCCTTGCCGGCCTCCTGGGGTTCAACTGTAAGCCAGACATGACCATACTGACCGCGTCCGCCTGTTTGCTTTATATACTTGCCCTCAGCCTCAACCTTCTTTGTTATGGTCTCTCTATATGCAACCTGCGGCTTGCCGACGTTCGCCTCAACCTTGAATTCTCTCATCAATCTGTCCACAATAATCTCAAGGTGCAGCTCGCCCATGCCGGAGATGATTGTCTGGCTTGTTTCTTCATCCGTCTTCACCCTGAATGACGGGTCTTCTATGGCAAGCTTCTGCAGCGACATGCCGAGTTTTTCCTGATCAACCTTTGTCTTTGGCTCTATGGCTATGCTCATAACAGGCTCAGGGAATATCATCCGTTCTAACAGTATCGGTTTATCACCATCGCACAGGGTATCGCCTGTTATGGTGCTCTTTAAACCGACCGCTGCCGCTATCTCGCCTGCATAAACCTCTTTTATATCTTCCCTTTTATTTGCATGCATCTTCAAGAGTCTTCCAATACGCTCTTTCTGCTGCTTTGTGGCATTATAGACATATGAGCCTGCTGCCATATAGCCTGAATAAACCCTGAAAAATGTAAGCTGACCGACAAACGGGTCTGTCATTATCTTAAATGCAATTGCCGAGAATGGCGCATTGTCATCAGCCTTTCTTTCTTCTTCCTGTTCTGTATCAGGGTTTATCCCTTTTATCGCAGCAATATCAATTGGCGACGGAAGATATTCCAAAACCGAATCAAGAAGCGGCTGAATCCCTTTGTTTTTAAATGACGACCCGCAAAGAACAGGGGTTATACCCATCTGTATCGTGCCTTTTCTTACTGCGCTTCTCAGTTCATCTTCCGTAGGCTGTTTGCCGTCCATATATTTTTCCATAACGGTTTCATCAAAATCAGCGGCAGCCTCTATCAGCTTATCTCTATACTCATGAACCAAAACTTTCATATCTGCAGGCACATCCTCAAAACGAAATTTCGCGCCTAACGTAGATTCATCCCAAAGTATGGCCTTTTGAGAAATAAGGTCAACCACGCCCTTAAAATTCTCTTCGGCGCCAACAGGAAGCTGCAGCACGGCCGGCCTGGTTTGAAGCCTTTCCACCATCATCTTTATAACCCTGAAATAATCTGCGCCAACCCTGTCCATCTTGTTTACAAATGCTATTCTTGGGACTCTATATTTATTTGCCTGACGCCATACTGTCTCTGATTGAGGCTCAACACCGCCCACAGAACAGAATACCGCAACAGCCCCATCCAGCACCCTTAAAGACCTCTCCACCTCAATGGTAAAATCCACATGGCCCGGCGTATCAATTATATTGATACGATTGTCTTTCCAGAAACAGGTTGTCGCGGCAGAGGTAATTGTAATGCCTCTCTCCTGCTCCTGGGGCATCCAATCCATTACAGCCGTACCATCGTGAACCTCTCCTATCTTATAGGTTACGCCTGTATAGTAGAGAATTCTCTCGGTGGTAGTGGTTTTACCCGCATCTATATGGGCCATTATGCCTATATTTCTTGTCTTTTCTATTGGTACTAATCTTGGCAATGTAAAACTCCTTCTAAAACTGTTAACTGCTAACTGTTCACTGCTCACTGTTTTTTACCATCTATAATGCGCAAATGCCTTATTTGCCTCAGCCATCTTATGCACATCCTCTCTCTTCTTTACCGCCCCGCCTTTATTATTTGCCGCATCTATCAGCTCAGAGGTAAGCTTTTCAACCATTGTCTTTTCGGCCCCGCGCGCCCTTGCGTATGTTGCAATCCACCTTAACGCAAGAGATATCTTGCGCTGCGGCCTGACTTCCTGCGGAACCTGATAGGTTGCGCCGCCAACCCTGCGGGATCTCACCTCAAGCGCCGGCTTTACATTATCAACCGCCTTCTTAAATATCTTAAGCGGGTCTTCTTTTGTCTTTTCTTTTACCAGATCAAACACTCTATAGAGAATACCTTCTGCAACACTTTTTTTGCCATCGCTCATTATAGTGTTTACAAATTTGGTTATAAGTTTGTCGTTATGTTTTGGATCCGGCAAAACATCCCTTTTTGCAACAATTCCCTTCCTTGACATTAAACCTCCAATAAAACCACAATTATGAATTAGGAATTATCAATTACGAATTAACTACGATTACAGTTCCTCATTCTTAATTCGTAATTCGTAATTTGTAATTTTTACTTTGGTCTTTTCGCCCCGTATTTAGAGCGGCCCTGTTTTCTATTCTGAACACCAACTGCATCCATAGTACCGCGAACAATATGATATCTGACACCCGGCAAGTCCTTTACCCTTCCGCCTCTTATAAGAACAACTGAATGCTCCTGAAGATTATGACCAATACCCGGAATGTAAGAGGTCACTTCCATTGCATTAGTAAGCCTGACCCTTGCCACTTTCCTAAGCGCTGAGTTTGGTTTTTTGGGGGTAGTTGTATATACCCTGACACAAACCCCTCTCTTCTGAGGACATCCTTTTAAAGCAGGGGCGGTTGTCTTCCTCCTCACAGCCTTTCTGCCTTTTTTAACCAACTGATTTATCGTGGGCATTGATTACCTCTAAAAAATTTGTCTCTCGACCCTTTTCAGAAAAAAACTTTCTTATGCTATCAACTTTATAATTTATTGTCAAGCAATATTTGCTTCTTGAACAGAAGATTCTTCTGTTAATTCTGCTTCTCCATGTTTTGCAAGAGATATCTTCCTGTAATAAGGGAACCCTGTGCCAGCGGGAATGAGTCTTCCCATAATCACATTCTCTTTAAGCCCCCTGAGATAATCTATCTTTCCTGTGATACTCGCCTCTGTCAAAACCTTCGTTGTCTCCTGGAAAGACGCTGCAGAAATAAAACTCTCCGTAGAAAGCGATGCCTTTGTTATTCCCTGCAAAAGCGGTTCAGCAATTACAGGCCTTTTCCCTTTTGCCAGCATCTTCTCGTTTGCCTCTTCAAATACATATCGTTCAATCTGCTCTCCGACCAAAAAGTCTGTATCGCCAGGTTCTTTTATCTTAACCCTTCTCAGCATCTGCCGTACGATTACTTCAATGTGCTTATCGTTTATCTTAACACCCTGCAGCCTGTAAACTTCCTGCACCTCATCTACCAGATATTTCGCCAGTTCCTTCACGCCGAGCACGCTGAGAATATCATGCGGATTGGCAGAACCATCCATAAGAGGTTCTCCTGCCCTTATCCTGTCCCCTTCTCGTACACTGATATGCTTGCCTTTTGGGATGAGATACTCTTTAGGTTCTCCAACCTCCGGAGTTATGATAACCTTTCTCTTGCCTTTTGTATCCTTCCCGAACAACACAGCGCCATCTATCTCGCTTATAACAGCGCATTCCTTTGGCTTCCTTGTCTCAAAGAGTTCCGCGACCCTCGGCAATCCGCCTGTGATGTCTTTGGTTTTTGTAGTCTCTCTCGGAATCTTTACTATGATATCGCCTGCTTTAACAGCATCACCTTCATTTATTGTTATGATGGCTCCAACAGGCAGAAGATATCTGGCCTCTATAGTAGTACCGTGTATCTTCAATGTCCTTCCAGATTCATCTTTTATAGATATCCTCGGTCTTAAATCGCCTTCTTTATAACTCGCTATAACCTTACTCGAAAGACCCGTAACCTCATCAACCTGTTCCCTCATGGTCTTTCCATCTTCAATATCGCCAAACTTTATTATACCGCTGGCCTCAGTGAGGATTGGAATTGTATACGGATCCCACTCTGCCAACACATCGCCTGGTTTAACCTTTTGCCCATCTTTAACCTTGATCTTCGCACCATAGATAAGAGAATTAACTTCCCTGTCTCTGCCCTGTTCATCGCGAATAGCAATCTCTCCGTTTCTGTTCATAACTATAATTTCATCTTTTGAATTCACAGAAGTATGCACATGGACAAATTTAATCTGCCCCTCATGCCTCGCCTCTAAGGTAGTCTGTTCTGCCCTCCGGCTGGCAGTACCTCCGATATGAAATGTTCTCATGGTAAGCTGAGTTCCTGGCTCGCCTATGGACTGGGCTGCAATAACGCCGACTGCCTCTCCCATTTCAACCATTCTGCCACGTGCCAAATCCCTGCCATAACACTTTGCACATATCCCGCGTTTACTCCTGCAGGTAAGAACACTTCGTATCTTTACCTTCTCTATGCCTGCCTCCTCTATTTTGGATACGCTGTCCTCGTCAATCTCCTCGTTTTCCTTTACAAGGACCTTGCCTGAAAATGGATCAGCAACATCCTCCATTGCAACTCTACCTAATATCCTCTCACCTATTGGCTCAATAATCTCTCCACCTTCAATAAGCGAGGACATATAAATACCGTCCAGCGTACCGCAATCATCTTCGGAAATGATAGCATCTTGCGCAACATCTACCAGTCTACGAGTAAGATAGCCTGAATTTGCGGTCTTTAAGGCTGTATCTGCAAGGCCCTTTCTTGCGCCATGGGTAGAGATAAAGTACTGCAACACGGTAAGGCCCTCTCTGAAGTTAGCTGTAATAGGCGTCTCTATGATCTCGCCTGATGGCTTTGCCATAAGCCCTCGCATCCCCGCAAGCTGCCTTATCTGCTGGGCAGAACCCCTCGCTCCGGAATCAGCCATGATAAAGATAGGGTTAAAGCTTGGAACATTTTTCTCTTTGCCTTTTTCGTCTTTTATAACCTCTGTGCCAAGCTCCTTCAACATCTCGGCAGCAACCTCTTCTGTTGTCTGCGCCCAGATGTCAATGACCTTGTTATATCTTTCACCATCTGTTATTAAACCTTCGTTATATTGCTTTTGAATCTCCTGCACCTCTTTATATGCCTTATCCAGGAGTTTGCCTTTTTTAGCCGGTATCTTCATATCATCTATACAGATAGATATGCCTGCCTTTGTTGCATAGGTATAGCCAAGATTCTTAAGCCGGTCGGCAAGGATTACAGTTTTCTTATCCCCTGCCCGCCTGTAACAGACATCTATGAGATTTGCAAGCTGCTTCTTATCCATTACCCTGTTTACAGATTCAAATAAAATTTCTTCTGGCAATACCTCATTTAAAAGAATCCTGCCAACAGTTGTATCTATCAACTCTCCATTCATTTTAACCTTTATCTTTGCCTGGAGATGTACCTCTCCAGCATCATATGCAACTCTGACTTCCTCAGGAGATGAAAATACATTGCCCTCTCCTTTTACCCCATACCTCTCCCTTGTCATATAATAAAGCCCAAGGACTATATCCTGGGTAGGCGCTATCACAGGCTTCCCATTTGCCGGAGAAAGGATATTGTTCGTTGACATCATGAGTATCCTTGCCTCAGCCTGAGACTCTACAGAAAGAGGCACATGGACAGCCATCTGATCGCCGTCAAAATCTGCATTAAAGGCAGTGCAAACAAGCGGATGGAGCTGAATTGCCTTGCCTTCTATTAAAAGAGGCTCAAATGCCTGAATGCCCAGACGATGCAAGGTAGGAGCTCTGTTCAAGAGCACTGGATGTTCTCTTATAACCTCATCTAAAACATCCCACACCTCCGGCCTTTCCTTCTCAACCATCTTCTTTGCAGCTTTTATGGTAGTAGCATAACCACGTTCTTCAAGCTTCTGATAAATAAACGGTTTAAATAGTTCCAACGCCATCTTCTTTGGCAAACCACACTGATGCAATTTCAAATCAGGACCGATTACAATAACTGAACGGCCGGAGTAGTCAACCCTTTTTCCCAATAGATTTTGCCTGAAGCGCCCGCCCTTTCCCTTTATCATATCACTCAAAGACTTTAACGGCCGCTTATTCTGGCCTGTCACTATTCTGCCCCTTCTCGCATTGTCAAAGAGGGCATCTACGGATTCCTGCAGCATCCTCTTCTCATTGCGTATGATGATATCCGGGGCATTAAGCTCCATAAGCCTCTTAAGGCGGTTATTTCTGTTGATCACTCTTCTATAAAGGTCATTGAGGTCAGATGTAGCAAATCTTCCACCGTCAAGAGGCACAAGAGGCCTTAAATCCGGCGGTAGAACAGGGACAACATCTAATATCATCCATTCAGGTCTCGTGCCTGCCAATCTAAAACCATCAACTATCTTTAATCTCTTAACTATCTTCTTCTTTTTTACCTCAGATGTAGTCTTTTTCATCTCTGCCCTGAGAAAAGAAGAAAGCTTCTGCAAATCCAGTTTCTTTAATACATCACGTACAGCCTCAGCGCCCATGCCAGCAACAAAACTATCGCTGCCATATTGTTCAACAGCCTTTTCGTATTTATCGTCGGTCAAGAGTTCACCGAGTTTCAGGTCTGTATCCTTTGTATCTATAACGATATAGCTTTCATAATATATGACCCTCTCCAGTTCTTTCAGGGTCATGTCTAAGATTGTCCCGATTCTGCTCGGCAGACTCCTCATAAACCATATATGGGCTACAGGTGTAGCAAGCTCTATATGGCCGAGTCTTTCTCTTCTTACTTTAGACGGAATAACCTCTACTCCGCACTTTTCACAGGTTACCCCTCTGTGCTTCATCCTCTTATATTTTCCGCAATTGCATTCATAATCCTTTACAGGGCCAAATATCTTTGCGCAAAAAAGACCATCCCTCTCAGGCTTAAATGTCCTGTAGTTTATAGTCTCTGGCTTCTTTACCTCTCCATGAGACCATTCTCGTATCTTTTCAGGAGATGCGAGAGATATCCGTATGGCAGTAAAATCCGTTGGCCTTTTCTGTTTTCCAAAAAGCGCCATGAGTTTTTCCAAAGTATTTCCTCCTTAAAACTTAAAAGCAGGCTATAGGTGATAGGCTATGGGCTTTACTACCCCTTGCCCATTGCCTCTCGCCTGTCTTTTTACTTCTCTTCCTCTAAAAGCTCTATATTTAATGACAGACTCTGTAGTTCCTTGACAAGGACATTGAATGATTCTGGAAGCGTCGGTTCCATGTTGTACTCCTTCTTAACAATAGCCTCATACACCCTTGTCCTGCCTGGAACATCATCCGACTTCACAGTCAAAAATTCCTGCAGGGTATGGGCTGCGCCATAGGCCTCCATTGCCCACACTTCCATCTCGCCCAATCTCTGGCCGCCAAACTGGGCCTTGCCGCCCAACGGCTGCTGTGTTACAAGAGAATAGGGGCCAGTGCTCCTTGCATGTATCTTGTCATCCACCAAGTGATGGAGCTTTAACATATACATGACGCCAACGGTAACATTCTGGTCAAAGGACTCGCCTGTTCTTCCATCATACAAGATAGTCTTGCCGCTAAGCGGCAATTCAGCCTTTTCCAGCAATTCCTTTATATCCTGTTCCCTTGCGCCGTCGAAGACCGGGCTTGCTATAAATATCCCTTTTTTCAGTCTCTTGGCTACCTCTGTAACCTCTTTATCAGAAAGGTCATTTATATATTTGCTGAAATCAGGAGAGCTATATATCTTCTTAATCTTTTCCCGTAATGCATTCGGGCTAAAATCTTTTTCCATATATGCAGCCAACTGCTCTCCCAAGCTCCTTGCAGCCCAGCCAAGATGCGTTTCCAATATCTGACCAACGTTCATTCTTGAAGGAACACCCAACGGATTTAAAACCAATTCTACAGGCGTCCCATCGGCAAGATACGGCATGTCTTCTTCAGGCAGTATCCTTGACACAACCCCCTTATTCCCATGACGTCCTGCCATCTTATCCCCAACCGCTATCTTCCTCTTCATGGCTATGTACACCTTAACCATCTTGATGACTCCGGGAGGAAGTTCATCGCCTCTCTTCAGCCTGTCTATCCTCTCATCAAAAACAACTTTGATAAGGTCTATCTGTTCGCTAAAAGTATCAAATATCCGTCTTAATTCCTTTTCCGCATGTTCGTCGCCTAATGATAGTTCTTCCCATTTGCTCATAGAAATTTTATCCAATATTTCTTCTGTAATTGTTCCGCCTTTTTTGAGAAGCACATTGCCTTTTTTATCAGTTAGTTTTTCAGCCAAATGCTTTCCCAGCAGTAGTTTCTTAGTCTTCTTAAAGGCTGTATCCTTTACAATCTTTATCTCATCTTCCTTATCCTTTAAGAGCTTAGCTATCTCTCTGTCTTCAATGGATTTGCTCCGCTCATCCCTGTCCGCGCCTTTTCTTGAAAATACTTTAACATCTATAACAACGCCTTCAACACCCGGCGGCACCTTAAGCGAGGTATCTTTCACATCCTCTGCCTTTTCTCCAAAGATGGCGCGAAGCAGTTTTTCTTCTGGAGAAAGCTGAGTTTCGCCTTTCGGGGTCACCTTGCCGACTAATATATCTCCAGGCCCCACCTCGGCGCCAACCCTCACTATTCCGCCATCATCCAAATCTTTCAGCGCCTCTTCTCCCACATTGGGAATATCCCTTGTAATATCCTCTTTGCCAAGTTTTATATCCCTGGCCATTGTTTCAAACTCTTCTATATGCACTGAGGTGAATACATCCTTTTGAAGAAACCGTTCACTTATAAGTATAGAATCTTCAAAATTATAGCCACCCCACGGCATAAATGCTACCAAGACATTTCTGCCAAGAGCAAGTTCACCTAAATCCGTTGAAGGGCCATCTGCTATCACATTTCCTTTAGTTATTTTATCACCAACCTTTACTATCGGTTTCTGATTTATACATGTATTCTGATTAGACCTCTTAAATTTGCTGAGATTGTAAATATCCACGCCGTCGCTGTTCCTGAGCACTATCCTTGATGCATCCACGTTCTCAACAACACCGTCTCTCTTGGCAATCATCGTGACGCCAGAGTCTTTTGCAACAACCTCTTCAATGCCTGTTCCAATAAGAGGGGCATCTGTCTGAATGAGCGGAACAGCCTGACGCTGCATGTTAGAGCCCATAAGCGCCCTATTGGCGTCGTCATTTTCAAGAAATGGAACAAGGGCTGACGCAATACTCACCAGTTGATTCGGCGAAACGTCCATGAGTGTAATATCCTCAGGCCTTGCCATGACAAACTCTCCGCCCTTTCTTGCGGATACCATATCAGTAGAAAATCTACCGTCCTTATCAAGAGGCGCATTGGCCTGCGCTATTACATGAACCTCTTCATCCAATGCAGATAAGAATCTTATTTTATTGGTTACCTTGCCGTTTACGGCCTCTCTATAAGGGGTTTCTATAAAACCGAATTCATTGACCCTTGCATAGGTGCTGAGCGATACGATCAAACCTATATTCGGCCCTTCCGGCGTTTCTATAGGGCATATCCTGCCGTAGTGGGTAGCATGGACATCTCTTACCTCAAAGCCAGCCCTCTCCCTTGTCAAACCGCCTGGGCCAAGGGCAGAAAGCCTTCTCTTATGCGTAATCTCAGAAAGCGGATTGGTTTGATCCATAAACTGTGAAAGCTGACTGGAGCCAAAAAATTCTCTGACTACTGCCTGGACAGGTTTTGGATTTATAAAATCATGCGGCATAAGAGTTTCCAACTCACCAAGACTCATTCTCTCCTTTACCGCCCTCTCCATTCTCAAGAGTCCTATCCTATATTGATTCTCCAAGAGTTCGCCAACCGACCTAATCCTCCTGTTCCCAAGATGATCTATATCATCCACAATCCCCTGCCCGTTCTTCAATCCTACGAGATAACGAACCACACCAAGGATATCTTCTTTACGCAGTGTAGTATGTTCCAGGGGGGCATCAAAGCCAAGTTTCCTGTTGAGCTTCAACCTGCCTACTTTTGACAGGTCATATCTATCAGCAGCAAAGAACAGATTATTAAAGTGCTGTCGTGCAGCAGCTACAGTAGGGGGATCGCCGGGCTTAAGCCTTTTGTATATCTCTACCATAGCATTTACTGTCATATTGGTAGTTGCATCGTCAGGATTATCCTTGCGGTAGGTCTGGATAATCTTTGTTTCTTCATTTGCAATTCTGTCGTTGATAAGGGTGTCTCTAAAGAAAGAACCAAGGCCTTCTATAAACAAGAGCTGAAACTTCGCTATCCCCCTCTTTTCTATCTCGTCCAACTTTTCCTTTGTAACAACATGGTTGCACTCTAAGAGCACTTCCCCTGTCTTATTATCAACAATATCCTTTGCTGCTATCTTGCCTAAAACATCTTCTATCTCAATCGGTATATACTTAATTCCAGCAGCAACAAGTCTTTTTACAATCGCCCTGTTAAATTTTCTATCCTTTTTTATAATTATCTCTTCTGTTTTCGGGTCTTTTATATCTTTGCTTACCCGTTGGCCTATAAGATAGTCTGGCTCAACTTTTTTGGATATTTTCTTTCCTTCCAAGACAATCTCTTCAGCAGGATAGAAATAGTTCAGAAGCTCTTCTATGGAATACCCCAATGCTTTGAGGAGAATGGTCGCAAGCATCTTCCTGCGTTTATCTATACGTACATAAAGCCAATCCTTCTGGTCAAATTCAAAGTCAAGCCATGAACCCCGATAAGGTATTATCCTTGCAGTATATTGAAGCTTTCCGCTTGCATAGCCTTTCCCCTTTTCATATTCAAAAAATACGCCTGGAGACCTGTGCAGCTGGCTTACGATAACCCTCTCTGTGCCATTGATAATGAAAGTTCCATTATCAGTCATGAGCGGCACCTCTCCAAAATATATCTCTTGCTCTTTTACATCTCTTATTGTCTGCGCGCTGGTTGACTGGTCTTTATCCCAAACAACGAGCCTTACTACTATCTTCATGGGTGAGGCGTATGTCATACCTCTCTGCTGGCATTCTTCAACACTATATTTAGGTTCTTCCAATATATAATTTACAAAATCCAACGTTGCTGTACCGCTGTAGTCTTTTATGGGAAATAGGCTTTTAAATACACCATGAATACCGATGTCCGCTCTATTATCAGGCTTCACATCAAACTGTAGAAATTGTTGGTAGGATTTTTTCTGAACATCTATAAGGTTTGGTATATCTACGATCTTTCCTATACGAGAATAGTTCTTTCTAAGGGTTGCCCCATTTAATAATGCATGTCCCATTTCTTTCTCCCTCTCTTAAAAACCGTAAGTCGTAAGTTGTAAGTATTTAGTGGTAACTACTTACGACTCCTTACGACTTACGACTTACTTATTTACTTTATCTCTATCTGGGCGCCAGCGGCTTCCAGCAGTTTCTTAAAGTTGTCAGTGTCCGCTTTTGAAACACCTTCTTTCACAGTCTTTGGGGCGCCTTCCACAAGGTCCTTAGCTTCTTTTAGCCCAAGACCCGTAATTGCCCTGACCTCTTTAATGACCTTAATCTTATCTGCGCCAGCGGCTTTAAGGATGATGGTAAACTCGGTCTTTTCCTCTGCTGGAGCGCCTACTGCGACTGCTCCAGCCGCAGGGGCTGCTATAGCAACCGGCGCTGCTGCTGTAACACCAAACTTATTCTCTAACTCCTTCACAAGCTCTGCCAGTTCTAATACTGTTATTCCTTCAACATACTTTACAACATCCTCTTTTGAAATCTTTGACATTTTAAAAACCTCCGTTTTTTAATTTAATTGTATGAGGTCTGAGGCTTGAGGTATGAGGCAAAAACCTCTAACCTCCAACCGCTAACCTTTTTTCGCTTTTATTGCAACTAACGTGTATACTAAGTTTCTCGGAACACCGCTCAAAACCCTTACAAAGCCTGTTGGCACAGCGATTAACACACCAACCAGCTTTCCCAACAATACCTCTTTTGATGGAAGTTCTGAAAGTGCCTTTATTTCGTTCAGGCTTATGACCTTCCCACCCACTATAGCAGCCTTCAGTTTAAGATTAGGCTCATCCTTGGCAAATTGAGTAAGTATCTTGGCTGCTGCCACAGGGTCTGCATAGCTCATAGCAACAGCAGTTGTTCCGACAAAATAGTCCTTGAGAGGTTCAGCCCCAGCATCTTTTAGGGCTATCTTCGCAAGCGTATTTTTAACAACCTTCAGCTCAACAGACGCATCTCTCAAAGATTTTCTCAGGGCAGTTATCTTTTCTACCTTTAACCCTTTGTAATCAGCTACAAACGCAGCCTTTGCCTTCTTAAATCTCTCCTCAAGTTCGCTTACAAGCTTCTTTTTCTCTTCCTTAATCAATCTTTTCTCCCCCCTTTCTGTCCTTGGATTTTTTGCTTTTGGAACAAAGACAGAAAGGACATTCAATTTCGGATTTCGGAATTCTGATTTGGGATTTTAAAATCCGCAATCCGAAATCGCAAATCCAAAATTTTTGCTTGGCCTCGATAGGATTATTAAGCCAAAAGGCCCCTACTGTCTTTGACCTATATATATAGAGGATAAGGTTAAGGGTTTTACTCAACCTAAACCTTGACCTTAACCTTTATTTAAAAAGCTCTCTTACCCCTACGGCATCTATCTTAATGCCTGGCCCCATTGTTGTTGATATGGTAATGCTTTTTAAATACGTCCCTTTACTCGTAGACGGTTTTGCCTTGACAACAGTTTCTAACAAGGCAGTAAGGTTTTCTTTCAGCTTATTCACACCAAATGAAACCTTGCCAATAGGGACATGCATATTGCCGCTTTTATCAACCTTAAATTCTATTTTGCCTGCCTTAACCTCTTTTACTGCCCTGGCAACATCAAATGTTACAGTACCAAGCTTTGGATTTGGCATAAGTCCTCTCGGGCCTAAAACCTTTCCCAGCTTACCAACTGCACCCATCATATCAGGTGTGGCTACAATACTGTCAAAATCAAGCCAGCCCTTAGACACCTTTTCTATAAGGTCATCTCCCCCGACAAAATCAGCTCCAGCGTCCTTTGCCTCTTTTTCTTTCTCACCTTTGGCAAATACTAAGACCCTCACTTTTTTACCTGTTCCATTAGGAAGAACCACCGTCCCCCTTACCATCTGTTCCGGCTGTTTAGGATCAACCCCAAGCCTCACAGCTAAATCAACGGTCTCGTCAAATTTGGCTACCGTTGTTTCCGGAACAAGTTTTACTGCATCATCCAGATTGTATAGCTTAGAGCTATCTACTTTTGCAATTGCTGCATTAAATTTCTTTCCCATTTCTATCCCTCCACCACAATTCCCATGCTTCTTGCTGTACCTTCAATAGTTTTTACAGCAGCATCAAGATTGGCTGCTGTCAAATCAGGCATTTTGAGCTTTGCTATCTCTATAACCTGCTTCTTTGTAACCTTGCCAACCTTATCCTTATTCGGCGTACCAGAACCTTTCTCAACTGCTGCTGCCTTTAAAAGCAGAGTTGAAGCAGGCGGGGTTTTGGTTATAAATGAAAAAGACCTGTCTGAATAGACTGTGATTACTACAGGTGTAATCATGCCTTCCTGCTTCTGGGTCTTGGCATTGAATTGCTTGCAAAACTCCATGATGTTCACGCCATGCTGACCCAATGCAGGGCCAACCGGCGGCGATGGGTTAGCCTTACCTGCAGGAATCTGCAGTTTAATCTGTGTAACAACCTTTTTAGCCATACTTATATCTCCTTAAAAGACAGGCTATGGGCTATAGGCTATAGGTTTGCAGTTTTTTTCATTCCCATTGCCTCTTGCCTATCATCTATTGCCTGCCTTTATGCCTTTTCTACCTGAACAAAATCAAGTTCCACAGGCGTTGCCCTGCCAAATATACTTACAAGCACTTTCAGTTTACCCTTCTCAGGCTTCACCTCGTCAACTATGCCGGTAAAATTAGTAAACGGACCGTCTACAACCCTTACATTTTCACCCCTCTCAAAGAGGATTTTGGGTTTCGGTCTTACTGCACCCTCTTCCATCTGATGTGTTATCTTTTTAACTTCTTCGTCAGATACTGTTTGTGGGCTTGTGGTCCCGCCTACAAAACCAGTTACTTTCGGAGTGTCTTTCACAAGATGCCATGTATCCTCGTTTAACTCCATATTTACCAGGATATATCCAGGGAAGAATTTTCTTGAGGTGGTTTTTTTCTCCCCCTTTACCAGGCCTATAACCTTTTCTGAAGGCACTAATATCTCAGAGAACAACTCTTCCATTTTAGCGTTTTTAATCCGTTCTTGAAGAGTAACCTTTACCTTATTCTCATAACCTGAATAAGTATGTACCACATACCATTTTTTTGTCATATATGATTCAACTCCGGTAGAAAGGTCAGATTAAAAATAACCTCATAGCCTTTGACCAACACAAAATACCCTAACCCAATACTATTCTTATCAATTTTGAGAAAACAAAATCTACAACCCCAAAGAAAACACCTATCAAAAGAACTAACCCAATAACCACCCATGTAGAGGCAGCAATATGCTTTCTGGCAGGCCATGTTACTCTTTTTAATTCCTGGTTCGCTTCTGATAGAAATTGTCTTGATTTGTCTATAAGCTCCATTTTTATCCCTCTTTAATGGTAAACTGTTAACTGTAAACTGTTTTGCCTTTCTTTACGGTTTACCGTTCACAGCTCACTGTTTTTTAAACTGGCAGGCCAGGAGGGATTCGAACCCCCAACACTCGGTTTTGGAGACCGACGCTCTAGCCGTTAGAGCTACTGGCCTATCTGGATTTCGGATTTACGATTTACGAATTACGATTTAAAACCTAAAATCGTAAATCTAAAATCTAAAATCGTAAATTATTTCGTTTCCTTATGAACCGTATGCTTTCTGCAATGTCTGCAATACTTCTTAAGCTCAAGTCTATCAGGCATTGTCTTCTTATTTTTTGTGGTTGTATAGTTTCTCTCTTTACAATCAGTGCATGCCAATGTGATTATGTCTCTCATATCGTTTCACTCCCTCAAAAAATGTTTGAGGTATGAGGTTTGAGGCAAAAACCTTTAACCTCCAACCCCTAACCTCCAACAATTTGCAATTACGCAATTATCTTCGTCACAACTCCAGCGCCTACCGTCCTGCCGCCTTCTCTGATTGCAAATCTTAATCCCTCGTCCATTGCTATGGGCATGATTAGCTCTACATCAAGATTTGTATTGTCTCCGGGCATTACCATTTCCACTCCCTGAGGCAGTGTGGCTACTCCGGTTACGTCGGTTGTCCTGAAGTAAAACTGCGGTCTGTATCCGTTGAAGAAGGGGGTGTGCCTTCCGCCTTCTTCTTTTGTTAATACGTATATCTCTGCCTTAAATTTGGTATGCGGGGTTATGGTGCCGGGTTTTGCCAACACCTGCCCTCTTTCTACTTCTTCTTTTTTTGTGCCTCTTAGTAATACTCCTATGTTGTCTCCTGCCCTGCCTTCATCTAATAGCTTCCTGAACATTTCTATACCGGTTGCTACGGTCTTCTGGGTTGGTTTTATTCCTACTATTTCTAATTCTTCTCCTACTTTTACTTGGCCTCTCTCTACTCTTCCGGTTACTACGGTGCCTCTGCCTGAAATGGAGAATACGTCTTCTATTGGCATAATAAACGGCTTGTCTATGTCTCTTTTGGGTTCTTTTATGTATGTGTCTACGGTGTCAAGGAGCTGGAGTATCGGACCGCAGCTTTTGCATTCTTTTTTGCCGCATCCGCATTCTAATGCCTTTACCGCGCTCCCTTTTACGATTGGTATTTCGTCTCCAGGAAATTTGTATTTGTTTAATAGTTCTCGGACTTCAAGTTCTACTAAATCCATGAGTTCTTTGTCGTCTACCATGTCTGTTTTGTTTAGGAATACTACTATGGCCGGCACTCCTACTTGTCTTGCCAATAGTATGTGTTCTCTTGTCTGGGGCATTGGGCCGTCTGCTGCGCTAACAACTAAGATTGCGCCGTCCATCTGGGCTGCTCCGGTTATCATGTTTTTTACGTAGTCGGCATGGCCTGGACAATCCACATGGGCGTAGTGTCTTTTGTCTGTCTGGTATTCTACATGGCTTATGCTTATGGTTAAGCCTCTTTCTCTTTCTTCAGGGGCTTTGTCTATGTTTTCGTATGCCAGAAAGTCTGCCAGTCCTCTTGCGCTTAATACCTTTGTTATTGCGGCTGTCAGGCTGGTCTTGCCGTGGTCAACATGGCCTATTGTCCCTATGTTGATGTGCGGCTTTGTCCTGTCAAATTTGGCCTTGCTCATAAAAACCTCCTGTTAAATAAAGGTTGAGGCTAAGGTTGAGGTTGAGAAAAACTATTATTTGTCTTTCCTTAACCTTAACCTCAACCTGTTTTTACCTGTCATTCACTGTCTTTCTGGAGCCCACGACCGGGATTGAACCGGTGAACCTCTTCCTTACCAAGGAAGTGCTCTACCAACTGAGCTACGTGGGCACAAAAAACCAATTATGAATTACGAATTATGAATTAAATTCCTAATTCCTAATTTTTAATTCTTAATTGCTTTCTGGAGCGGGTGATGGGAATCGAACCCACGCATCCAGCTTGGAAGGCTGGAGTTCTACCATTGAACTACACCCGCATAAAAAATCAATTATAAATTACGAATTAAGAATTAAATTTATAATTTCCAATTCGTAATTGCCTTTCCTGGTGGAGAGGGGAGGATTCGAACCTCCGTAGGCAGCGCCAGCAGATTTACAGTCTGCCCCCTTTGGCCACTCGGGTACCCCTCCGATATTAGTTCGGACTTATGAGTTTGGAGTTCGGCGCAAACACCTTTAAATCAAGTCTACATGCTTCTCACTCCGAACTCCCCACCTCAAACTCCTAACTTCATGGAGCTGGCGATGGGATTCGAACCCGCAACCTGCTGATTACAAATCAGCTGCTCTACCATTGAGCTACGCCAGCAACACTTAACCTGCAATTATAAAAAATAAAATTTGGATTCTTCCTATAACAGGTTGGAATAGAAAGAGTTATTTATAAGATATTTTTCAATAGATTGTCAAGATATTTTTTAATCTCTTGTTGAAGAACATCTTAATTTTTCAGAATTTTTACGATTTGAAAAACTGAGATTAGAATATAAAGTTAACAGATAAGAAAAATAAAAATGGCGGGTTTAAACTTCCATTATCTCTTTCTCTCTATGCTTCAAAATATCATCTATCTTTACTATGTATTTGTCTGTTATCTCCTGAATCTGTGCCTGTTTCTTCTTTGAATCATCCTGTGATATTGTTTTATCCTTCTCCAGCTTTTTCACTTCCTCATTGGCATCCCTTCTATTATTCCTTATTGCAATCTTGCATTCCTCCGCTACTTTCTTTGCTACCTTTACTATATCCTTCCGCCGTTCTTCTGTAAGTTGTGGAATGGAGATTCTAATAAGCTTTCCGTCATTGGTTGGAGTAAGGCCCAAATCCGAATTCATAATAGCCTTTTCTATATCTGATAGAATATTTGCGTCCCACGGCTGTATGGTAATAAGCCTGCTCTCGGGAACTGACATAGTAGCAAGCTGATTCAGCAACGTCGGCGTCCCATAATAGTCAACTTTGATGCCATCAAGCATAGAGAGAGATGCCCTTCCTGTGCGCAACTTTGCAAGCTCACGATGGAATATATCTATCGCCTTCTCCATCTTATCTTTCATCTCTTTTAAAATAGCATCTGTCATCTTGCGCCTTACATTATTTATAGTTCAATCGGACTATCTCATCTAACAATAGTGCCCACCTTAGCGCCTTTCACAATCTTCTCTATGTTCCCTCTTATTTTTAGATTGAATACAATAATGGGAAGTTTATTATCCATGCAAAGAGAGATCGCAGTGGCATCCATAACCTTAAGCCCTTTTTTGAGGACATCAATATAGGTAAGCTCATCATACTTCTTAGCCCGCTTGTCTTTTACTGGGTCTCTGTCATAAACACCGTCAACCTTAGTCCCTTTGAGGATGACATCGGCATGTATTTCCATAGCCCTGAGAGATGCCGCTGTGTCAGTTGTAAAGTATGGGTTGCCTGTGCCGGCAGCAAAGATTATTGTCCTCCCTTTTTCAAGGTGCCTGACAGCTCTGCGTCTTATATAGGGCTCTGCCAACTCCTTCATCTCTATGGCAGACATAACACGGGTAAAAACCCCTTTTTTCTCGAGGGCATCCTGGAGGGCAAGGGCATTTATGACTGTTGCCAGCATTCCCATATAATCGGCTGTTGCCCTGTCCATACCATTTGCACTGGCCGCAATACCCCTAAATATATTGCCTCCGCCAATGACAATCGCCACCTCAACTCCGAGGTTATGAATATTTTTTATTTCCTTTGATATGCTATCTATAATCTTTACATCCAAACCATAGTTCTGATTCCCCATAAGGGCCTCGCCTGAAAGTTTTAAGAGTATGCGCTTAAACTTTGATTTGGACATAATAATTGCAATTACGAATTAAAAATTAAAAATTCCTAATTCGTAATTCCTAATTCCTAACTATCCCCTCGCCCACCTTAAACCGAACAAACCGTCTGATTGACATATTTTCGCCTAACTTTGCCATTATCTCTGTTAAAAATTCTTTGACTGTTACATCGGGTTTTTTTACAAATGACTGTTCCGCCAGGCAGGTCTCTTGAAAAAATTTTTCCATTTTGCCATCAACCATCTTGTCTACGACCTTTTCCGGCTTGCCTGATTCAAGGGCTTGCTTCTTAAATATAGACCTTTCTTTTTCGATAAGCTCCTGCGGGACATCCTCTCTCTGTCTATACAGCGGACTTAAGGCTGCTATGTGCATTGCTATATCCTTTACAAAAGATTGGAACTCGTCGGTCTTTGCAACAAAATCTGTCTCGCAGTTTACTTCCACCAAAACCCCGACCTTTCCACCCGCGTGTATATATGAACCAACCGTCCCCTCTAAAGTAGCCTTGTCTGCCCTTTTTGCTGCTGATGCAAGACCTTTTTCTCTGAGATAGGTGATTGCTGCTTCAAAATTTAACTGCGTTGCTGCAAGGGCCTTTTTACAATCCATAATTCCTGCCCCTGTCTTCTCTCTTAAATCTCTGACCAATTCTGCTGATATTTCCATAAGACCCCCGATAAAAAAGTTTCAAGTTGCAAGATGTAAGACAGGCACGTTAGAAAAAACTTGAAACTTGCGATATGCAACTATCATTAACTCCTAAGAAACTGCAGTTTCAGTTAAGGTATGTTCTACAGCGCCCTTTTTATCAGTTGCTGCCTGGACTGCCTGCTCATAAATCTGTTTCCCTTCCAAGCATGAATCTGCAACTGCTGAAACAAATAATTGAATTGCCCTGATTGCATCGTCATTCCCTGGAATAATATAATCAATATTATCAGGGCTGCAATTGGTATCAACAACTGCAACTACCGGAATGCCAAGCCTCTTTGCCTCTTTTACCGCAATAGTCTCTTTTTTAACATCTACCACAAATATTGCGCCTGGCACTTCCTTCATATCCTTTATGCCTCTCATATACTTATCCAGCTTAACCCTCTCTCTTTCAAGCAGAAGGGCCTCTTTCTTGGTTACAGCCTCCATCTTGCCTTCTGTCTTCATCGCTTCCAGTTCATTCAGCCTGTTAATGCCTTTTTTGATAGTAGAAAAATTTGTCAGCATCCCGCCAAGCCACCTTTGATTGACATACAACATGCCGCACCTCTTAGCCTCTTCCTCAATAGCTGATTGTGCCTGCTTTTTTGTGCCAATAAAAATAACCTTTTTATTCTCTGCTGTGACGCCCTTGAGAAAATCATAGGCTGTCTTGAACATCTTTACCGTCTGCTGAAGGTCTATAATGTAGATGCCATTCCTTGCGCCAAAGATGTAAGACTTCATCTTTGGATCCCACCTTTTTGTCTGGTGGCCAAAATGTACACCTGCCTCCAAAAGCTGTTTCATTGTTAAATACGCCATACTTCCTCCTTGTTGGTTTTGCCTCCACCATCTTCGCTTTATCACAGAGTCCTTATCAGGACACCACTATGACAATCCGATGGTGTGCGAATTTATTTTAGCCTCTTTTTGTAGCATACTATTTTTTATTTTGCAAGTTTAAAAATTATTTTAAAAATTATTTTTCCACCACCTGCGTAACTTTTTTCTGGCCGCCCCCGCTAAGCGAGGCATAGTCACGCTCAGCGGGGGCGGCCTAATTCTTCAAACGGGAAGTCTTTTATATATGGCGCTAAGGCAAAACTTACATTGCTTATACCTTTTACCTTCTTTAAAAGTCTTATGACATCTTTATTTGCCAACGGACTGGAAGTATTCCAATCAATTGTCTGCAGTTTAATCAAAACTTTTTCCGGTTCTCCTATTAATTTAACAGACTCATATGTCATATCTGCTATCAGTTTATTTATCTCAAAAGGCCCCTTTTTCAATTCATCCTGCATCTGCTGGTGATAAGCCATTACAGCATAATAATCAAACCCCTGTTTTACAGCCTCATCCATGCTCTGAGAAAGCCATGCCAGGGCATACGGAGGATTTGAGATGCTCTCGTACATAAGATTTATGGCAAATTTCACATGTGGATTTCTTTTTTTTACTTTGACCTTTAGCCTCATTGCAACCTCAAGCAGTCGCTTATTCTTCCATGACGACCATCTCCAAAATTCTGCTGTATACTGGGCAACATAATATCCGCCTTTACCATTCTCTGACACACCATTGTAAAGCCCTGCAGGCGCAAGTTTTATACCATTCTCCTTTTCAAACAATCTTTGGCTAAAAGAACCAAATCCTTCATTATGCTTTAAGACAAGGTCGTCCTGAAAGAGTATGCCGTCAATGGGATATCTTGCCATATCATCAAAAAGCCTTTCAAGATGATTAACAGCATCTTCATTGAAAAGGTCAAGCCCTCTGCACGAAACAATATTTTTTGTAGAAAAATCGTATGCCTTGCAACTTAAGTCTTTTCTTGTTTCCAATCCATAGTCAGCATATCTTGTTGTCATCCAGGCAAATACCCTTAACCCTTTTTTATGGGCAATATTCAAAACAGGACCAAGTATATCTTCAACCACAGGAGAATATTTTGTTTCAAAATAAACCCCGACCTTATTTTTTGGCTTTATAAACGAATAGAATCTGTCATCTTTATTATGAAAGACCCTCAAAATAATAGTATCTATGCCGGCGGCTTTTAATCTATATAGCTCCTCTTCAACTTCCTTATAATCCTTTCCGTCAAAGAGGGCTACCTGGACAGCCCGCATGGGAGTTATAAGTTTGGACCCCCGCTTTAACCCTGCGGGGGCAAGGTTTGGGGTTCGGAGTTCGGAGCGTGGAGTAATCTTTACCGTAGGAAGTTTGGGAATAGAAAGAAGCGCAGCCTCTTTTACTTTTGCCTGAGCAACCTCTAATTTTAAAGATGCCTCTGTTTTTAACTCATTATCTGGAAAATTTTTAATGAACTGCTGAAATTGATTGGCCGCATCGTGATACATCGCTACATTCAGATACGCATCACCAATCATGTATTGAGCCTGTGGAATAACCGGGCTTCCAGGAAAATATTCTATGGTCCTGCCAAACTCCCTCGCAGCTACTGTATAATGCCCTTGTTTGTAAAGAAACATGGCATAGTTGAATTGGTCTTTATCTGTAAGGAAGGGACGAGTTTCCTGAGCCTGAATTACAGTAAACAGTGAAAAGTGAGCGCTGAACAGTAAAAAGAAAATAAGAAAAACCCTTTTTGTTGCTTTAGGCCATATAAATTTCTGACTTCTAAAACAATACATCCATCATCTCCTTAACCTGGCTGGAATCAGGAATCGACAGTTTTTTAAGGACGGCCTCAAAGTGCGTCAATATGTCATCTGGGGTAAGAAGCACGTGATGTTGAGCGGAAAACTGTTCAATATGCAAAATGGAATACTATCCAACTGCGTAAGTATAATCAAAATAGACAGTTGGGTCAACTCGAATTTATACACTCGAATTTATACAGTTGTAATTTATACAGGGTAGCGATGGGGCAGTCAATTAGGTTGACGCAAGCATAATAAATAGCTTATAACTTTCACAAGGAATAATCGTTTAAAAAGGAGAGGATATGCAGGCAGACATAATACCGTTAATCGCAGGCTTGCTGATTTTTATCTCAAGCCTGCTTTCCTTGAAACTCGGACTTTCCGTAGCAGTAATAGAAATTATACTTGGTGTGGCCGCTGGCAATATCGGGCTTCAAACAGAAGAGTGGATGCTCTATCTGGCAAACTTCGGCGGGATTGTCTTAACCTTTCTGGCAGGGGCTGAAATTGACACAGGCTTGATGAAGAAAAAATTCAAAGAGAGCCTTCTCATCGGATTCTTCTCCTTTTTAACGCCCTTTATAACAGCCTTTCTTTATACTTATTATATTGCGGGTTGGAGCCTAACAGCCTCCTTAATCGCCGGAACTGCCTTATCAGAGACATCAATAGCAGTTGTTTATTCTGTCCTTCTGGAAACCAATTTATCAAAGACAATGGTCGGCAATATGCTTATGTCATCTACATTTATAACCAATATGGGAACAGCAGTCATGTTAAGCATTTTATTTGCCAGGCCAACTTTATATACCGCCATCTTTATTGCAGTTTCCATAGTCGTAATATTTTTAGCAACCAATTTCTCCCACCATGTCTTTGACAATCCTAAGCTAAAAAATAAAGTTATTGAGCCTGAGATAAAATACATATTCCTGCTCCTGCTCGTATTTATCTATTTTGCAAATTTAGGCGCTGGGCACGCAATACTGCCGGCATTTGTAATGGGACTTTTGATGTCAAAACACTTTGCCGAAACCTCAGAAACAAAAGTAGTAAAAAATAGACTAAGAACAGTTGCATTCGCAATCATTACACCGATATTTTTTATTGTGGTAGGCATGAAGGTTTCTCTGCCGCTCATCATCTCTGCGTTAGGGCTTTTTGCTGCCCTTTTTATTGTCAAGCAATCGGCCAAGTTTATCGGCATCTATTTCCTTGCAAAAAGATATATCCCCAACGGCAATATATACGCCACATTACTACTGAGCACAGGATTAACATTCGGATTAATCGCTCTCATCTTTGGCCTGCGCTCAGGCCTCATTAATCAGGTGCAGTATTCTGTCTTGACAGGCGTGCTCATAGCAAGCGCAGTAATCCCCACATTTATAGCGCAAAAGTGGTTTATGCCGGTACATTCAGAAGATTTAGTAGACATAAACGGCGAAGAAAAATGATATACGGCAAAACATTCCATCCCCAATATCTTTAACCCGAAAAATGCATTTGGTTTTTATTTTTCGGGACAAATGCAAGATTTGAGCCAAAGACAAGGAAAAGCTGGCTGGTCAAAACGGAGCATACTGTTTTAAGTATAGTAGTTGCCCATTTATGGGCGTTTTTAAAATCGCCGATGAATCGGCAACTACAGTATTTGGCCAGAGCCTGCCCCTGAAAGTTTCTATCAGTGGATTGCGTTTGCCAAAAAATGCAACTGCATTTTTTGGGTTAACGACTGCCTAAAGCTCATAAACAGCTCTCTTATATAATCCAAATCTGTCTATCTCCAGCTTAACCGCTATGGCTCTCATACAAAAAAACACATCATGCAAAAAAGTACTTGACAAATATTTTTTTTAGATTATAATTATTATTAGATTAGAATTATTCTAATCTATATATGAAAGAGCTGATTGCAAAATACAAAGAACAAGGATTCAGGCTTACGCCTCAGAGGCTTGCCATATTAGAATATATGGACGGCAATACAAGCCATCCCTCTGCAGAGGACATCTATAAGCATATAAAGGCCGCATATCCGACAGTCTCCTTTGCAACGGTTTATAATACACTCCAGGCATTGAAGGATAAGGGAGAGATTTTGGAGATTACCATTGACCCGCAGAAAAAACATTATGACCCTAATCCAAAACCGCATCATCATATTATCTGCATGGGATGCAATAAGATAGGCGACATATTTGAGGATTATTCCGAGGCCTTACGGCTTCCTCATCATATAGTAAGTGAATTTAAACCAGTAGCAAATCATATCAACTTTTATGGCATCTGCAAATATTGCCAGAAAAAGCAAAAAAGGAGGAACTAACAATGGAACAGAATGTAAAGGTTGGACAGATTGTCCCAAATTTTGAGATGGAGACCTATGACCCTGTAAAGGGAGACTTCAGTAAAGTAAGCCTGGAAGATGTAAAGGCAAGAAGGCAATGGACGGCGTTATTCTTCTACCCGGCAGACTTTACCTTTATATGCCCTACAGAGCTGAATGACCTTGCTGAAAAGCATAAAGAGCTGAAGGCAGCAGGCTGCGAGGTTATATCAGTAAGCACAGACACAAAATTCTCTCACCTTGCATGGCAGCAATCTGAGAGGCTCCTGAAAAATGTAAAATATCTCATGGGCGCAGACCCTACAGGAAAAGTATCAAAGATGTTCGGCGTATATGATGAGGCAACAGGCCTTGCTCTCAGAGGGACATTTCTCATCAATCCGGAAGGCAAGCTTGTTGCATCAGAGGTAAATTTTTATAATGTGGGCAGAAATGCATCAGAGCTTTTAAGAAAGGCTCAGGCTAATATCTATTGCTCAAGCCATCCTGAAGAGGTATGCCCTGCAAACTGGACAGAAGGCCAAAAGACCCTCAAGCCATCTGCCAAGATGGTTGGAAAGGTTTATGAATCAATAGCAGCGTAAAAAACAAAAAAAGCATTGATAGTAGGACAGCCGTCTCGGCTGTCCTTGCTATTGGCAGGCGAGACACCTGCCCTACTGAGAAAAAGGAGGAAGAAAAAAATGGACAGCGCAAATGTAGTAGAAAAAAAGGAGTTCAAGAATGAGATTGTTAACAAAGTAACCCAGATCAAGAGTGAGCAGCTTACTGCTGACACTTATTATTTCAAGCCCGGCCAGGTTCTTCATTATCACAGACACCCTGAGGGCGACCAGATATTCTTTGTCCATGAAGGCGAAGGGACATTCTGCCTTGATAACGGCAAGGAAGAATGCATAACATTAAAGCCTGGCGTTACAGTGCTGGCGCCAAAAGGCGTATGGCATAAGATAGTTGCCAATAAAGAGCTTATAGTTTCACAGGCAACAAAACAGCCTGCAGGCATGGAGCCAAGAACGACATAGGCATAGACAATCGGTGAGAATAGGGGCAGGAAACTGCCCCCTATATTTTTAGGGGCAGTTTTTTCCCCTCCCTCTGTAATAAATAATAGTCTTTTATATGCCGATAAATCTGGTTGACATGAATATAATAATTATGCTAATACACAGGCATGGGAAGTTACCACCCTAAGAAGAAAAGGCTTCTTCTTGTTGACGATGAGGCAACATTAAGAATGGTAATTTCAGAAATTCTGTCTGAGGCAGGATATGCGGTGGATATTGCAGAGAGTGGAAAGGACGCCCTCAAAAAAATTAACGGCAACAATTACAATCTTATAATTTCTGATATGAACATGCCGGATATGAGCGGCATGGCTTTCTACCACAGCGTTATAAAAAATACCCCTCAATTAAAAAAAAGATTTTTATTCCTCACCGGCGGCCCGACAGACGCCATGCTCTCCTTTATTGAAGAAACTAACTGCAAATATTTGACCAAACCGGTTAAAATGTTAGAGCTGCTCAGCCAGATAGATGCCATATTGAATAAAGACAGCGCATGGACAATAGCGGAAGAGAAAAGAACTGAGGAGCGGTTTCATTGGTCAATGGATTGCAGTATACTGGAAAATAAAGCGCATCTTAAAACACCGTTCATCGCAAGAGTTGAAGATGCTTCCACGCACGGCGCAAAGATAAGATACCTCGGTAAACCATTGGCGCCTGCCACTATAGTCAGCCTGTATATTATGAACTTGAATCTTCAAATACCGGCAAAGATTATGTGGTCAAAAATAAGCGGGGCAAATAATCTGGCAGGTCTGCGGCTTACAGAACCAATACCGATACCAGTAACTATGAACAGCGGAATAACCCCTTAATATGCAGAGCCCCTCATACGCTTATCTCAAAACCTGTCTTCCTCAATTTCGCCCTTGAAACCAAACCTTAAGTGTGGTTTTATAAATACCTCTCAGCAATAATTGTCAATACACATTAGGTTTATTGCTCTTGAACTATAGTCTAAATATATCGGAGGTTGAGGATGAAAAAGGCACTGACAGTTTTACTATTATTTGCCGGCTGGGCTGTACTGTCCGGCATGGGTAAAACCCCTGAGGCTGAAATACCAAAACCTGAAATCAATTTTGCCGCAACAGTGATAGATGACCAGAACATCTCCACAAAATGCGCTTTTGTAAGCTGGGAAGGCCAGCTCTTTTTTACAGGCACCCGCGGCAAAGGCACGGTCAGCATACCTTTTGAAAAGGCCAGGAAGGTGGTCTTTATCGGCGATGCAGCTAACGGCAAAAAAGACGCTCAGGTAACGCTTCGCAACGGCGAGGTTGTAGCAGTTACATTTGATGAAGAATCAAAATTTTACGGAACAACCACATTTGGAACCTACAAGATTGCATCAAAGAATATAAAAGAGATAATATTTGAATAGTCAATCACCGTCCGTGGCACTTCTTATATTTCTTATTGCTCCCGCAGTAGCAAGGGTCGTTACGGCCAACGAAAAACTGCTTATCTTCAACCAATAAATGTTTTGCGTATTTAGAGCAGTATTCTTTTAACCTGTTGATAACAGCCTCTGCTGCGGCTTCTGCTGTCTCAAAACCCTCTCTATAGTGTTTTTCACTCGCATCCTTTTCTGTCTCTATCGCCCTCCTTACCCCAGAACCGCTATTTGTCTGTGCAGCATGGATTATACGGCAATAACCTTTTTCACCTATCCTTGCGTCTAAAGAACCCATAAAACCGCAATGAGGCGGTCGTATATCTGCTCCGTTCAAGAATGAGGGATGGATGAGGCAGGTCTTATCCTTTGACAAGAAAAGACATCTAAAGGCAAACATGGCCAGCATATTGACTGATAGTTTACTGCCATCAACTTTTATATCTTGAGCAATAGCATTGTATCTTTCCGGAAGATGGAAAAGAGGCCTCGGAGGAGTTTCATTGGTTATATAATTATTTCTTATTCTCTCTTCTCTATCTTTAATACCCTTTATAATTTCACCCTTAAAATCTTCAAGATTGAAAAGACCGCCCTCTCTTACAACCGCATAAGAAATGATACCCCACCACGGGTCGCAGCAACTCCCCCTGCACTGGTCAATGCACAGTTGGGAAAAAAATGAAACGTTCTTTGAGATGTTGTTCATGATTTTTATTATACCTGTTTGAAATCATTAAAGTCTATTTCAAAGATGTTGACTCACGATTCTCTCTGTGCTACCAAGATACCATGAAGACAGATACAGCTATCGCCCGCTCCATAAAGTTGATACCGATAGAGACCCTTGCCAAAAAGCTTCATGTTCACCCAAAATATATCATACCTTACGGCCGTCATACCGCTAAAATCAAATCAGGTTTGCTTAAGGATTTGGCTCATAAAAAAGACGGGAAGCTTATCTTGGTTACATCAATGAGCCCTACCTCTGCAGGCGAAGGCAAGACAACCCTTACCATCGGCATGGCGCAAGCCTTAAAGCTGTTAAATAAAAAGGTTATAGCATGCATACGACAGCCCAGTTTAGGCCCATACTTTGGCGTCAAAGGCGGCGCAACAGGCAGCGGATACTCTCAGGTTCTGCCTGTTGAAGATATTACCCTCCATTTTACCGGTGATGACCATGCGATAGTTTCAGCACATAACCTGATTTCTTCAATCATAGACAATCATATTTATCACGGAAATAAATTGAGAATTAACCCTGACCGAATCCTCTGGAAACGGGTGTCTGATATTAATGACAGAACGCTCCGAAAAATAAAGATTGACCTTGGCGGCAAATGCGAAAGACAGGAAGAATTTTACATATCTGCCGCATCCGAAATAATGTCCATACTCTGTTTAAGCAAAAACCTAAAAGACTTAGCGCGGAGGGTTGAAAAAATCCTTCTTGCCTTTGACAATAATGGCCGCACTGTCTTACTGAAAGACTTAAAAATCCAGGGGGCGGTAACAGCCCTTTTAAAAAGTGCCATCCATCCCAATCTGGTTCAGTCTGTTGAAGGCGCGCCTGTGTTTGTCCACGGCGGGCCTTTCGGCAATGTCTCTCTCGGATGCAGCAGCCTGGTTGCCACAAAGATGGCGCTGAAACTTGCGGACTATGTCATAACAGAGGCAGGCTTTGCAACAGAGCTTGGCGCAGAAAAGTTTTTTGACATCAAATGTCGTGTCGGAAACCTAATACCATCTGCTGTTGTTATTGTGGCGACACTAAAGGCGTTGCGGCTGTATGGTCACTCGCTGGGGACAGATTTTAAATCTGTCCCCAAAAGGGGGCTGGACGGATTATTAGCGGGGGGCTTGAAAAATCTTGAAAAGCATATTGAAAATATCCAGAGATTCGGCCTTCCCTTTCTTGTAGCTATTAACCGATTCCAAGATGACACAGAAGATGAATTAAAAGCTGCAATCACTGCGCTCGAACACAAGAGCATTCCTGCCTTTATCGTTGATGTCAGAAACAAGGGAGGTAAAGGAGGATTGGATACAGCAAAGGAATTGATGAAACTTTGCAAAGCAAAAAATAATTTCGATTATCTCTATTCGTTGAAAATGTCCATAAAGGAAAAGATTGCGGCCATCGCAAAAGAGATGTATGGCGCAGATGGGGCAGTATTTACAAAAGAGGCTGCAGAGAACATAAAGACATTGGAAAACCTGAGTTATAAAAACCTGCCGGTCTGCATAGCAAAAACGCCCAAATCCATATCAGACAACCCTGAGCTCATTGGAAGGCCGGAGGGCTTTAACATAAGCGTTCAAAGGGTTATGCCTGCTGTTGGAGCTGGCTTTCTTGTTGTGCTTTGCGGGAAAATCCTGCTTATGCCGGGCTTTCCGGAGCATCCTTTGGCGGAGAGGATTGATGTGGATAAAGCGGGGAATATCATTGGGTTATAATATAGTTTGCCCATTTATGGGCGCATTTTAAAACGCCGATAAATCGGCAAGCTACAAGTCATAGGTTTATATGGTTTATATGAGATAATGTATTTGTTTTGCGCTTTCAGGACTTAAGAGCAAAAGCAGCTTGAAAATCTTCAAATGCCTCTTTATATCCGGCCTTTCCATTTCATCGCTCTGATAAAACAACAGATATTCTTCAGCCGCCAAATCGCGCCACCGCAGCAGTTCCTTTCTGAAGCCACTCCGGGAATTTGACTGAATTGTGAGGTCTGATAAATAAAGTATCCTTTCGTAGCAGAGTTTTAATCCTCTTTTATCCTGAAGAGGAAACAATCTCTTTGCCCTGTTCATCTCATTCGCTATCATGAGTATCTGCTGCGCCGGCGAAAAAGACGACCACCTCTCGCGTGCAAGCGCGGAATGCTGAGCCTGCCCCTGAGTGCTTCTATCGGGGGTCATTTATAAACTCTCACCCCTTCCTATCAAAGCGAAGGTTATCTCTTTAATCTTTTTCCGCAAATCCTCGTTTGCTATTTCCATGCTGTTATTTCCCTGAGACGGTCGTATATTAATCAGGCTTGTGTATTCAATGCAGTTGTCCTCACCCTTGCCGGGATAATAGTTGGCGCCCCAGATATCTTTTTGTTCGCTTCCATTTTCAAGCAGCAACTGTTCTCCGTCTGCATGGAGCTCGCCGCCTATGGCAATCCGCCTCTGCTTCACGTCAACGGTGAACTTAACCATATCCTTGAAGCCTTCATCAACAAGCCTTTTAAATTCATCTCTATTTATTTTTGCATCTATCAGTTTTATATCAGACATAAAATATAAGAAGTGCCCCTGTCCTCAATGACGGAAAGATTATAGAAAAAAGATAGATGGAGATCTGCATTAAAAACTCAAAAAACCTATAAAGACCCCCAAGGGGTTATCTTAAACCATTATTAGTATCGCCGATGATATAGGCGTTGTTGTTAAACCCTAAATACGGGTTGTTAGAGGCATTGATAGCCTGAGTATTATTGCAGTTATTTGAATTAGTAAAGAAAGACACTGTAATATATCCGATATTGCCGCCATTGGCATTAAGTGTATAAGCATTATTAACCGATACTCCGCTGGCAGTACATCCAGCCGCTCCTGTGGCAGGACATGCCGGCTGTCCTGCAGTGGAGACTGCAATTTTATATCCGCCAGGCCCTCCTGACCATGTCACCGTATTGTTCGCTACAGCTATATTAGCAGAAGAATAGTTTTTCACCTGAAACTGGATGCAGCTGGTGTTCCAAATTGAGGCCCCGCTTGTCTGGAATATAGAAGCGCTGCCATAAACGCCCAATGTGCTTACATTGGCTGAATAGTTGCTCTCTATGCCGGAGGTATTAACAGCGGTTATCCTGTAGTTATAGGTATTAAAATAAGTTGCATTTGAATCAATATAAGACACTGTTCCTGATGTCTGGGTATTGGGCAGAAACGCATATAACGATGTTGGATTGACTGCAAGACCTTTGTAAATATTGTAGCCTTTTAAATCCCATATTGCAGAATTATCCGTATTTGTAGTAACAGGAGGCGACCAGTCTAAGCGTATTGTTGATGTGCTTATCGGTGTTGCAGTAAAGCTCGTAACATCAGTTATATCAGGTGTAGTCATGGCTGTGCTGAATACAATATCCATATTTGTAGTTGCGCCAGGAAGCACAGTAACAGAACGGTCTATGGTTGTGCCGCCAACTGTTACAGAGAGCTTGTGCTTGCCAATCGGCACATCTTTTGTATAATAGCCATTTGCATCAGTGGCAGCCGTATAAGTTGTCAGATTGGCTGCTCCAACAGGCGGTGGCGCATATATTGTTACATTGTCAGTACCAGGCGGCGCCTGGATTGGCCCGCCATGAGGATTACTTACCCTTCCTGAAACGGTGCCAGTTACTACAGTTCCAACAGAAACAACAATATCAGCATCAAAACCTGTTCCGCCTGCAACGCCATCTGCCCCATAGCTTGTAATTTGTCCTGGACCCGGCAGTGGATACTGATACGGCCTTCCCCAACCATCCAAGAGGGCAAGATAGTTTCCATCGTCATCCTGCTTATCGTCAACATACGGGCCTCTCCATCCAGCGCCTGTCCCCAGATTCGTAAGTCCTCCAAACCCAGTATCTGCCCTCCATCCCAATTGGCCGCCTATAAGGATTAAATCTGTCAGACTATTAGGAAGCGCTCCCATATCCCCTACGTATCCGAAACTATTCCTTACACCTCCCTCTACAAGGTCTGGGTTTCCCACTATCGCATGGTTCAGATTCTGCATGTCTTTTAAAGTCAAATCCACGCTCTGCTGCTCCAGTACATTTCCTATGAGCATGACAGCAGTGGCTGCTACAATGCCTATAAGTATGATGACCATCACGAGCTCAAGCAGGGTAAATCCCTTTTCTTTATTTTTGTCCCGAAAATTTTTCATATTCACATTACCGTAGCGTTGCCCTTTATGGGCAACGGCTTTTCGTTGAGTGTTGGCAGGAGTTTCCTCCTGCCAACAATTGCCGTCAGGAGGAAACTCCTGACGGCACAATAAACTAAAATCTCAATTCCACAAAGACATCATCTCCAGCAATAGCCCCGCAGCCAACAGTTTCAAGAACGCCGTTAGCGCCATTGCTTATGATCCTGACAGGTGTGCAATATATATCATAAATCAACAACCAGAACCATACCTCAGCGTAACAACTATATCAGCAGCGTCTCCACTACCGCCAGCGACGCCATCTGATCCATAACTTGTTATCGTTGGATATGTTGGGGGTGAACATGTTGAACTATAGGTAAAACCATTTCCCCATGCGTCAAGAAGATATTGCCCGCCGGATGAGTCTACATAAGGCCCGTTCCAGCCTTTCCTTGTATATTTATTCCAAGCCGGATACGCGCCCTGTAAGACAAGGTCAGCAAGCGCGCTTGGAAAACTGCCGACATCACCCCTGAAGCCTCTGGCAGAATATGTGCCTCCTGCTACAACATCAGGATTGCCTACAATGGCCTTTCTGAGTTCTTCCAGCCTGTGTTTTGTTACATTTTCCTTTGAGGGATTGATAAGGTCTAAAAACCGTGGGGCAGCAATAGCAGCAAGGATGCTCACTAAAATCAAAAGAATAACTAACTCTACTAAGGTAAAGCCTTTTTCCTGCACTCTAACTGTATCCTCCCAATATTATCTCAGACATCATCTAAATTAACTGAGAGTTTAACTAAAATTGCAGGAAAAATCAAAAAAATTATAAAGGAGGGGGCAGGGGTTACTGTGGCGGCAGGGGTTACCTCCTGCCGCCGATTGCAGTTTTGAATTTGGCGCCACTGACAGCACAAAAATGACAAGATTAAAGACCTGACCCTCTCTTCTGCGCTCACCTTATCTCGTTCCATTCTTCAATCGTTAAAGCAGTATTGCATGCAGTGCCGCTGCTGATTGTTATATAGTCGTCTATATAATCTCCAACAGGCGACTTTCCGTTATTATAGGAAAATGCGCCTGTGTA
>Ga0209341_10000749_pt1 | contig 33067 bp, 34 predicted proteins | sample RifCSP13_2_FD_184020 | JGI IMG/M metagenome (GOLD analysis project Ga0209341, IMG submission 184020) | Soil microbial communities from Rifle, Colorado - Rifle CSP2_sed 13_2 (SPAdes) (version 2) | ecosystem: Environmental > Terrestrial > Deep subsurface > Rock core/Sediment | place: Rifle... | reverse complement strand
CCAACACCGTCGTCCAGGTCTACCTCGGCGAGCTTGCTCCCCCCCCCACCGAGGGCTGACCGTACCCAGGGCCCACAGATAACCCAGGGTTGTGGGGCGTACCCAGTACTACCCAGGGCCCACAGATGAACCCAGGGTTCCAGGTAGTACGCAGTACTACCCAGGGCCCACAGATGAACCCAGGGTTCCAGGTAGTACGCAGTACTACCCAGAGCCCACAGTTGAACCCAGGGTTGTGGCACGGACCAGAGTGACGTCCAGCGCTTCGGCGCCGGTCAGTCGTCGAGGAAGTTCCGCAGCAGTGCCATCCCCTCGGTGGTGAGAATACTCTCGGGATGAAACTGAACGCCGGTGATCGGCAGCTCCTTGTGCCGAAGGCCCTGGACAACCCCGTCCTCCGACCAGGCGCAGGCGGTCAGTTCCTCGGGTACCCGCACCGCCGCCAGCGAGTGGTAGCGAGTGGCCACGAAGGGGTTGGAAAGGCCCTTGAACACCCCCGTCCCATCATGGCGAACCTGGGAGGTCTTGCCATGCTTGGGTTCGGGAGCCAAGCCGACCGAACCTCCGAACGCCACGACGATCGCCTGGTGGCCCAAACAGACTCCCAGGGTGGGGACCCGACGAGCGATGGTCTTTACGTACTCGACGCTGTAGCCGGCGTTCTCCGGCCGGCCCGGACCGGGTGAGATCACCAACCGATCGGGAGCCATCTCCCCGGCCTCCGCCGGCGATAGGACATCGTTACGAACGACAATGGGTTCCGCCCCCAATTGGCCCAGGTACTGAACCAGGTTGAAAGTGAACGAGTCGTAATTGTCGATCACCAATACCCGCATCGAGGCCGTTGAGGTTACCGCTACCCTTTCGCCGCGATGCCCGAGTCAAAAGGCCGAAGAACCAAGAAGAGCAGCAGCAACCGCCGACCGACCCCACCCGCTTCCGGTCTGAAGAAGACCAAGGTGCCGTCTCCACGCTGGTATGTCTGGACGATGTTCGGCCTCATGGGGGCCGGGGTCATCACGGTGTTGTTGCGTTACGTGGTGTTCACCAGCAACAACCTCGTATTAATAGGCGGCCTCGCCGCCCTCGCCGCCGGTTTCTTGATGACCACCAGCTATCGGTAGGGCTCTGTCGGCGGCTCCTGACGGGTTTCTTACAGGCTTGTAGTTATCCCCGATTTCATGCACAGGTAGTGGATAACTACCAGTGTGTAATTCAGCCCGGACTTACGGCCGCCAGACGGCGTCCATCTCCTCGCGACAATGCCGGGGGGGTGCGGTTTCCCGTAGGTTGGCTACGCGAACGGTCACTTCGGTGCCACACACCGAACACCGGTAGTCCTGGTCGACGTCAACCACATCGGCAGGATCAACCTCCGGCGGAGGGGTGGCGAGCAGGCGGAGTATGCGGGTCGACGCCACCCAAATCACCGTGCCGATCCCGACGGCGATGAGAAGCCGAAATAGGCCCAACTACAACCGTTCGATGATGGTGGCGTTGGCCATGCCCCCACCCTCACACATGGTCTGCAGGCCATAGCGACCGCCTGTGCGCTCCAACTCATGGACGAGGGTGGTCAGCAATCGAGCGCCGGACGCCCCCAACGGGTGACCGAGGGCGATCGCCCCCCCGTTGACGTTGGTGCGCGCCCAGAGGGCTTCTGGGTCGGAGCCGCCGTGTTCGGCCCGCCAGGCGGCGGTGACCGCCGCAAACGCCTCGTTGATCTCGATGAGATCGATGTCGTCGAGGGTGAGACCGGCTCTGGCCAGCACCTTGCTGGTGGCGGGGATCGGTCCGGTCAACATCATCACCGGATCCACCCCGGCGAGGGCAAACGACACGAAACGTGCGCGGGGGCGCAGCCCCAATTGCTTGGCCTTGGCGTCGCTCATGATCAGGACGGCGGCAGCCCCGTCGGAGATCTGCGAGGAGTTGCCGGCGGTGATCACGCCATCTGCCTTGAAGGCCGGTTGTAGGGAGGCCAGCTTCTCCATCGAGCTCGGCCACCTAATGCCCTCGTCCCGGGTCATGATCTCCTCTGTCCCATCGTCGAGAGATACCTGGACCGGAACGATCTGCGATGCGAACCGGCCCTCTGCGGTCGCCTCGGCAGCCCGCTGATGGGAGAGCAGCGACATCTCGTCCAGTTCCTGGCGGGACAGACCCCACTTCTCGGCGATCATCTCGGCGGAGATCCCCTGCGGCACGAGGCCCTGGGAGTAGCGCTCCAGCATCTTCGGCCCGAACGGCATGCCGGGACCCTGCTGGAAGGTGATGCCCATCGGCACTCGGGTCATCGACTCCACGCCGGCGGCCACCACCACGTCGTAGGCGCCGGCCATCACGCCTTGAGCAGCGAAATGAGCGGCCTGCTGAGACGATCCACATTGGCGGTCGATGGTGGTGCCAACCACCTCTTCGGGGTAGCCGGCGGCAAGGGCAGCATTACGACCGATGTTGGCGCCCTGCTCTCCGGTCTGGGAGACGTTGCCCATGATCACGTCTTCGATCAGACCCGGATCGATGCGGTTTCGCTCGACCAGTGCTTGCAAGGGGATGGCAGCAAGATCGACGGGATGGATTCCCTTGAGCTTCCCGTTCCGCTTGCCGGCCGGGGTTCGAACAGCATCGACGATGACGGCTGTGTTCATTCCGCATTCCTGCTTTCTTGTACCCCGCGGACTTGCCGGCGTTCTGGACCAACCACCTCGGGGGTGTTTGCGTTCCGTGGAGACGATGGGACTTGAACCCACGACCTCCTGCTTGCAAAGCAGGCGCTCTTCCAACTGAGCTACGTCCCCGCGGGCCTCCATTCTATGGCGTCGTCGAGCCGGGGCCATCTGGAACTACGGCCCCGGTCGGGATAGACTCTCGCCCCTCCAGGGGGCCCATAGCTCAGCTCGGTTAGAGCGCGTCCCTGATAAGGACGAGGCCCGTGGTTCAAATCCACGTGGGCCCACCAAGAATGCACTCACTCGGACGATGCGTCTGTCGACCTGGCTAAACGATGGAACGCCCTCCCCTGAGGAAGGGCGTTCCACGCCCACCGAGTGTCGGAGTATCGGGTTGGATTCCCCGAGATCACCACGGCCGCGAACTCCAAGCAGCCGACTACATGAACTGAGCCGAGAGGCTGACGGTGAAGCCGAGTACGCCGTCGTAATACCAACGGCCCACGAGCTGGTGAGTTCCGGTGAGACCGCCAATGAAGGTGGCCTCCCAAGTGTGACTCAGGTAGCCCGAAAGCGCGGTGGTCTTCTCCGTCGCCGCCACGGGGGCACCATCGAGGTAGAGCTCGAAACGGCCCAGGGCCGGATCAAGAGCACTCGACGGCACCGGCAAGTCGCTTTGAAAGCCCTCTCGAATAGTGAACGTGCGGCCCGCGGGGTAACGCCCGGATGCGACGCAGTCGATCGGACCTGATGGCGGGACGGTGCAAACCAACAGGTTGGTGGTGTCGAAGAACGACACCGTCCAGATCACGTTCAGGGTCCGCGCCAAGAAGGAGGCCATCTGCTCCCGGGTGACCAATGTTGACGGGGAGAAGGTGGTGGCGGAGGTGCCGGAGGTGATGCCGGAGCTGGCGCACCTGATTGATGGCAGCCTGACTTTCCGCACCGAGAGCGGCGATGTCGGTGAAACCCTGGGTGGAGCCGTCGGGAAGCGTCACCCCTACCGCCCTGACCGTCCGGACCAGAAATACTGCCATCTGCTCTCGAGTCACTGCCGCCTCAGGCCCATAGGTCGTCGGCGAAGTATCGGCGGTGATGCTGAGCTCGGCCAACTGGTATACGGCCAGTTGCGCCTTGGTTGTGAGAGCGCCGATATCGCTAAAACCAGACGGTGTCCCATCCGGCAGTGCCTGTACGAGGCTGGCGGTCCGGGTCAGAAACAGCGCCATCTGCCACCGGGTTACCGGTTGCGAGGGGCCGTAGGTGCCCGTCTGGGTCGTGATGCCCCAATGGGCGATACAGTCGATATCGCGTTTGTGAATGTTCGCTACGTCGACGTCGCTGAAACCTGCGTCGGGCGTCGTCGCCGGACAGGGGAGCGTGTCCACCGTCTGGGCTGACGCCTGTGTGGCAGATGTCGCCACCAGGGTGGCGATCAGCGAGGTCACCAGCAGCGTCCGAACGCTGCGCATGTGTGCCTCCTTATGCTGTCGCCGGCCGCATGCCAGCGACCATCCATGACGATTGGAGTGTCTTACTCGGCGTGCAGCAAAGGAATCCGGCACTCAACTGATCGAATCGGTCGGGGAACCCCGAATAGTCCGGTCGGCGGCGCGCTCTTGGGGTCGCACTGTCCAAGCCGGACGTCTCTGGTTGAGCACACAAGGGACTAGGAAGCTCACTCCGCTAGGGTCTCGCCGGTTACACAAGCAACGACATGTCGGAGTCCCAAGTCCTCGCCCCGGTACCGCTTGCCGGGTATCCGCCGGAAGTCGGCCTCGCTTTGTGGTCGTTGGAAGACGCTCGGGCGAGGACACTGGGCTATCTGAATGGGACCGGCGATGCCGTCGTCAACTGGACGCCGACCTCACAGCGGTACGGGATCGGGACGCTGCTCTATCACATCGTCGTCTTCGAGATGGACTGGTTGTTTGCCGACCTCCTCGGCGAACCACTACCTCCGGAGGTCGAAGCAGTGCTGCCTTACGACCTGCTGGCGGCGGACGGGAGCTACACCATGGTCGTGGACGAGAGCCTCGCTGTTCACGTCGCGCGCATGGAACGGACCCGTTCGATTCTGCTCGGTGCGCTCCGAACCATGTCAGAGGAGGATTTCCAACGGTTGCGAGAGTTCGATACGCCTGCTTCGCCGAGGTGGATCGTTCATCATCTCGCCCAGCACGAGGCCGAACACCGGGGCCAGATCTGGGAAGTCCGGGTCGCTGCCGAAAGGCACCTGGCAACTGGTTGAACGGCTCCGGCCTGCCCGGTCTAGTGCTCTGTCTGGGAAATAGCGTGAGGGTATCGGCGAGGCCACGGCGTTCCTGGCCAGGACGCACGACGAAGGCGCAGCCCATGCGCTGCGTCGAGGCGGAGCACGCCGCCAGCGGCGTCGTGGGCCGACGAGACCCCATGATCATTTCCCAGACAGTGCACCAGGACGAGCCTCAACGGGTTACTCCCCCGCCGCCCTGACCGTTCGGCGTCCCAGTGGCAGCTCGCGTCAGCAGAAGAGTTGCCCCCTTAGACTCTCCTTCGATGACACGGCGTCCCTTCGTCTTCTTGTTCGCCCTCGCCGCCACCGCGCTCGGTCTGCTCGTCCGCCGGTTGCGCCAGGAGGAAAAACCCGCCGGCTCTACCTGGCGACCGATCAAACTTTGAGGGTTCTCCTCTACCCAACCTCCGACCTGGCGGCCCGGGCCGGGGCGGTTCTCGCCGGCATGAAAGAGGTGTCGGCCGTGGCGGTGTTGAAAGGGGCGCCCCATCGGACCCATCTCCCCGTTACCGAACAAGCCTACGACTTCGATGTAGCGGTGACCGACGCACCATTCGAGCTAGCGATCACCATGCTGTCCAAGCCGCTGGTCCTTCCGTCCGGGTCGGGCCCGACCTCCCAGACAGTGCTCACCGACTGCTCCCCACGGGGACTGGCCATTGCGCTCGGCAAATGGAGAAATGCCCCGACCGTGGCCTACACGGTCCCAAGCGAGGTGAGCGGAGCCAAAGTTTCGTTCCCCCCCCCTATTGGGACGGTTCCGGGTCGCCGGGTGGGTTCGGTGGCCGGCATCCAGATCCAAGAGGCGGGTGCCCCCGGACCGTGGGCCGGGATACGAGTGGAAACAAGTCCCCCGCTGGCAATGATCGACGACCGGCTCTTCATGGAAGCGATCGCACTGGCAGCCGGGGTGTCCATCGTCCGCCGGCTTCCAAGCGGGATCTTCGGCCCCTGGGAGAACCCAGAGCCCTACCTTCGGGCCGCGTTCGACGCTGGGTTGGTAGTGGCGACGCTTTAGGTGGACTTGCCGACGACGGCGGTTTCCTTGGTGGGGGAATCAGCCTCTTCTGGGCTGACCACCTTCGGAGTGGTGGTGATGGCGGGTCGGGCAGGTTGGCGGGTCCCAGAAGCAGGAACCGTCAGGATCTCTTCCAGCACGACGATCTCTACCCCGCCGACGATGTCGGAGATGAGGTTATACACGACGGCACCGAGCGTCATGATTCCGGTCGCCAGCACCGTCCACACCAAGGCCAGAAAGATCACGACCTTGAAGTAGCGATCACCGGAATCGATGAGTGTCTCACCCGGGTCGATGAGGGTGATGCTCTGGGCGACCTCGTTGATCTTCTGAGGGATACCCGCCGAAACCAGGACCGACCAGAAGATGACGAGCCCGAGAACGAAGGCCAAGGCGAGCACGGCGTTGCCGATGATCGACACCTTGAGCACGGTCCAAGGGTCGATCTTTCTGATGATGCGGCGCACCCGCCGGACCTGAACCACCTAGTGCTCCGCCTGGGAAATAGCGTGAGGGTATCGGCGAGGCCACGGCGTTCCCGGCCAGGACGCACGACGAAGGCGCAGCCCATGCGCTGCGTCGAGGGGGAGGACGCCGCCAGGGGCGTCGTGGGCCGGCGAGACCCCACGATTATTTACCAGACGGTGCACTATTACTCCTCTCGTGCGCCAGTGTACCCGTCGATCACTCTTCTTCCGTGCTGACGATGTTGAAGGTGGAAAGGGTCGTCCCCTCTGCGACGGACATCACTCGAACCCCGGTCGAGTCACGTTGCTGGCGACTAATCTTGTCGACCGGCGTGCGAATGCCGTTGCCGTCGGAGGAGATGAGGAACACCTCCAAACCCTTCGACACAGCTTTGGCCCCGACCAGCTTGCCGCGCACGCGAGTCAACTTGATGGCCTTGACTCCGATACCGCCCCGGCCCTGGCGGGGGAACTGATCCATGGCCGTACGTTTGCCGTATCCCGCCGAAGTGAGCAGCAAGATCTCGGCACCGTCGACGTTGGAGGCCGCCGCCACCACCCGATCACCCGGCCGCAGTTTGATGCCGCGGACTCCATGGGTTGCTCTGCCCATTGGTCGCAGTTGCGCCTCGGTGAAACGAATCCCCTGGCCGTTCTCGGAAAAGATCATGACGTCGTTCTCGCCGGTCGTGGTGCGTACCGCGACCACCTCGTCGTCCTCGCCGAGGTTGATGGCCACCAGGGTTTGGTTGCGCGAGTCGTACTCCCGGAAGAGCGTCTTCTTCGCCACACCCTGCCGAGTGACGATCACCAGGTAACGAGCCGTCTCATAATCGCGAGTGTCGATCACGGCCTCGATTCGCTCGTCAGGGTCAAGGGGAAGCACCGCCTGGGCCAGAACACCCTTGGAAGTGCGCGACTGGCGAGGCACCGTATGGGCCTTGGCCCGGTGGACCTTCCCCTTGTTGGTGAAGAACAGTAGGAATGCATGAGCTGTCGTATGGACCAAGTGGGCGACTACGTCATCCGCCGGCAGCTGGGCGGCCTTGACACCTCGCCCCCCCCGGGCCTGAGTGCGATAGGCGTCGGCCGAAACCGACTTCACGTAGCCAGACTGGGAAACCGTGACGATGAGCTCGTCGTCGGCGATGAGGTCTTCGAGAGACATCTCGCCCTCGTCGGGCACGATCTCGGTGCGTCGGGGTTCGGCGAACTTGTCCCGGATCTCGCTTAGTTCGGTCTTGATTATCTTCCGCCGCTTGGCGGGACTGGCCAAGATCGCTGCAAGCTCGGCGATGAGACTCTCCAGTTCGGCCAGTTCGGTGCGCAGCTTCTCGGTCTCGAGAGCGGTCAGACGCCGGAGGGGCATTTCGAGTATGGCGTTGGCCTGGATATCGGAAAGCTCGAAGCGAGCCATCAGCGACGCTCTCGCCTCCGGTGTGTCGGCCGAACCCCGGATAACCGCCACCACCTCGTCGATATTGTCGACGGCGACGATGAGGCCGGCCACGACGTGGGCACGGGCCTCGGCCTCTTCGAGGCGGAAACGGGTCCGCCGCTCGACCACCTCCATTTGGTGGTCGAGGTAATGGCCGATCATGTCGGCAAGGTTGAGTGTGCGAGGCACGCCGTCCACCAAGGCCACGACATTGACGCCGAAGGTCTCTTGCAGTTGGGTGTTCTTCAGTAGCTGGTTGAGCACCACCTGAGGAACGGCGTTGGATTTCAACTCGATCACCAGACGGGTGCCTACCCGATCCGAGGACTCGTTGCGGAGATCGGCGATGCCCTCGACTCTCTTGTCGTTCACCAGGCTGGCGATCTTCTCCATAACCCGATCGTGGGACACCTGGTAGGGAACCTCGGTGACGATGATGGCGGTACGGCCCTTGCGGATCTCTCGGATGTCGGTGACGGCTCGCATCTTCACCGAGCCCCGCCCGGTGGCAAGCGCCTCTTTGATCCCGGCGGTGCCGACGATGTATCCCCCGGTGGGGAAGTCGGGCCCCTTGACGAAGCGCATCAGTTCTTCGGAGTCGGCGTCTGGATGTTCGATGGCGTGCAAGCAGGCGTCGACCACCTCGCCCAGATTGTGGGGGGGGATGTTGGTGGCCATGCCCACGGCGATCCCCTGGGAGCCGTTCACGAGCAGGTTCGGGAACCTGGCTGGCAGCACCACGGGCTCCGAGAGCTCACCCGAGTAGTTGTCGGCGAAGTCGACCGTGCGTTCTCGAATGCCGTCGAGCAATCGCATCGACAGCGCCGACAATCGGCACTCGGTGTAGCGGGCGGCGCCGGGCGGATCGTCCACAGTGCCGAAGTTCCCCTGCGGGTCGATGAGCAGGTGCCGGAGGGAGAAGACCTGGCCGAGCCGGACCAAGGCATCGTAGATGGGGGCATCACCGTGGGGGTGGTAGTTGCCCATCACGTCGCCGACCACCTTGGCGCACTTGCGATGGGGGCTGGTCGGTCCAATGTTCGAATCGAACATCGAATAGATGATCCGGCGTTGAACCGGCTTCAGGCCATCGCGTACGTCGGGGAGGGCGCGGGACACGATCACCGACATCGCATAGTCGATGAAGGACTGCTCCATCTCGTCGTTGATGTCGATCGAGGGTGCCGATTGGATAGTGTCGTCGTCGCTCATGGGGCCGTCTCAGATGTCGAGGAAACGGATGTCTTTGGCGTTACGTTGGATGAAGGACTTCCGCTCGGCGACGTCGTCGCCCATCAGCACCGAGAAGACCTCCTCGGCACGCAGCGCATCTTCCATGTCCACCCGGAGCAGGGTGCGGGTCTGCGAATTCATCGCCGTCTCTTCCAACTCCCCGGGGTTCATCTCGCCGAGACCCTTGAAACGGGTGGGTTTCACCTTGGGATGGTCCTTCTTGAAGGCCTCGAGCATGGCGTCGTTCTTGAGGTAGTGGACCTTGGCGCCTACCTTCACTCGATAAAGCGGCGGTTGAGCCACGTATACGTACCCGGCCTCGATCAAACCGCGCATGTGGCGAAACAACAGAGTCAAGAGCAGTGTGCGAATGTGCGACCCGTCGACGTCGGCGTCGCTGAGCACCACCACCTTGTGGTAGCGAGCCTTGTCGATGTCGAACTCGTCGCCGATCCCGGTGCCGATGGCAGTGATGATCCCCTGCACCTCCTCGTTCTGTAGGGCCTTGGCCAGACGGGCCTTTTCGACGTTGAGAATCTTGCCCCTGATTGGCAGCACCGCCTGGGTCTTCGAGTCTCGAGCCTGCTTGGCCGGTCCGGCCGCCGAGTTCCCTTCCACGATGAAGAGCTCGCTCTCCCGGGGATCCCGGGACGAACAGTCCGCCAGCTTGCCGGGAAGGCTGTTGGATTCGAGCGCCGACTTCCGTCTGGTCAACTCTCTGGCCTTGCGGGCAGCCTCCCTGGCCTTGGCAGCGGTGAGGCACTTCTCGATGATCCGGCGCGCCTCAGCTGAATAGCGCTCCAGCCATTCCGGCAGTTTCTGGTTGAGGGTCTTCTCGACGTAGCTTCGGATCTCGGTATTGCCGAGCTTGGTCTTGGTTTGGCCCTCGAATTGGGGTTCCCGGACCCGCACGGAGAGAACGGCGGTGAGACCCTCGCGAATGTCCTCACCGGTGAGGTTCTCTTCCTTCTCCTTCAGAACGCCCTTCCCGCGGGCGAAGTCGTTGACGGCCTTGGTGACTGCCTTCCGGAAGCCTTCCTCGTGAGTGCCACCCTCATGGGTGTTGATGTTGTTGGCGAACGACAGCACCGACTCGGTATAGGCATCGGTCCACTGCATCGCCAGGTCCAGTTCGGATTCCTCGGACACATCACTCAGGTCGATGATGTGCGGGTGGAGAGGTTCGCGGTTCGCGTTCAGGTGCTTGACGAAGTCGATCAACCCGCCGCGATACACGTAGGTGTCGGTCCGGGGGGGGGAGGTGCGTTCGTCGGCGAAAATGATCTCCAGACCGCGATTCAAGAAGGCCAATTCCCGCAGACGGCTGGCGATGGTGTCATAGTCGAAGACGGTCGTTTCGGTGAAGATGGCCGCGTCGGGCCAGAAAACGATGGTGGTACCGGGCTTCTTCGCCGGCTTGCCCTTGGCCACCCGACGCCGTGGTTTGCCTCGCTCGAAAGACTGCAACCATACGAAGCCGTCTCGTCTCACCTCGGCGTCGAGACGTATCGAGAGGGCGTTCACGACCGATAGACCGACACCATGGAGTCCACCTGACACCGTGTAGGCGCCAGCCTCGAACTTGCCGCCGGCGTGCAGTTTGGTGAGGACGGTGGTGAGGGCGGATTCCTTGGTCTTTGTGTGGGTGCCCACCGGTATGCCCCGCCCGTTGTCGACGACCCGCACTCCCCCATCGGCAAGGATGGTCACCTCGATGCGAGTGCAGAATCCCGCCATCGCCTCGTCGACCGAGTTGTCGATCACCTCCCACACAAGATGGTGGAGCCCCCGCGGTCCGGTGGTCCCGATGTACATGCTCGGGCGCTTGCGGACCGGGTCCAGACCTTCGAGGACGGTGATGTCCTTGGCTTCGTAACTGCCGTTGCGGGGGGCCGTCACCTGTGGGTTCCTCCAGAGGGAAAAAGGGCAGCAAAAAGAGGCGTTTTGGGGGGATTTACAACCTTGTAAGTATAGGTCGGAGTCACACTGTCGCCGAATCTCAAGTGGATCACTGTTCAGCCTTTTCGGGGCCTCGGACGGACCCGAATCGCCTCCACCACCGCCGGCCCCAGACGTTCGTCAAGGCGGCGTTGGAGGTCCGACACTGCGTACTTCAACAGCGGAATGGAGGCTGATTCGGCCTCCACCACCAGCTCGCCTTCCTTCAAGAGGATCGGACGGCCGTGAGTGGCGAACAACTCCCCGGCCAAGACCTCCCACTCCGCCACCAGCTGCTCGAAGGTGTTGACTCCCGCCAACCCCAAACCGGCCAGCAGCCGATCGATTTCGGCGGAGAGCGGTGTCATGTCGGTCATGAGATCAGGCCCGGCATGACCCTCCAACGGTGTCCGGAGATGGGCACGTCTTCGGGCCGCGCCGAGGTGATGAGCGTTTGGGCAGGAGGAAGCGCCCCCACCAGCCGCTCCGAACGGTCGGGGTCCAGCTCGGAGAAGACGTCATCGAGCAGCAGCACCGGGGGCGAGCCGGCGGCTACCGTCACCGCCTGGTGGGCAGCGAGGCGAAGGCTCAGAGCCAAAGCGCGTTGCTCCCCCTGACTGGCGTGAAAGCGCGAATCGTGACCGTCTAGGGAAAACCTTGGCTCATCGCGATGCGGCCCCGAAGTCGTCTGTCCCCGTTCCAGGTCGGCCCGGCGACAGGCCGTCAGGGCGCCAAGCAGCCGGGTGGCAAACTGATCGCCACCGACGGCCGGGTCGATCTCCCCCCCCCACGACGATTGATATGACACGGTCACCTCGCTATCACGGCCGGCGATGCTGGAGTAGCACTGTCCCCATTCGGTTTGGAGAGCACGGACTACCGACGCTCGCCTTTCCATCACTCTGCCACCCGCCTGCGACACGCGGACGTCCCAGACCTCCAGGGTGGCCTGATCGGCTCCTTCTCTCCGACTCTGCCGAAGAAAGGCGTTTCGTTGCTTGAGCGCCCTCTCGAACTCGTGTTGGTCGAGCCCGGCCGCCGGCCAGAGTTGAACGGCGACCTCGTCGAGGATCTGCCTGCGCACCCCTGGACCCCCCTTGACGATATCGAGGTCTTCAGGCAGGAAGGGAATGGCGCGGAGGTAGCCAAGCAGGTCGGTCAAGCGAGCAAGGCGCTGGCGGTTGACCAGGACGCGGCGCCGACCGGCTGCCGACAGCTCGAACTCCAGTAGCGACACCGAGCTCCCCCGCTCCACCTCGGCTCGAATGACCGCCGAATCGGCCCCGTGGGCGATGAGCGCTTGCTCGGGAGCCGACCGAAACGACCGAGTCGAGGCGAGGAAGCCGACCCCCTCGAGCAGGTTGGTCTTCCCGGCTCCGTTGGGGCCGAGCAAGATGTTCACCCCCTCCGCCGGCTCGAACCGCAAGGCGTGGTAGGAGCGGAAGTCCGCCAGCTCCAGCCACAGCAGGCGCATCAGACGCGCACTGGCATGAGGACGTAAACGAACTCCTCTTCGCCGACTCCTTCGATGACGCTCGGTTTCATGCTGTCGAGCACCTGCAGACGGACCCGCTCGCTGCGAATGACATTCACCCCGTCCGCCAGGTAACGGGGGTTGAAGGCAATCTGAGCCTCACCCTCCCCTTCGTACTCGCCGGCAATATGCTCGACTTCCCCACCGACGTCTTGGCGCGTCACCGTCACCTCGATCCCGCCTTCAAAAAGCTTGAGGCGAACAGGGATGTGATCCTCGGCCACCAACGCAGCCCGACCGAGGGCTTCGAGGAAGGCCTCCCGTTCGACCACCACGCGGCGAGGGTAGTTCTCGGGCAGCAGAGACCGATACTTCGGAAAGGCCCCCTCGATCAAACGCAGGCGCAGCACCCCACGCTCGGAAGCGAATACGGCCTCTCGCGGCTGTATCGACATTGTCATGCTCGGCGCACCCACCGCTCTCGCCAGTTCTCGCAAGCCCCGAGCCGGAACCAGAGCGCTGGTAGGAAGGCTGGTTGCCGCCATATCCCGCACGGCCAGGCGGTAGGAGTCGGTGGCCACCAGCCGTAGCTCATCTCCTCCGCTCTCGAAAAGGACCCCGGTGAGGATGGGCCGGCCGGCGTCCGTCGAAGCCGCCACCGTCACCTGGGCGATGGCAGCCGCCAGTTGATCGCCATCCACCGCAATTCCCCCCCCCGCTACCTCTCCCAGGTCGGGGAAATCGGCCAGAGCGAGCGGCCGGAGAGTGAATCGAGGTCCCCGCCCAAGGATCTCTATCTCGGTGTCGGTGGCACCGATCGTCACCGCGCCCGCCGGCATCCTCCGGATCGCCTCGGTCGCCAGGCGTGCCGGGATCACGACCGACCCCTCCTCGAGGACCTCCACCTCGGTCGAGGTTCGGATCGTCACCTCCAGGTCGGTACCGGTGACCCGCACTTGTCCGCCCCGTACGTCGCAGAGGACACCCTGCAAAACGGGCAGAGCTGAACGTGATCCAACTGCCCGGTTGGCGCGAGTGAAGACATCGGCCAGGTCGTCTCGGTCAGCTCTGATGCGCACGTTGTGGTTTTCCCTTCTCTGCCTGCTTCTGCTCTTTAGTACTTAGAGAGTATTAGAAGTAGTAGGGGGATGTGGAAATGTGAAGAACAGGAGAACCGGCCGTCGGGCCTTGGGTTTCGCGTCCACAGCGTTTCCACACCCTCTGGACAAGTACAGCGGTGCTCCACAGGCGATGAGAAAGGCGCCGTAGGGATGTGGAGACCGAGTCATCTTTTCCGCAAGCCCTGTGACAAGAAGGTGACCCGCTCGTAGACGGTGTGGTCGGTACGAAGCAGCCCATTGACCTTCTCGAGCGCGTGGATGACAGTGCTGTGGTCGCGGCCCCCGAACAAGGCCCCGATGCGGGGTAGGGAGAGATCGGTCTGCTCCCGCAGCAGGTACATGGCCACTTGCCGGCAAAGCACCAGAGGTTGACGACGGCTCGGTCCAGCCAGGTCGTCAGGGGTGAACCCGTACGATTGCGCCGTTTGTCGAATGATCTCATCGGGCGCCACCGGGCGATCCATCTGCGGCGTGAGCTCACCCAACACCTGCTGTGCCATCGCCAGGGTGATGTCTTGGTCGTTCAGGGCCGCGTATGCCGTTACTCGGGTGAGGGCACCTTCGAGCTCCCTGATGTTGTTGGAGTGCATCTGCGCCATCAGTTCGAGAACCTCGTGAGGAACCGGGCGGGCGGCGAACTCGGCGTTCTTGCGCAGGATGGCGATCCGGGTCTCGACGTCAGGGGGCTGGATATCGGTGAGGAGCCCCCACTCAAACCGGCTTCGTAGTCGGTCTTCCAGGGTGGAGAGGTGGCGGGGATGGCGGTCGGAACTGATGACCATCTGCTTGCCGGACTCGTACAAGCTGTTGAAAGTGTGGAAGAACTCCTCGAGGATCTGTTCTTTGCCCTCGAAGAATTGGACATCGTCGAGAAGGAGAATGTCGGTGGTGCGATATCGCAACTTGAAGTCGTCCATGCGCCGGCGGCGAATGCACTCGATGAAGTCGTTGAAGAAGCTCTCGGAGGAGATGTAGCGCACTTCCAGGCCGGGGTACAGGTCGAGCGCCAGGTGCCCAACAGCATTGAGGAGGTGGGTTTTGCCGAGTCCGGCCCCTCCGTAGATGAAGAGAGGGTTCCATTTGCTGGCGGGCTGCTCGGCCACCGCCATGGCGGCTGCACAGGAAAACCTATTCGAGGGTCCGACCACGAAAGTGTCGAACCGATAACGAGGAATCAACTTGCGGTGGGCAGTCTCGACCCTCACAGCCGGCACTGCTTGGTCTTCCAATGGGTGGACCGGAATCTCCAGATCGCCGTCGAGCTCGCCTGCTTCGTAAGTGACGGTGACCGACTCCCCGTACGCGGCGGCCGCCGCTTCCTCGATGGCGTCTCGGTGCTTCTCGAGAACCCACCGAAGGTGGAATTCGGATGGTGCCAAGATGCGAAGGTGGTCGGGCGGCTCAAAGTCGTGTTCGAGACGGCTCAACCAGTTTTGCCATCCGGCCGGGTGCACGGATGCTCGGAGACGTTCACAAAAGTCGTTGCCGCGATCGCCGGCCCATTGCGATTGCATCAGTTCCCTCCTTCGTCCACAGTTCCATCCACATGTTGTGGACAATTCCTGTTGTGCCCAAAACAGTCCAGCTGGTTCCCGAAAGGCGCGCCGAAACGACTCTCGGAAGAGGGGGAAGTCTCCGCAGCCGTTAATCTTCCAGTTGCCGACCGTTAAGAACGGGGCGGGAGTATATGGAGCGATGCCCCCGGTGCAAGAGGCACCCGATGAGACTTCAGTACCAGGCGGCCTCCGCCCAATTACTGACGAAAGACCTGGTCAGACCCCTGCAAGGTCCACATTCGACCACCACCTCAACGTCGGCAGGGGGGGGAAGAGGGGCTAAACGGCTTTTCGCGATTTAGTGCATTTTGTCGCGGCCGAGCCGGGGATGGCCGGCGCCCCTTTGCATCGGGGCGTTCTAGTCAATAACCTTTCCGATTCCCCATCAGCTCAAACTCTTGATATGAAACGCACATACCAACCCAAGGTTCGCCGCCGAAAGCGCACTCACGGCTTCCGGCTTCGAATGAGGACGCGGGCCGGCCGCGCCGTCCTCAAGAGCCGCCGCGACAAAGGCCGCAAGCGCCTCGCTGCCTGAGCCTCCTCTTCGGCTGCGCCTCGCCGAAGAGTACGGGCAGGTGCTCAGGACCGGCCGCCGCCGCCGAGCGGGCGGCGTCGAGGTCGTCAGGGCTCCCGGGATCGACGGCAAGGTCAGGGTCGGTTTGGTGGCGGGAAAAAAGGTAGGAACAGCAGTGTTACGCAACCGAATAAGACGTCGACTCCGCCGGGCGGTCCCCGAAGCTGTGCTGACATCAGGTTTCGACTACGTGATCATCGCCGATCGCCGGGTCGCCGATACCTCTTTCCAGGAATTGGTGGGGTGGATCAGGGAGGCAGGTCAGTGAGTCCCGTTGCCCGCTTGGCCGGGCTCTCGATCAGGGGCTATCAACGGCTGGTGAGCCCTCGGTTGGGAGCCAACTGTCGCTTTCAACCCACCTGCTCCCAGTACACGTACGAGGCCATCGGGCGGTTTGGCCTACTACGGGGGGTCTGGCTGGGAACCCGGCGTTTGTCCCGGTGTCATCCGCTCACACCGATGGGGATCGACCCGGTGCCCGCCCAATGGGTTCCGTCTGGGCGAGGACCGCGATGAGCCAGCTTTGGAACGGTCTCCTGTCAGGTCTGGGCACGGCACTTTCCCTTTTCTATGACCTGATCCCTTCGTTCGGCATCGCCATCATGCTCCTCACGGTGGTGGTGAACCTCGTGGTCTTCCCACTCACCCTGAAGCAGACCCGCGCCACTCGAGCCTTCCAAAAGATCCAGCCCGAGGTCAAGCGGATCCAGAGAGAGCTCAAGGAAGACCCGAAGGCTATGCAGGCCGAGATGATCAAGGTGCAACGGGAAGCCGGAGCCAACCCCGGGGGCTGCCTGCTTCCCATCCTCGTGCAGATGCCCGTCTGGTTTGCTTTGTTCCGCGTCCTCAACGCCCCCCTCACGTACATTCCGGCTGGTTCAGGCCTCGCCCGTCTGATCGAATCGGGAGGCGACCATTTCTTGGGTATGGACCTTGGCACTCGTGTGTCCCAGGCCGTGAGTGATGCTGCTTCATCCAACGTTTTCGGGGCCCTTCCCTACCTGGCGCTGATGGCCTTGATGGTCGTCGCCCAATTCGTCCAGACCGCCCATGCGCAACCCCGCTTGGCCACGGCCAGCACCGATCCACAACAGCGCACCCAGCAGAAGCTCACTCGCATCATGCCCCTCTTCTTCGCATTCATCTGCTACAACTTCCCGGCTGGTCTGGTGCTCTACTGGACTACTTCCAATATTTTCCGGCTGTTGCAACAGGTTTTGATTTTCAGGATGGATGGTCGCCCCGAAACCATGCTTCCGCCGGCCCCGACCCCGGCCCCGGCCCCGGCGCCGGAGCCACCGGCCGTCCGTCCACAACCCCCGTCCAACAAGAAGAAAAGCCGCAGGAGGAAGTGACGTGGATTGGGTTGAAGTAAAGGGTCGCACCGTGGAAGTTGCCGTTGAAGCCGCCTTGCAGGAACTCGGCTTGAGCAGCCCCGATGAGGCCGATGTCGAGATCCTCCAAGAACCGCAACGTGGTTTTCTGGGGTTGGGTGGTAAAGACGCCTTGGTTAGGGTCAAGCCCAAGCGGGCTCCGAGCCCTAGCCGCCGTCGTCGGCGGCGACGAGAAAACGGGGGGGAAGGGGCCGGCGGCCCCGCTGCTGAGCGTCCGCGCCCGGCGCCCAGACCGAACCGGGAACGGGAGCGGATGGTGGATCGGGGTAGGCAGCCAGACCGGCAGGGGGCACGGGGTGGTCAGGAACCAAGACGGCCTCGAGGCGGGGAGCAGGCCAGCGAGCGAGGTGGAAGAGGCGGTCGGGAAGGTCACCGGCCCGAAGGGAACGGACGGCCAGACATGTCAATCGATGAACAAGCGAAGGTGGTGGAGAGGTTCCTCACCGGGTTGCTAGGGGCCTTCGGTCTCGAGGGAACGGTGCAGACCCGCGTGGAGGAAGACGTCGTCATCGCCGACGTTTCAGGCGACCAGACACAGGCGCTGGTGGGACCGCGCGGCTCGACCCTTGAAGCGATCCATGAGGTGTGTAGGACCGTGCTCCAAAAGCACGCCCGGGAGACGGCTCGACTCCGCCTGGACATCGCCGGTTACGGCGAAAGACGCCGGCAGGCTTTGACCATCTATGCCGGCCAGCTCATCGATCAGGTGATGGCCGAAGGGGGAGAGATCATGCTGGAGCCAATGAGCGCCAGCGACCGGAAGGTCATTCACGATGCTGTGGCCGCCCGGGAAGGCGTCCGCTCCTTCTCCGAAGGTGAGCCACCACGTCGCTACGTGGTCATCGCCGTTTCTGACGACGGTTTGAAAGCTCAGTAACTAGTGCTCGGTCTGGGAAATAGCGTGAGGGTATCGGCGAGGCCACGGCGTTCCTGGCCAGGACGCACGACGAAGGCGCAGCCTATGCGCTGCGTCGAGGAGGAGGACGCCGCCAGGGGCGTCGTGGGCCGGCGAGACCCCACGATTGTTTCCCAGACGGTTGCATTAGCATCCGCTCGCCTACTGCACGGCGGTTGACCAGGATTCACGTGAAACATGAAGGTTGGCTGGAGCGTGCGGCCAGCTATGTGGGCCTGGAACTGACCGGCGAGCAACGGGCGAAGCTGGAGGTCTTCGGCCGCTGGCTGGGCACCGAGGGGGCAACCGGTGGCGCCATCGGTCCGAACGAGGCGGCCAGGATCGAGCAGCGGCATTTGGCCGATTCACTGCTGTTTGCGTTTCCCTGGAGGCAGGGGCCGCCGCCGGCACTGATGGACGTCGGATCCGGGGTGGGGTTGCCCGGCATCCCTCTGGCGGTGGCCTGGCCGGACTGTGCGGTCACGCTACTCGACCGGTCAGCCCGCCGTTGTACGCTGGCCCGCCGAGCTCTTCGCATACTCGAGCTGAGGAATGTCGAGGTTCGACAAGGTGACCTTGAAAGCGTCGAATCCGGCGGCTGGCATGCGGCTACGGCCCGGGCAGTGAGTGGTGGGTGGCAACTCGTCGAGGAGATCCGTCGCGTGCTGACTTCGGAGGGCTTGGGGGTGGTGGGAGGGTCGCACACGACGCCTCCGGTTGCTCGATCGGATATCGGGGTGGTGGAGATCCCGGGCGAGGTCCTTGACCATCCGGTGTGGCTCTTTATCATCCGGTCTTCGTGATCGCCGCCCGCACCACCCGCATCGTCGCACTCACCAATCAGAAGGGGGGCGTGGGGAAAACCACTTCGGCAATCAATCTGTCCGCCGCGCTGACCTTTCAGGGTGAGCGGGTGCTTTTGGTGGATCTCGACCCCCAGGGAAACGCCACCTCCGGAGTGGGCTTGGATCGATCCACGCTCCGGTTCTCGATCTATGACGTTCTATTACGAGGCGTGGCGATCGAAGACGTTATTGAACCCACCAGCGTCCGCGACCTCTTCATCGTGCCGGCCACGATCGATCTGGCCGGTGCCGAGCTCGAGCTGGTCCCGGCCTTCGGCCGGGAAATGAGGCTGCGCAACGCCCTTCGCCCCTTGGACGGAGAATTCGACTTCGTGGTGATCGACTGCCCCCCGTCATTGGGCCTGTTGACCGTGAACGCATTGGCCGCTGCACAGGAGGTGCTGATCCCCATCCAGTGCGAGTACTACGCCCTCGAGGGACTTAGCCAGCTCCTCAAGAACATCGAGCTGATCCGTAGCAACATCAATCCGAGCTTGGAGATCGAAGGGGTGCTCCTGACCATGTACGACGCCCGCACCCGCCTCGCCAAAGATGTCATCGACCAGGTCAAGCAGCACTTCCCGGACCGTACTTATCGAACCATCATTCCCCGATCCGTCAAGCTGTCCGAGGCTCCCTCTTATGGTGAGCCGATCGAAGCCTTTGATCCAATGAACAGGGGCGCTATCGCCTATCGCGAGCTGGCGCGGGAATTCCGCCGACGTCACGGCAGAGAGTGAGGAAGGGATGACTTCACGCCGTTCGGGCTTGGGCCGGGGACTCGAGGCGCTGTTGGCTCCCGCCGCCGGTGGCACCGGGTCCTTCCGGTCGGTACCGGTCGAACGCATCAGGGCCAACCCCAACCAGCCGCGTAATTCCTTCGAGGAGGAAGGGTTGGCTTCGCTGGCCGCCTCCATCGTCGAGGTGGGGATCCTCCAACCGCTGGTGGTGAAGGAATCGGATGGCGACTACGTCCTGGTGGCGGGGGAGCGACGCTTGCGGGCCGCCCGCCGTGCCGGCCTCGTCGAAGTCCCGGTGGTCGTGCGGACCGGCGATGATCGGGCCTCGCTGACCGAGGCGCTGGTCGAGAACCTCCAGCGTCAAGATCTCGGACCTCTGGAGGAGGCGGGCGCTTATCGGCAGCTTCTGGAAGATTTTGGTATGAAGCATGAAGAGATCGGCGCCCGGGTCGGGAAGAGCCGGGCGGCGGTCACCAACACTCTGCGGCTACTCACATTGCCAGCCTCGATCCAAGGGATGATCGAACGGGGCGCGCTGGCAGCCGGGCACGCCCGGGCCCTGGCCGGCTTGGAGGATCGCAAGTTCGCCGAATACGTTGCTAAACGGGCGGCTTCCGAGGGATGGAGCGTTCGTCAGGTGGAGGAAGCCGTGCGGTTGCGTCGAGGCGACCAGCCGGAGCAGACGGGGGCGGCCGCGACCGCGCAGAAGGCCTCCAGCCTGCCTGAGATCGTCGAGCTCGAGAAACGCTTGAGCGAGCGTCTGGAGCTACCCGTGGCGGTCAAGTACCGCGGCAACAAGGGCAGTGTTCGCATCGACTTCTCGTCGCTCGATGATCTGGAACGGATCTACCGGCGGTTCTTTGGCTAGTGCACCGTCTAAATAGTCGCGAGACCCTCACGTTATTTTCCCAGACAGAGCACCTAGACGCTGGCGGCCCGGAGGAAAAAGTCCTCGATCCCCTCAACCACTTTTCGCCCTATCGACTGGTCCAGGTCGGGGCGGGCGACGATTACCGCCGGACATCTGGTCTCTTTGAGGATGGCGGTTGCTCGTCCCTCGACCCGCCCATCCAAGACCTGAGCGATCCCGGCGGCCAGCAATCCCCCCCCCTCACTGCGGCTGCGCTCGGAGGCGAAGAAGTAGAGGGCCTCGTCGCCAGGTTCGGCGAGTTGAAAAGACACGACCAGATCCGCCCCCATTCGGTTGGCGCGCCCAGCTCGCACCCTCTCGGGAAGAGAGGTATCGGCGCTCCTCGATAACAAGGGGAGGCCACCGCGCTCCTGGAGGGCGAGGGCGGCGGCCGAGGCTGCCTGCCAAGCGGCGTGCGCCTCCTCATGGGAGCGGCAGGCCGGGTCGAAGAACACCCGAGTGCCGACGATGCCGCCCGACAGCCGGCGCAGCCACTCGCGTTCCCGGACCAATTCACGTCCAGCCTGCTGCCGGCCGCGGGCCACGAGGCGCAGCTCGGTCAGAACCTCGGGTCCGGACATCCCATCCTCGGCGAGGGTCCGGTTGCGCTGGAACTCGAGGACCGCGGCCTGAGTCTTGGACCCGAAGATGCCGTCCACCTTGCCGGCGTCGAAGCCGAGACTGTTGAGACGGCTTTGGAGCTCCGAGACGTCGTCACCCCGCAGCATCGGAGAGCGAAGGTAGAGCAAGCGGTCTCCCAGCCGGTAGCCGGCTTCGTAGAGCGCTCGCCAGGTCTCTGGTCCCACCACGCCGTCGGGGGCGAGACCTCGCGCGGTCTGAAAGGCTGTGGCGGCTGCCTTGGTCGCCTCCCCGAACTCCCCGACCGGATCCGGCCGGCAGGAATGTCCCAGCGCGGAAAGCCGGTCCTGGATATCCCGGATCGGCTCCCCCGAAACGTTCAATCGATAGAGGCGCACTCCTCCATCGTGGCAGGTTCTTGGCCTAGGCCAGGTACTCGGCCAGGTCCTTTTCCAGGGCGTGCTTGGGTCGAGCTCCGACGATCCGCCTCTTCTCGACGCCATCCTTGAAGAGGATGAGGGTGGGGATGCTCATCACGCCGTAGTTGGCGGCCGTCTGCGGTTGTTCGTCGATATTGAGCTTGCCGATGGTCAACTTGTCGCCGTACTGCGTCGCTATTTCGTCGAGAATCGGGGCGATAAGACGGCAGGGCCCGCACCATTCGGCCCAGAAGTCGACAAGCACGGGCTTCTCACCGGCGATGTGCGAGTCGAAGTTGGTATCGGTGAGAGTGGTGGTATTGGCGCCCATGCGTTCTGATCTCCTCTTGGTTTGTTGCCATGGTTGAAACCAATGCTGCGGGGCCGGAATTCCCGGCCGGGCTGGATGGATGTGCGAGTGGGGGATGGGGATCACTCGCCGGCCAGGAAATGCCCGGCATCGAGGGCCGCCTGGCAACCGGTGCCGGCAGCGGTCACTGCCTGTCGGTAGCGGTGATCGGCGACGTCTCCGGCTGCGAACACACCGGTGACGCTGGTCATTGTGGTGCCGTCTCCCGCCAGACGAACGTAGCCCATGTCGTCGAGATCGAGCTGATCGACGAACAACGACGTATTGGGCAGGTGACCGATGGCGACGAACAAACCGCTGGTTGGGTAGTGGCGAGTCGCACCGCTGATGGTATCTCTCAAGGTGACGCCGGTCACCTCGTGATCGCCGTGGACCTCGGTCACCTCGTTGTTCCAGACCACGGTGATCTTGGGATGGTCGAGGGCTCGTCTGGTCATGATGGCTGAGGCGCGAAAATGGTCACGGCGGTGAACGATGGTCACCTTGGAGGCGAACCTGGTGAGGAAGGTCGCCTCTTCCATGGCCGAGTCCCCCCCCCCAACTACCACCAGCTCCCGGTCGCGAAAGAAGAACCCGTCACAGGTGGCACAGGCAGAGACCCCTCTTCCCGTCAAGCGCTCTTCTCCCGGTACCCCTAACCATTTGGCCTCGGCGCCCGTGGCGATGATGACGGCCTGGGCTCGGTGCTCGTCGGCGCCCACCCACACACGGAAGGGACGGACGGAGAAATCCACCTTGGTGACATCGACCGTGTGTAGGCGAGCTCCGAACCGTTCGGCCTGCTTTCTCAACCGGTCGATGAGCTCCGGCCCGAGAATTCCGTCCGGGAAGCCCGGGTAGTTCTCGACGTCGGTGGTGATCATCAGTTGGCCCCCCGCCTGGCTGCCCTCGAAGAGGATGGGGCGCAATTCGGCCCGAGCGGCATAGAGGGCGGCGGTCAGACCGGCGGGCCCGCTGCCGATGATGGCGAGTTGTTCGAGTTGTTCGAGATCGTTCACGGTCGCTGTTGTCCCCGTCGGCGCCTCCAGAGCAACGCTCCCCCGATCAGGAAAAGTCCGCCGATGGTGGCGAAGGCGCCCGACGCTCCCAGTGGTATCTCCAAGGCGCCATATATGGTGGCGAAAAGGAACACCACGGCCAGAAGGCCGAGGGTGGCGGCCATCAAACCTAGGGCGGTAAGCCGGATGGCCTTGGCGGCCCGATCGACCGTGAGCGAACGGACCTTGGTCGCCACCGATTCGAGAAGGTTGGCAAACCGGGCTGGGAAATCCTCCACGGCGCCGAGGTTAGCCATTACCGACTGGCGGGTTCAGGGCAGCAGGCTCTCACAGGTTTGCGAATCAAAGGCGTCGGCGCGCAACTCGCTCTCCACCTCGTAGACATACAACTCGGCCGGTTGGCCATCCACCGTCGCCGTCGCTCGCTCCTGCACTTCACCGGGGAGCGCCTGCTCACAGCGGAACACCGATTGGTTAGCTGCGCCAGCGGCGATCGTGTCGTCTTCACCCGCCTTGGCCCGCTCGGTCATGTCCTCCAGGTGGCCGGGAAGCTGGGCGCGGGTCAGTGAACCGGCGTCGGGGGCCAGCCGTGCCTCGCCCGCCATCTCGAGGGCGGCGGTCGTTTGCTCTGCGAAGGTCGGGGCCGCCGCGCTGGTAGTGGTGGCTGCCGCCGACGAGAAGCCATCTCTGGCCGGCTGACGGCCGAGGGAGAGAATGATTCCTCCCCCTGCCGCCACTACGAATAACCCGGCGGCTACGGCCGAAAGGCGCATCCATATGCGCTCAGAGCGAAGGGCCCCGGCACGCCGCCCAGACTCAGGGCGAAGGGCCCCGGGCACCCGCCCGGCTGCCTTCGCCGGGAGCGAGGCCACCGATGCTTCCGAGCCGGTTTGGGCCGCCACATCGGCATGCAACCGGCTTCGCTCGGTCTCGGTGAGCGTCACCGAGGGGGCGGCTCCGAGCCAGCCCTTAACGGTCTGCTGGGTGCGGAACTCGGTGGCGCACACTGGACAGGCCTCAACCAACCGCGCCGCCTCCACCTGCGCGGCAGGGTCATCCAGGGTGCCGTCAGCGTGGGCGGCGATCAGGTCGAGGTCGTGATCATGCATCTCTTCGTTCCCTTGGATGTCCGGAAGGGTCGCCGCGGTTCCCGAGCCGTTCCGCCAGGAGGCGTCGGCCCCGAAAGACGCGCGATTTCACCGTCCCCACGGGCACCCCGAGCACCTCCGAGACATCCGCCAGCGCCATGCCCTCGACGTCGGCGAGCACTACCGCGGCTGCGTACTCCGTGGGGATGGCGGCAAGGGCGCTCTGTAGGTCGGGCCGGAGCTCGACGGCGTGAAACTGATCGGCGGTGCTTGGGTCGACTGGATCGAACGTTTCGGGGAGAGAATCGGCAGCCCGCCGTTTCGACTTCCGGATCAGGTCGTAGCAGGTGTTCACGGCGATGCGGTACAGCCAGGTGCTGACTGCTGCTCCGCCGTGGTACTGGTGGGCCTTGCGATAGAGATTGACGAAGGTGTCCTGGGTGGCATCGAGGGCATCCTGACGGTTCCCGGTGATGCGCAGACAGACCGCAAAGACTCGATCTTCGTGGATCCTCATCAGCTCGTCGAAGGCCCGCCTGTCGCCGCCCACAAAGCGGGCAAGCAGCTCCTGATCGGGGCCGCTCATGGCCGAAAGCGTAGTTCGGCGATCGTCGCCGAATAGTCGTCTTCACCAGCGAAGGGCAAGTCGGTCAGCCAGATCACCCAGAATCCGTTGCGGCGGGGGGGGAGCTGATGGTCGATCTCCCCCCCCTGGGCAACGCCGCCGGCCACCGTTTCCCAGTCGGGCGCCGCCACCGGCCGGGTCGCCGTCCAACCCACCTGGTAGGCGGTGCCTTCGCTGACACCGACCATCTCGAGGGAGATAGGGGAGCCTCGTACCTCGAACACCAAGCCGACTCCGGCCTTGAGTTGGGGAAGCGGGTCCAGGTAGCGCTCCGTACGCCAGCTCGAAGCCAGATCGCCGTCAAACACCGCGCCCACCCGGCTCTCGTTTTCGGTCCCGTTGTCCCCGAAAGGGTCGAAGGTGGAGGCGGCCACGATCTCAACCATCGGTTCGGAAGGCGCCAGGGTGGTGGTCGGGGATGTCGAGATGGCCGATCCCCTCGATTGCCCAACCCCGCCGAGCAGTAGACCCAAGCCGATGACCAGTCCTGCCGCCACCACCAGCACCATGGCGATGGCCATCACCCGACCCGACCATTCCTCGGGCTCCTCGGCGGTGGCCGGTATGGGGATCGCCCACAAGGTTTCGGCGAGCGACCGAGCCGTAGCCTCGCCGCGCCGGCCGCGCGCCAGCGCCTGATCGACCTCGGGGGGCAGTCCGTCGACCACTTCGGAGGGATCGGCGGAACCGGGGGGCAACCCGGTGAGCGCCTGCTCTAACAACCCGGCCAGGTCGGCGACGTCGGCGGACGGGTCCTCGGTGCGGCGGATCCGGCCGAAGGCTCCCAACTTGGCGGTGCGCCGGGCGGAGAACGAGACGGCGCCTGCATCAATTGCTCCGTGGACGTACCCGGCTTCGTGGAGGACGGCCAGAGCATCGGCCAGCCCACCAGCGTTGGCGAGGAACTCACCGGGAGTGAGGGACTCGCCGGACCGCAACCGGTCGGCGAGGGTCATTCCACCGTTCCATTCGCATACCGCATAACAGGTGGGTTCGGCCTCGGCGGCGTACACGGCAGCTAGGTGAGGATGGGGGATCGCCGCCGCCTGCCTGGTTCCGGTCAAGAAGGTCTGGCGGCGTTCGGTGTCGGCCTCCGCCCCCAGCATTCGTACCAACACCGGCCTGTCCAGCACTGTGTCGTAGCCGAGCCATTCCTCGCTGTCTCCATCCCGACCGAGTCGGACTTCGAGGCGATATCTGTCGGGTAGCACGGCCGATCAATCGAGCAGGTAGGCGACGCCGAGGACTCCCGGGCCGCTGTGTGTACCCACCACCGGACCCAAGGAAGCGGCCAGAGCCGGCCGGCCGGCGGCTTGGGATACGGAGTCGACGAAGGAGTCGACCTCCCCGGCGCCACCGTGAATGACCGAAAGTGATCGGATCCGAGGGGCGAGTTGGCGAACCCGATCGAGTAGGGCCTCTGTTGCCTTGGAGCGGGTCCGGACTCGGCCGGCCGCCACCACCACCCCATCCGTGAACGTGATCAGCGGTTTGACGTTGAGGAGGCTGCCGATGAACGCCTGCGCACCCCCGATCCGCCCACCACGACGCAGGTACTCGACGGTGTCGAGAGCAGCCAGCAGGTTGGCCTTGTTTGGGTTCGCCTGCGCGGCTTTGGCCACTTCGGCAAGGCTCGCCCCGGCGGCGGCATGGGTTGCGGCGTCGAGCACCTGGAGGCCGAGCGCCATGCTCACGGCTCGGGAATCGACAACTTTCACCGGGAAGCCCTCCACCCGCTCCGCGGCCAGCACGGCAGCCTGGTAGGTGCCGGAAAGCTCGGCCGAGAGGCAGATGGCGATCGCTCCGGTCGCACCGCCAGACCGGAGGTTGGCGTAAGCCTCCATGAAACCGCCGACGGAGGGGGCGGCGGTCTCGGGCAGCTGCGTCGCGGTCCGCAGCAGGCTCCAGAATTGGGGGGGGGAGATGTCGACCCCATCGACGAACTCCTCGCTTCCGAAGCGTACGGTTAGGGGCACGACCACGATCCGCGCCGAGGAGACGAGGACGGTGGGCAGATCACAGGAGGAATCCGTCACCACGCCGATCATCGATCTGCTTCCGTTGTTGCTGGCCCGGACGGAATGATCCCGGCCGTCCGTCCGAAGACCTCCAAGCGGTGAGCACCCACTCGAAATCCCTCCTTCTGGTAGAGGTGGGCGGCCCCCTGGTTGTCGGGTTGGGTGTTGAGCAGCATGGTACGGCCACCACGGCCGGACGCCCATTGCAGAGCGGCACGGACCAAGGCGGTGCCGGCCCCCGCCCGTTGGCGAAACGGGTTGACTGCCAGACGTTGGAGGTAGGCAACGCCTGCACTGCTGCCGACGATGGCGAACCCGTCGGGGTCGCCGACCGGGCCCGTCACCAAGAAGCCGGCTTGGGGAGTGGCCGACATGGCCTCGCTCAGGCCGTGCCGGCCGAGCCGCCAGAGCGGGGGGAAGGCGGCGTTGTCGATACTGAGGACCTGGTCCCAATCGGAGGGCTCGCCAGGCCGGATGGGCCGTACCGGTTTGGGGGGGGAAACTTCCACCGATCGCTCGTAGATCATCAATTCGAGCCTCGGTCGGAACCCGGCTCTCTGCCATAGGCCCGAATGAGACGTCAGCAGAGGTGCGGACAGAACCTCGACCGCGCCTTGGTTCAGCAGCCACCCGGCGCACTCCCCGAGAAAAGCGGCAGTACCCCGCTCCATGCGCAAACTGGCTGCCGGAACGTCGTCGTTCCAAGGGCGGCCGTGGGCCTTCGCCCAAGCGTGACGAAGGACGACCGGCCCGGGCCAGCTACCTCGTACGGAGATGCGAGAGGACATCTGCGAAAGTATGGGGGTGGACATTCTCTACGTCACGCATGCGAGCTTCCTCCATCATGACACGGGAAACGGCCACCCGGAGAGGCCGGCCAGACTGAGGGCCGTGGACGAGGGGGTGACTGCCGCCGGCATGGTGGTCGAACGGCTGGAGGCTCCCCTGATCGAACCGACAGCACTTTCGCCGGTGCATGACCAAGGCTACGTCGAGGCCGTTCGGCGCTTTTGCGCGTCCGGGGGGGGACATCTGGATCCTGACACCGTGGCCTCACCGGATTCTTGGGAGGCGGCGCTGCGCGCCGCCGGTGCCGGACCGGCGGCGGTGGACGCTCTGCGCCAGGGTGTGGCCGGCGCGGGCCTGCTGGCGGTGCGACCGCCCGGCCACCACGCCCTGCGTAACCGGGCGATGGGATTTTGTCTCTTCAACAACATCGCGATCACGGCCGAGCTCCTCGCCACCCAAGGGGAGAGGGTGGCCATCGTCGATTGGGACGTTCACCACGGGAACGGGACGCAGGACTGCTTTGCCGACCGGCCCGACATCATCTATGTGAGTCTTCACCAGTTCCCCTTCTATCCTGGGGGGGGGTGGATGGACGAAACCGGGCACGGTGCAGGTGCCGGTCATGTCGTAAACCTCCCGTTCCCGGCCGGGACCGCCGGCGACGTGTACCGAGCCGCCTTCGATCGTGTGGTGGGTCCGGTGTTGGGCGCTTTCCGGCCCGACTGGGTGCTGGTGAGCGCCGGTTTTGATGCCCATACCAGCGATCCGCTCGCCGAGCTCGAGCTGGCAGCATCTGACTACGGCTACATGGCCGCAGCTCTCGCCGCCGCCTCTCCCCCCGGTCGTCTGTTGTTCTTCCTCGAGGGAGGGTACGACCTGGTGGCTCTGACCGGTTCGGTGGCCGCGACCCTGAGGGGGTCGGCAGGGGAGGTCTCCGCAGAGCCACCGGGCAGGTCCACGGGTCGGGCCTGGGACCATCTGGAGGCGGCCGCGCTGGTCACGGCCAGACATTGGCCGGTGAGATGAAGATCCCACAGTTCGGTGCGAAGGCACGTCGCTCGAGGCGGTGGCAGCGCCTCCTGACCGGTGGCACACCCGCGGCCGTGGGCGGGCCGCCGACGACCACGGCCGGGGGGGGGTTCCCGGCGTCGCCCAACGGCGCTTCTTCGTTTCACCTCATTTGGACCGATGACGGCCAGCCGGTCGATTCCGCCGAGGTGACCCTGGAGGTCGTGGTGCCGCCGACCGTGCCCCACCTCTACTTCTTCGCGTTGCAGGTGAGCTTTTTCGGCGAGGTCGGAAAAACCGGGTCCGCCCACCTCGGTCTGCAATGGAACCCTCGTTTCCCTGGTGCACTGGCGGTCAACTGGGGCGGGTACGAGGTCGGTGGTGCGATGTTGACCGGGACCGAGTCGAAGCTACCGAGCACCCCGGCCGACCCCAACACCCGAGACTTTCCCTGGTCACCCGGTCGACCCTACCGGCTGGCGGTGCGACCGACACCGAGTTCCCCCGGTTGGTGGCGCGGCGAGGTCACCGACCTGACCGATGGCACGACCCAGGAGGTACGCGACCTGGCCGCGGGAGGCATCCGGGTCGGTGAACCGATTGTGTGGTCGGAGGTGTTTGCCCGTTGTGATGATCCTCCCGTGGTGGTGCGATGGCGGGATCCCACCCTCCTCGCCGGCGGGGTGGGCCGGCCGCTCTCCGGGGCGAGGGTCAACTACCAGTCGGAAGCTGACGGGGGGTGCAGCAACACCAGCTGCGTCACCACCCCGGCCGGGATCGTCCAGATGACCAACAGCGCCCGCACCACTGCCGCCGGGAGCATTCTGGCGTGGCGTTGACCGGTACCTCGGGTGGAGGATGACCGCTCCGGCGCCGGGCCCAGAATCGGCAGGACCCGGGCGGACTAGGGGTCAAGCGGCAACGGCGATCTGCCGATAGACGAGGGGTTCAGCAGGACGCGAAGGGTCAGATGACAGCCTCGATCGACGATCTACTTGCCAAGGCAGTGGAGGTGGGAGCCTCCGACCTCCATCTCAAGGTGGGGTCTCCACCCGTTTTCCGTATCGACGGCGAGCTCCACATCACCAACCTTCCCACCCTCCGCCCGGCCGACACCGAGGGCTACGCAGGTACCTTGATGACAACGAAGGCCACGGCCGACTTCGATGCCTCCAATGAAGCCGATTTCGCCTTTGGACGTCAAGACATCGGTCGGTTCCGCGTCAACGTGTTCCGTCAGCGGGGTTCGGTGAGCCTGGTTCTGCGCAGGGTCTCGCCCACCTCCTTCACATTCGATGAACTCGGACTGCCACCCATCCTCGCCAAACTTTCAGCCGAAAAGCGCGGCTTGGTGCTCGTGACTGGCCCCACCGGTTCGGGAAAGACGACGACGATGGCGGCGATGGTCGAGGAAATCAACACCACCCGTCGCGCCCACATCATCACCATCGAAGACCCCATCGAGGTGCTCCACGCCGACCGGGAGTCGATCATCGCTCAGCGCGAGGTGGGAGTCGATACTGCCGACTATCACGAGGCAGTGCGGCGGGCGATGCGTCAAGACCCCGACGTCATCATCGTGGGGGAAATTCGCGACCCCGAAACCGTCAAAGCCGCCATGCAGGCGGCCGAGACCGGCCACCTGGTGATTTCCTCCATGCACACCGCCGACGCCACCGAAACCATCAACCGCATCGTCGACTTCTTTCCTCCCTACCAGCAGAAACAGATCAGACTCAGCCTGGCGGCCGTGCTCCGGGGGGTGGTCAGCCAGCGGCTCCTGGAGGCGGTCGACGGGGGTCGAGTGCTGGCAGTAGAGGTGCTCACCATGAACGGGCGGGTATTCGATCGAATGGTCGACGAAGACCAGAGCCACACTCTCGTTGACGTGATCAAGGAGAGCGAGTTCTACGGCATGCAAACGTTCGATCAGGCCATCCTCGAACTGTTCAGGACCGGGAAGATCTCTCAGCCGACCGGCCTGGCCAATGCCTCCAATCCCCATGACTTCCGGGTGAAGACCGACCAACTCGGCCTAGTGGACGTCTAACCGGCGTACCGTTCTCCCGGCGGGGACCCCGAGACCTTCGCCCTTTTCCCGGCGGGGACCCCGAGCCCTTCGCCCTTTTCCCGGCGGGGCCCGGAGACCTTCGCCCTTTTCCCGGCGGGGACCCCGAGCCCTTCGCCCTTTTCCCGGCGGGGGGCCGGAGCCCTTCGCCGTCGCCAACTCTCTATTTGCACCTATAGCCTGGAGCGGATGATTCCTCCTCGGCTTGCTTTTCTGGTCGAGCCCGATGGCCCTGCCGTCTCCCTGGCTCGGCGCTTTCGCGCCGGTGGGCACCAGCTCTACTTGGTGGGAGGTTCGGTCCGCGACGCTTTACTGGGCCGAGCACACGAAGACCTCGACTTCGCCACCGACGCCCGTCCCGACGTCGTCAAGTCGCTCCTCAGCGGATGGGCTGAAGCCGTCTACACGGTCGGTGAGGCCTACGGAACGGTGGCCGCCGTGCACAAGGGTTGGACCGTCGAGATCACCACGTTTCGTAGCGAGGTCTATCGAAACGAATCGCGCAAGCCGCACGTGCTCTACTCAGACGACATCGAGACCGACCTCTCCCGTCGGGACTTCACCGTGAACGCGGTGGCGATCCGCCTCCCGGAGGTCGAAACGGTCGATCCCTTCGGTGGTCTCGTCGATCTAGCCCACCAGCGCCTGCGCACTCCCTTGGCTCCAGAGGTCTCCTTTTCCGACGATCCCCTGCGGATGCTGCGGCTCTATCGCTTCCAGTCGACGCTGCGGTTCACGCCCGACCGGTCTGCGGAGGCCGCGGTTGCGGAGATGGCGGGCCGTCTGGCCATCGTCTCGGCCGAGCGGATCCGCGATGAGCTCTCCAAACTTCTGTTGGGAGACGAGGTGGCGGCGGCGCTGTGGGGAGTGGTACGGTCGGGGTTGGCCGTCCGGTTCCTACCGGAACTGCCGGCGCTCGAACTCGAGCAAGACCCGGTACAAAAGCACAAGGACGTGCTTGCCCACTCGGTGGCCGTGGTGAGCAAGACCTCGGCTCGGTTGGAGCTCCGCCTCGCCGCCCTTCTCCACGACATCGGAAAGCCGGCCACCCGCGCCTTCGGATCCGATGGAGTGACCTTTCATCATCACGAGGTAGTAGGCGCCCGCCTCTCCCGAGACCGGCTTCGCGCCCTCCGGTATCCCCGGCAGGTGGTCGACGACGTCGAAAAGCTTGTCGCTCTCCACCTGCGCCCGCACACCCTCAATATGGGTTGGACCGACTCGGCCGTGCGGCGCTACGTGCGCGACGCCGGACATCTACTCGAAGATCTCAACGAGCTGGTCCGCTGCGATGTCACCACCGCCAACACTCGGCGGGCCGGAGCCATCAGCCGCCGCATCGACGAGCTCGAGGAGCGCATCGACTACCTGACTCGCATCGAGGAGCTGGCCGCACTCCGCCCTCCGGTCGACGGGCATCGGGTGATGGCCTACCTGGGGATCCCTCCCGGGCCGCTCGTGGGCGAGGTCATGGACGAGTTGATGGAACGGCGCATCGAGGAGGGGCCGTATTCGGAGGAGGAGGCCCTCGCCCAAGTACGTCGCTTTGCCCTCAGCAAAGGGCTGCCCGACCCGGAAACGTCGTGAGTAGGAGGCTGGCGCTCGTCTTCGTGCTGATGGCGGCTTGCGTGCGGGGTCCGGCCGCCCCCTCGGCGGTGGCTCCGCCCTCGCCCCCTTCGGAAATCACCTCGACGCTCCAGGTCGGGCGGCCCGGAGCGGCTGGCATCGGCGACGCCCTCTTTCCCGACTTGGGCAACGGCGGTTACGAGGTCGACGAGTACGAACTGGCCATCGACCTCGACACGGCCACTGGCGAGTTCGCCGCCACCGCGACCATCCAGGCCACCGCCCAGATGAACCTGTCGAGCTTCAACCTCGACCTGGCCGGCCTCGAGGTCACGGATGTGAGAGTCGATGGATCGCCCGCCTTGTTCCAGCACCAGGGTGGCGAGCTGACGATCAGACCCGGCCCGGCCATTGCCGCCGGCCGCCTCTTCTCGGTGGTGGTGGAGTACCGAGGTGTGCCCCGACCTCGCCCGGCCGGGAACTCTTTCAGGCCCGGCTGGCGGCGAAGCGAGGACGGCTTCTATTCGTTCAGCGAGCCGGATGGGGCCTCGACTTGGTTTCCGGCCAACGATCATCCTCTCGACCCCGCCACCTACCGTCTGAAGGTCACGGTACCCGCAGATCTCGAGGTGGTGTCTTCAGGTCGGATGGAGAGCTCCACGACCAACGGCGGCCGGGCCACCGTGGTTTGGGTCATCGACCAACCGGCTGCTCCCTACCTGTTGCCCCTCGCCATCGGACAATTCGAGGTGACGGAAGCTGTGGGTCCGGAGGGGATCCCCGTTCGTGTCTACGCCTCCCCCGAGTTCACGCCCGGCGAGCTCGCCGCGTTCTCGCGGCAACCGGAGATGATCGAATTCTTTGCCGGTTTGTTCGGACGGTTTCCCTTCACAAGCTACGGAGCCCTGGTGATCGACGACCCCGATCTGGGGGCCGCCCTCGAGACCCAGGGCCTATCCACGTTTGCTGCGGGCTCCCTGGCG
>Ga0209341_10000748_pt1 | contig 33073 bp, 48 predicted proteins | sample RifCSP13_2_FD_184020 | JGI IMG/M metagenome (GOLD analysis project Ga0209341, IMG submission 184020) | Soil microbial communities from Rifle, Colorado - Rifle CSP2_sed 13_2 (SPAdes) (version 2) | ecosystem: Environmental > Terrestrial > Deep subsurface > Rock core/Sediment | place: Rifle... | reverse complement strand
TGCGACTCGCCACTCGTCGAACGGTCCCGGTGTCCGGGCGGGGCGATCCGGTCCGTGGCGCAGACGGTCGTGGCGGGCCGGTGCTGAACCCATTCGACGCGGGCGGAGTTGTTGCCGAACGCCATCGTTGGCGCGGGCTCATCGGTCCTGCGGATCGCCGCATTGGGCTGATTGCCACTCCGCAGCACCCACGACCGGGCCTTCTCCGTCAGGCACCAGGACGGGCCGTCGGCGGAGAAGTCGTTGCCGCCGGGCGTCCTGCGCTCGCCCCGGGTGTTCACCAGCTGACCCGCATCCCAGCCCAGCGCTGCCGCCATCGACACCCAGCGGGCCCGGCCCGGACCGAACAGACCAGCCTCCTCGGCGTGTTCAGTGTGCGTCGGCTCCGGCGCGGTCACCGGACGAACCCGGGAAGCGATCAGGATGGCGCGGCGCCGGGTCTGCGGCACCCCGAAGTCGGCGGCGTTGATGGTGCCCGCCCACACCGAGTAGCCCCAGCCCCGGAGGACCTCGGCGTACTGCTTCCACAGCGGCAGCACGTCGGGGACTTCCTCCATGGCGATCCACTCAGGGCGCAGGTCGTAGTGCCAGCGCATCGGCTCCGCGGCGAGCAGCGACCGCTTGTCCTTGCATGCGGTCAGCAGGCTCGCCCGGGTGTCGCGGCCGTGCGCGAGATCCTCGACGGCCTGGTGCACGAGCGGCTGATCGAGGAGACCGAGGCCCTTGCCCGCGCGGGACCATGCTTGGCACGGTGGGCTGTCGACCTTGCCCTTGATGTGGCCCTTGAACGGGGCGGTCGGGTAGGCGGCGACGTCGCAGCGGATGACGGTGTGCCCGGCCGCACTGGCCGTGGCGCAGGCTGCGGCGTCCCATTCCATGCCAACGGCACGTTCGGCGAGGCCGAGGATGCGGCGACCTTCCGCCCATCCGCCCGGACCGTGGAAACCTTCGACAATCACGCGGCCTTTCCCATCTGTTCGCGGTGGGCTTTCTGAACGCGCCAGACGGTGCGGGGGTCGATGCCGACCTGGTCGGCGATCTCCTGCACGGTCATGCCGCCACGCTCGACCAGCCGGAGCGCTTCGATGCGGCGCTCCTCACGGCCCGTCCGCACGCGGCCGGTGTTGCGCTGGCGGCGGGTGCGCGCGGCCCACATGCCGTGCTGGTCCTGAATGTCGGAGCCGGCATCAAGGCGTTCGGTGTGTGCTTCGCACTGCGGGCGGACAGGGCAGGCCGCGCAGATGCGTTGGGCGGTGGCGTAGGTGACGCCGGATGCCGGGTGGAACAGGTCGGGATCGGTCTGGGCGCACAGGGCGCCACCCATCCAGTCGTAGCGGCTCACGCCTCCCCCTCGGGTGTGTTGGTGTGGTGGTCGCGGGCGGCGTCCCACAGGCGCTCGCACCCGGCGTCCCACTCAGAGCCGGGCGGTCCGAGGCGCTCGTACAGGCCCGCAAGCCGGGCAGCGTGGGCGTCGAGGTGGGCATCCAGGTCTTGCAGGAGGCACAGTGCGTCCGGGCCGACGTCGTGCACCGTCTCCTCGCGGGCCTCCTCGGCGCGGGACGCCCTGCCCGCAGCCCGGCACAGACCGAGTGCCAAGAGCAGGCCCCCGGGGAGCAGGACGGCGGCGGTCAGCCAGCAGGCAGTCACGGTGCTCATGTCCGACCACCCCGCGCCTGCTCCAGCGCGGCCCCGTACACGGGCTCCCAGTCCCACTCCCACGCGCCCATCAGGTCGTAGATGGGCGTGACGACGGTGTCTTCGCCGTCGCTGTACGGGCGCGTCTCACGGACCGGGGTGAGCGCCCAGCGGACAGCCAGGGTGGCGCCAACGAACGTGGCGGTAAGGACGGCGATCCCGGCATGCACGCGGTCAGTCACGACCTCGCCCCCTCGCGCAGCGCACGCAGTTCCCGGGCGTCCGCCTCGTTCGCCGCCTGCAGCACCCGGCACTGCTCTTCGAGCGCACCGCGGGCTTTCTCGCTGCGGCGCAGCTCGCCGCGCAGCCGGGCCTCCAAGGGCGTCAGTGCGGTCGCGCCGTCGACCGGCCGGGCCTCGGCATCGGCGTGCAGTTTGGCCGTACGGGCGCGCTCCTCGGAGGCGAGGAGGCGCACCGTCAGATCGGCCACCGACGCGGTCAGGCCCCCGGCCTCGCCGATCAGGGCATCCCAGCCGAGGTGGCGTTTCTGTTCGCCGAGCGCGTCCGCCAGCGCTTTGCGGTGCACGTCGGACTCTTCGAGGACCTCGGCGACGGTGCGCCGGCCGCCGTACTCGGCGAGCTTCTCGCGGGCGTTGGCGAGATCGATGGTGAGGCGTTCGTTGACGATGCACGTGTCGACGTACTTCTCGTCGGTCTCGACGAACTGGCGGGAGGCCGTCTTCGCGGCGGCCTGCGCGGCATTGCAGTTCTCCTCGAACTCGTCGCGCTCGCTACGGATGCGCTCACGGTCGGCGGTGACTGCGGCGACCTCGGCACGCAGGCGGCGGATGGTGGTGAGACCGAACATCACAGTGCTGCCTTCCTTCGAGCCCGGTAGCGGCGTCCTGCCGCGCGGACGCACGCCCGACAGATGCGGCTGCCGCGCCACGCGTAGGTGTTTCGTGCGTCGTAGGGGTGGCCCTGCGGGCAGTGCGTCTTGACCGCGTTCTTGGCGGCGAAGGATTCGCTCCGCAGAGAGTTCTCCCGATGCGTGACGGGCTCCAGGTGGGCGGGGTTCACGCAGTGCCGCACTCGGCAGAGGTGGTCCAGTTCAAGACCAGCCGGAACCTCGCATGCCAGATGTTGATAGACAATGCGGTGGGTCATGCGGTACTGCCCGTCGACTCGGACCTCGCCGTAGCCGTCTCGGTTCAGTCGCCCGGTCCAGACCCAGCAGGCCCCGAGATCGGGTCGGCCCTCCGGCAGCGCGCCTTCCTTGTCGACCTTCTTCATCACGCGCTCGATCACAGTGAGCTTCACGACCCACCGCCAACCAGGCGCAGCGGCCACGAACCGTCGATCACCGCGTCCGTCTCACCCTTGCCGCGAAGGAAGTCCTGGAAGTTCCACGCCCACTCCCGATGCCACTGCACCTGGCGCAGGTGGACACGGGACGCCGGCAGTTGCACCTCCGGATACCGCTCACCGATCGCCCGCGCGACACCGAGCGCGGCCTGCGCATCAGCCTTCGCGGTGTGCGCCTCGGTCAGCCCCACCTTGTAGTGCGCGGCGAGCGCCTCCAGCGTTCGCTTCCCCTTGCGGTACCGGTCGAGGCGCCGATCCATAACGAGCGGGTCGATGACGGGCTCGACGCAGCCGAACCGGTCGGCGACCGTGGCGACTCCGTACCGGGCGCACTCGGCGTCCAGCAGCGGCAGGTCGAACGGGGCGTTCATGACGACCAGCGAGGCGCGGGCGTCGAGTTCGGCAGCAATGGCTTCGGCGATCTCGTCGACGACTTCCTTCGCGGGCCGACCGTGCGCGTGCGCGTGTTCGGTGCTGATCTTGTGCACCTGGTAGGCACCCTCGGGGATCTCGGCGCCGTCGAGGTCCGACAGCCACTCCCGGACGGTGCCGTCATGGCGGATGAGGGCTGCGGTGACGATGCGGTCGGTGGCGGTGTTGACGCCGTTGGTTTCGCAGTCGTACGAGGCGAGTGGGCCGATGTGCCAGGAGAGGCCGAACTCGCGGGTCGGTTCGAGGGTGGCGTTCACTCGGCACCCCCGGCGGTGAGCTGCGGCAGCACCAGATGCGAGAGCGCGCCCGCCTGCCACGCCTGCCCGATCGCCTGCTTGCCCGCGATCGGCACCGTCAGCCGCGTGTACGCAGCCCGGCCCTGCATCTCCACGCCCGGCACGTCATGGATCTCGCCCGTCTCCGGGTCCGCCCACTGCGCGACCCCCGCGGCGGTCATCTCTTTCAGCAGACGGGCCGCGAACGAGGCGCGGACCTCAGTGACGAACTTCCGCTCGATCTCGCTCGCGTACTGGTCCATCACCCACGCCTTGAACTTCTCGACGTCGGCAACGACGGCCGCGGCGGCCGGCTGGACGAGGCTGGCGGTGCCGATGTCCTGCTGCTCATCGAGGCTGATAGCGACCTTCTGGGTTCCGGTCTCCGCCTTCGCGGCGCGCAGCCCGTCCTCCAGGTCGCGCTTGGCGGCCTTCAGCTCGTCGCCGATGGCCTTGTGGAGGGTGTCGAGGACAGCGGCCCGAGCCGCTGCTTCCTTCACGTTCATGTGGTCTCCTGTCGGGGGGCGCCCCGCACTGCCCGCGGGGCGCCCTACGTGTGTCTGCGGGCGGTCAGGCGGCGGCGGTGCCCCGCATCAGCGCGGTCGCCTCACGGAACTCGGCGGCAGTGCCCTGCTCGATGGGGTGGCCGAAGGTGCTTCGGAACTGGCCGGGCAGGCCGTCGGCGAAGTTCATCGAGACGGCCAGCTTCTGCATCTCGTCGAGCGCGGCCTGCCGCTCGTCGGTGTTCGGTTCGGCTACCGGCGGCGGGGCAGCGGGCGCCTGCGAGGTTCGGGCGTCGCTCGTCGGATCCGGCACGCCGGTGGGCGCCTGCGGAGTCGGCTCCGGCTGCACGGGCGGGTCCGCGTCCAGCGGCGGGGCCTGCGACGCGTCCGCCTCCTTCGGCGGATGCGAAGCCGACCAGTTCACCACCGGCGCCGGGGAGCCGTTGTTGTACAGCGACAGCCCGAACTGGTCGCCGAGGTTGACCGCGCATCGCTTCAACGCCTGCGACAGGGCAGTCTTCATCGCCATGTCGTGCGCGTCACCGAGGCTCGGCTGGTTCACGGAGTCGCCGGCCGCGCCGTCGTCCCACGAGCCGAGGACCGTCCGGTCGGGCCCGTACACGGTGAGGCGGATCTGCGCCCGATAGACGACGGTCCAGCGGGAGCGCTCGCCCTGCTTGGTCTCGCGCTCGGCGACGAGGTCGAGGGAGATGGTCTCGGTGCTGTAGCCGCCGAACCCGAAGACGCGGATGAGCTGGCGGCGGATGTCCCAGGCTTCCATGTGGGCCATGCCGCGGACTTGGCCGATGCGCTTGGGGTTGACGGGCGCGAACAGCGTCTTGAGTTGGTAGTCGGAGAGGCTCATGAACGGCCGTCCTTCCGGGTGGTGGTGTTGGTGATGTCGGTCCACTCGCGGGCCTGGAACTGCCGCTCGCTGAAGGAGTGGTGGCGCCAGGCGTCGTTCTTGCCGAACCAGCCCCAGGCGGAGCGGTGTCCGCTGGTGGGGTGGGTGGCGAGGTGTTCGCAGCTGAAGCGGTAGTCGCCGTGGGTGTAGGTGTGGCCGGGCTGGAAGAACGGAGTGGCCGTCGCCGCCTGAGCGGTGGCCTTCTCTGCGATCACGTCGGCGACACTGGACCAGACGTCGAGGATGTCGGCGCGGACCTGGCATCCGGTGCAGGACGCCGGGCTACGACGGCAGGCGTGGTGGATGATGCTGGCCCCGTTGACGCCCTTGCGGATGATGTCGGCGCCGAAGTCGTTCAGCCTCGCGTCGAGTTCGGTGGTGGCCGTCTCGTCGAGCGGGAACATCGCGTGGATACGGGCGCGGGCATCAGTCATGAGGTGCCGCCCGTCTTGCCAGACAGGGCCGCGATGGCGGCCTGCCAGCGCTCACTCATGTCCACCGGCTCCGACGCGATTGCCCGGAACTGCTCACGCAGCTCGTCCGGCGTGCGGAAGTAGAAGGTGGCGTACGTGCAGTCGAAGTCGTCGTCCGCGTCCCGCAGGTACAGCGCATGGTCTTGCAGGTCGGCGATGACGCCCTCGTAGTCCTCGCGGTTGCCGCCGCCGTTGCGGGTGTAGATCGCGATGATCGGCTCGCCGTCGTCGCCCTTCTCCACCCAGGCGTCACGGAAGCGTCCGACGTCCGGGTTTCCGAGCGCGGCGAGGAGGATGGCGCCTCGGTCGTACTGGTGGCCGTCTGCGGCGACGAGGTTGTACATGCTCATGCGGTCCGCCTCCCGTCCTGCTTCGGGAACGGGTGGGCTTTCAGGTGTGCGCGGGTCTTGGCGTGCGTCGGGTGTTTGATCATCGACGCACCATGCGACGGCTCCGCCTTGAAGCGGGACGTGACCCGCTCCACCTCCGTCAGCTCCGCGAGGAGACGGCGGACGTCGTGCGAGCCGACCTCGACCTGAGCCGTGTCCATTCCTGCGACGTCTTCGATGTTCTCCAGCGCCGCATCCAGCTCGCCTTCGCGGCGGACGGAGTGGACGACGTCGGCCAGCTCTTCGAGAGCGGCGAGGATCGCGTCCCGGTCCTTCGGCTCACGCCAGTGGTGGACCAACTGGACGAGGGTGTCGGTGCGGATCTGGTCGACCCTGAGGGCGCCGTGCAGGTGGTTCGCGCCGACCTCGAAGGACAGGTCCGGCTTGTTCGAGTGGATCATCGGGTGACGCCTTTCCGGGGTTCGAGGTGAGCGGCGATCAGACGGAGCGCATCCACGGCCATCTGCCGGGCCAGCTCCGAGGCGGCCAGACCGGCGCCGACGAGAGCGTTCAAGGCCAGGTCCAGCCAGGCGGGCATCGGCTCCTCGTCGCCAATCAGGAAGACCAGGCACCAGCCGAAGCGCATGAACCCGGCGATACCGAGGGCGAGGAAGAACCACTCGGCAAGAGACAGGGTCGGCATCACGCACCGCCCGTCTCGGGCAGGTCGTGGCCCACGCGGTAGTCGTGGTGCAGCGGCCCGTCGTGCGGGTCCTCCCGCAGCGCGGCCACCGGAGCGAAGAACCGCGACAGCCTGTCCGCCGACTCGTCCACCGACGGACCCGGCACCTCGGCCTGCGGGCAACCCACCTGATGCGGGCCCGGCTGATCCACCGGCGGGCATGAGCAGCCGACACCCTGACGCGCACGCAGCGCCTCGGCCGCCGCCGTCAGCGATTCGTTCAGCTCCGCAACCTGAGCCCGCAGCCTGGACCGCCCACGCTTCGCCGAAGCGAGCGCCCACCGCAGCCGCTCGGTGAGCAGTTCCTCCTCGTAGAGCGACAGGCTCACGCCCGTCAGCTCCTCCTCGACCACGCCCAACGTGCGCAGCTCCGGACCGACCGGCATCGGCAGCGCGTCCGCCAACTCCCGAATCCCACGCTCAGCCAACTCGGCGAACGACTGCATCAAAAACTCGGGGCAGTTACACACCCCATCCAGGGCGTACATGCCACGCCCCTCCACCACCGCACGCCGCACCCACGACATGCCGTCCCGCGTCGTCACCGCGACCGGGTCATGCGTCGACGGGGCGCTCACACCGCACCCCCGTGGCGCTCGGCCAGCGGACGAACGGTCCTCGCGCTATCCGCGTCCAGTGCGTCCAGCACCTGCCTCAGCCGGATCTCCAGCACCGTGGCGGCCGTGACCATGGCCGTGTGGTCATGGATGTTGGCGTTCTGCTGCACCGCCAAGTCCTGCCGCGCAAGGCGCACCGCGAGGTCCAGCGGCGGCGCGTACGAGTCGGACGGCAGCGGCTGATACAGCGCATCCGCCTGCTTCACAGCGGGCAGCGGCGCCTCAGGCAGCGACATCACGAGGACGCTCGCGCCAGGACGGTCGGTAGGATTCGTACTCAAGGTGGTCCACTCCTTCTTGGGATTTGGTGGATTGCTGAGGGGCTGTCGGGACCGGGCATGGTCCAGGCGGCCCCGCCTGCGTTCGTGGGTCAGGCGGCGTCGGCCGGCGCCGCGGTCTCCTCCGGCGCCGGACCGTGGGGCTGGGTGAAGATGCGCCGCAGCGATGCGATGACCTCGGGAGTCGGCTCCGGAGCGGCATCGACGCAGGCGCGGATGTGTGCGATGACGTCGTCGCCGAGGAGCGCGCGGCGCTCTTCGCGGGTCATGCGGCGGCCTCGATGGGGACGCGCTTGATGACGCCTCGGAGGTCGAGGTCGTACTGCTCGGCGAAGCGCATGGCCGAGTTCAGGTCGGGCTGGGCTTCGCCGCGCAGGATGCGGGACACGGACGATTCGGCGATTCCGGTTCGGCGGGCGATTGCGGCCTGGCTGTGGTCGCCGTGCGCCTGGGCGGCTTTGAGGAGCTTGGCCGCGTCGAGTCGGAACACGTAGTCACCTCCCTCGGGGGGTGGTTGGCGGGGGTTGTTGCTGGTGGAAGGAGATTCCTTGCTCACGAACAAGACTCTGCCATGAACCGCCCTTGCGCGCAAGCAAGGTTACGGGGCGAGTTTGGTGTGTTTTCTTTCGAGTGTGTGTTTGAACATTGGAGTGAGTTGCATAAATGCAGGTCGGTGGCCCGACAGTCATCCTTGCGGCCGAGGGATCCTCTACCCACCTCCCTAGGTAGGGAGGTAGAGTCATCGGACATGACCGATGGGACCCCCACCCGCGCCCAGCGATTCGCCGCCGTCGTCGTACCGGCAGCAGAGCGCGCCGGCTACACCGGCCACGGCGCCAAGGCGCGCTTCGCGCGAGACACCGGCATGACCGAAAGCAGCGTCACCCGCCTATGGCAAGGAAAAGCCATCCCGGACCCCCGCTTTTTCGAACCCATCACCGAAGCCGCAGGCATCCACCCCGGCGTTCTCTTCGTGGAAGCTGGCCTCCTCTCACCCGAATCGCTTCAGTCACTGTCCGAAACGGATCGGTCGCAGGTAGGCTCTGGCCTCACTCCGGAGGAAGCGGCCGACGGGCTCGGAATCCAGGGCGAAGTGGACCGCCAAATGTTCTTTGGCATCATCGAACGTCTCAGGCGACTCCAGGCCGCCAAGGACGCCGACCACGCCAGCCACGCCGACCCCGGAGAGGCAGCAGCGGAGATGTGATGCGGGGGTACGTATGGGTCTCATGACCGGCACGCGGGCCACAGTCGCAGCAGGAACTACCGCGATGCTGGGAGGAGCGGCGGTCACCCTCTACGGCGCCACCCACGGTGACCCAGCACTCTCCCTCGGCGGGGTCTGCCTCACCATGATCGCAATCACCCTGGTGTCGCTGTGCCTCATCCATCACTGGTTCACCAACACCAGCGAGGAAAGGCACGCCCTCGCCGTCGCCACACGCACGGCCGACGACGAGCGGAACCGTTTCATCACCCTGAGAGCGGCCCTCGAAAACGAACAAGGCCGCCTCGTCAGAGACACGGCAGCCGAACGCGCAGCCCTCGCCGCCCGCCTGGTGACCGAACGGGAAGCACTGCGCGCCGAGTTCGAGGAACGCCGCGCATCCCTCATGGAAGAAGCGATGGAAGCGACCGTCCGCATGTTCTACAACGGCAAGTTCGCCCCAGAGTCGCAGAGGACGGGAAACCTCATTCAGTTCCCCGAGCAGCAGCACGAGCGCCTGCCCGCCCGCGCGCGGTCCCGCGAGCACGAGTCCGCGAGACCCTGAAGCCGTCCGCGCCCACGAACGACAGCTTCACCCGCTCAGGGTTGAACTTCCTGCCGAACGTTGTCGCCTTGTACACGCGGACCGTGACGATCTGGCGGATCGCCTCCCGCTTCTGCTCCAGCGACAGTCCGGGAGCGCCGCCGCCTCCGTTCCATACCTCTTCCGGGTCCGGTGCGGTCAGCAGCTGCTGGATCAGCAATGGAACGCCTGTCGCCTTCTGGAGCCGCCCCTCCAGCTCCTCAATCTGAGGCAGGAGCTCCAGCTCCTTCTGCGACAGAGAAGCCAACGACAGCAGAGGGCGCCCCTGCTCGTTGCGCGTCCGGTTCAGCCGGCGCGCCTCCTCCATCTCGTCCCTGTACGTTTCGAGAAGCGACTGAGCGCGCCGGACATCGTCCGCGACCTGCGCCTCGTCCGGCAGCAGCGCGGCACGCGCCTGGTCCTTGTTCCGCAGCCAGGACAGCAGTGCCTCTTCTACGTAGGCGTCCAGCATGCGCTCGGAGACGGACACGTCACGCTTCTCGGAACAGGTGTAGATGTTCAGCTTCTTCGCGGCGGCGCCCCGCTGGTTGGACTTGAGAGGAGTGTCGTCGCCGCAGCTTCCGCACAGCGGAATGCCTGTGAGTAGATGCTTCGCCCGTGAGTCGAACTGTCCCCCGCGTGCGGGGTCGGTGAGGATCTGAGTGACGCGCCGGAACAGGGCGCGCCCTTCCGGGGTCTCCAGCCCTTTGAGAGGCTTCCACTTGGCCTTGACCGCCTTGCCGTGGTGGAGCCGTTCACCCAGGTATACGCGGTTGAGCAGCATGTACTTGACGTTGTTGTCGGTCCATTCCGAGCCGTCCGCGCGCTTCGCGTCGGGGTTGTTCTTCAAGCTCTTGATGACGGAGTGGAGGGAGCCGCCGCCGTCGACCCGCTTGAGTTGCTCCACCACGATCGGGCCCTGGATCTCGTCCTCGAACTGGCCGATCAGTTCGCCCGTGTTCTCGTCGTACTTCCGCCGGTATCCGAACACCAGATGTCCCCAGGCGCCGCCGGCCTCCGCGGTACGGCGGGCGGTGCGGATGATCCGGTCGCGTGTTCCTTCGGCTTCGTCTTCGGCGTTCACGGCGTCGAGTGCGGTGGCCCTGCGGTCGTCTCGTTTGGAGAGGTCGTAGACGGTGCCGTTGTAGCAGAGGAGGACGTTGGCTTCGTGGCAGGCGTTCCGCAGTTCGACGTAGGCGCCGAGGTCGCGGTAGTACCTGCTGGCTTCGAAGGCGACGACGATGCGTGCGACGCCGGTTTCGATGGTGTCGAGGAGTGCTTCGAAGTCGTCGCGGGTCTTGCGGCCGTGGCGTGAGGCTGAGATGCCGGTGTCTTTGAATTCTTCGAGGACGGGCCAGCCGAAGCGGTCACAGAGGGCGCGGCCGTCGGCGAGCTGGTCTTCGACGGAGCGTCCTTTCTTCTTGGGGTCTCGGCTGTTGCGTCCATAGAGGAGGGCGTTGAATACCTGGTCGGGGAAGACGAGGTGGAGGTATTCGGGTGCGAGCGGCATCCCGTCACCCTAGCGGCTTAAAGTGGGTGTCTGGTGGTGTTCGCGTGCGCGAGTCGAAGTGAGACCCCCTATTGGGCGGGACGGCTTTCGGGTCAGTCGGGGGGCGTCACTTCGTCGAGGAGGTGCAGCATGTCGTCCAGCCGTCCGCGGAGTCGCTCGACGAGGAGGATGAGGCCGGCGGCGTCGAGCCGGGACATGTCTTCGGAGCGTACGTAGTCGAGGTCGCGGCGGGCGCCGTTCATGCGGGTGGTCTGGGAGTTGGTGAGGCGGGCCCCGGGATTGGGGGGCTGCTCGGGCATGTGGATCCCTGGTGCTGGCGGTGGGCGTAGGGCGGCGCTGCCGTACGGCTGGTTACGTGGATGCTGCACGTAATTATCGGTTAGGCATCCGAACTGGCCAAGGATCGGCAGGTGATGTCACTCGAACGAGCGTTTTATTCGCTCTCCGCTTGAAGTCACAGCAAAAGCCTCACTCGCGAATGTAGGTTTCAGCCTACAGACTTTCATTCAAGATCCATCGAGCGTTGTCGGGTGCCCGCCCCGCCGCCCGACTGGGTCCTCGCCCGCCGACGGCGCATCGGCGAACGCATCCGCGAAGAGCGCCGCTGTGCACGGCTTACGCAGGAGGCGGTGGCCAACCTCATCGGTATCGACCGGCCATCGATCGTCCTCATCGAGCAGGGCGAGAGGAACGCGACCATCGACACTCTGCTCCTCATCGCCGACGCCCTCAACGTCCCGCTCGCCGATCTCGTGCGCTGAACGGGCGGCCACCCCCGCGACGGGGGCGCAGGGGTGACCGCCTTCCCACCACCGGGTCTGGACACCGGCAGCGGGGGCTTCAACGACGCGCGGACGGGACACGCTTCGGCAGGCACTCGACATGCAGGTACACCGTGATGCCCGCAGCCGAGGCGGACACCTTGTCGTGCGACGTGTACTTCTCGCCGCTCTGGATCAGGCGGCCGCACCTGTGGCAGTACTTCACCGTCGCCCCCTGATCAACCGGATCAGGTGCATGCCGGTCTGGCACTGGCGGCCGTCGTCGACGCACTGCTCGCAGTCCTGCGTGTGCGTCTGGAGCGTGCGGTTGGCGTGCTCGCCCGTGCAGGTGCGGCAGCCGCGGGGGAAGATGGTGATATGCCCGTCGAGCAACCGGATGCGGCGCTGGCCGAGGTCGAAGGCCGTCTCCGTGCTCAGGGTTATGGCGCACCACACGCAGGCGGTGCCTTTGAACTGGGCGTCGGACATGTCCCTGTGGCGCGGGACTGGCAGTAACGCGCGCGCGTCCGGCGTCTGTTCCTGCGCGGTATCGGAGTCCGCACTCATCACGCTGCCCCCAAGCGGCATCGGGTTTCTCGTACGCTGAGTACATCGGCGTCTACGCTGAGATAGCTACAGCCGGGGACCCTTGAAGGGGTTTACCGGGTTTACCGCCCTGCTTGGGAGGGTGCAGAACATGGGTGAAGCAGGCGTGCGCAACGAGGCCCTGTACGAGGCTTTGCGTGAGGCCGGCATAACGTACGACCGACTTGCCGCGGCCGTACGGATCGTCGCGGCGGAGTCCGGCGACAGTCTCCGGACGAGCAAGTCCACCGTCGCGCAGTGGCTGGCGGGGAGCAAGGTGCCGGCGCCGCAGACCGCGGTGTACATCGCGGAGGCCATGTCCCGCAGGCTCGGCCGCGAGGTCCAGCCGCACGACCTTGGGCTCAGGCTCGGCGCAAATGAAGACCGGTCCCAGGCGGCGCTTGGGACGCACCTGGGACCGGATCCGGTCGACATGCTACGTCGACTTGGGGACGCCGACATCCACCGGCGCAAGCTTCTCGCCAACGCCGCCTACTCGGTTGCTGCAGCGGCGCTTCCCCTCGGTGTGCACCAGGCGCAGGAGTATCAGGACCGCGTCCGTACCGGTCGGCGTGCCGGCCGTGCGGAGATCGACGCGGTACGGGACATGACCGCGATGTTCACGGCGATCGACGAACGGCACGGCGGCCAGCACGGGCGGACCGCAGTGGTGCAGTACCTGCGCGAGGACGTTGCCACCCTGTGCCGGGCCACGTTCGGGAGCGGACGGGATCAGCAGGACATGCTGTCCGCCGCCGCCGATGTCGGGTACCTGTGCGGATGGAAAGCCTACGACGCGTCCGAGCACGGGCTGGCGCAGCGCTACTACCTTCAGGCCTACTCCCTCACCCGGGAGGCCGGGAACGAGTTGCATGGGGCGTGGATCCTGCGGGTCCTCGCACACAACGGGATGGACATCCGCCGGCCCGAGCACACACTCGACTTGGCGGAGGCCGCGCTGGCGCGGGTGCGGGGGAAGGTGAACCCGGCGGCGGAGGCGCTGTTCGCGGTGACGCGGGCGCGCGCCCTGGCCAACGCGGGCCGCGGCCCGGAAGCGGTGACGCAGGCCCGGCAGGCGCAGGATCTCGTGGAGCGCGGCGAGCAGGCGGAGGTGCCGCAGTGGGCTGCCCTGTGGGGTGCCGCCCGGGCGACGGTCAGCAGCCACACGGCGAAAACCTTCCGTGCGCTCGGGGATCATGCGAACGCTGAACGGCACTACGCCGAGTCTGCGCGTCGGCGCCCGGACGGGACGCAGCGGATCACCGCTCTGACGGTTGCGGCGGAGGGGCGGGAGCAGGCGTTGCAGGGGCATGTGGAGCAGGCGTGCGATACGTGGGGCAGGTCGTTGGATCTGTTGGGTGGGGTGCGGTCGGCGCGGGCTGCGGAGGAGGTGGCGGGGATGCGTCGTCATCTGCGGGTGTTTGAGGGGCGGGGCGTACGGGCGGCGACCGACCTGGCCGAGCGGGCGCGGTCGTGGGAGATGACGTACGGATAGGTCGACTGGCCGTGAGTTTCCGGCCGCCTCGCTCGATATCCTGGGCTCATGCCTCCCACCTCCCCGCTTGGTTCCGCACGCTCTGCTGCCGTGGTGAACGAGGAGATCCGTGCCCTGTGGCTGCGGGCGGGCGGGGTGCTCGGGCCGGAGGAGCGGGCGGTGTACGCGCGGCTGGTGGTGGAGTGGGCGGCGGCGGTACGGGTGGAGAGTGCGGTCGCCGACGCGGCCTGACTGCTACGCGTGAGTCGCATCCTCCGCGATCCGCAGCCCAGCTCGGGCACAGAAGTCGGCCAGCTCAATGCAGCCGTCCAAACGGTCGCCCGTGTCGAAACGTGCCACCGCGCCATCGGGAGCTACGTCCCACGTCTCCGGGTTGGCGTCCTCGTAGGCGTCGACGGTACCGATGCCGTTGCGGTAGCGGAGGTACAGGTAGCGGCCGTCGGGGGTCCAGGCGTTCCACTGGGAGGGGCAGGCTGCGCAGGTCTCGACGGTGCGGGCGATGACCGCGTTTGGCTTGACGGTCCACTGGTTGTTCTCCCAGCGGACGTAGCCGATGGCGGTGTCAACGTAGTCGTAGTTGAGGCCGACGTCTCCGCTGTCTACTCCCAGGGCGTTGAGGGCGTCGGCGAGAGCTTGCAGGCGGTCGCTCACTTCGCCACCTCCGGAAGCTTCCAGCAGGCGTCCGTGCACGCTTCACCGTCGTGCGGATAGCCGACGTCATCCCCATCAACGTCGTCGAACTCGACAGTCCGCATCGCGGCCAGACACCACTTCCCCTTCTCCGTCAGCCACGCCCCGGTCTGGCTCGTTCCGTGCTCGATCAGTCCGGCCCGCTCCATCACGCCGAGCACAATGTGGTGCGCGCCCGGGATGTTCCCCGTAAGGGCCTCTGCCGCCTTCCAGCGCTCGTCCTCATAGAAGGGGATGAGACCGAGGAGGTCGCGCACGAGATCGTAGGCGGCCTGAGGGTGGCCGCAGCCGCAGAGGCCGAGGCCATGGGTGTTGTCGTAGAAGACGACCATGAGGTGATCGAGGACGCCTTCGCGGTCGGTCATCGCTCGACTCCGGCGGGCGGCGGGAACCATGCGCTGAACTTGATGGCTCCGGACGGCAGGCTGTCGACGAGCCGCCGGACCCGGCCGTCGTCCGGCGGGAAGTCGCCAGCGGCCACGAACGGCGCGAGGTTCACGACGACCATGCGCTTGCCGTGAAGGACGGCGTGCTTGCGGGCGCGGTCGCGATTCGGGAATGGGCGGTAGGCCATGCCGCCAGCATGGCAGGAAGGGTGGCCCCGTACCTACACGTATTGCAGGCGCCGAGGATCCAGCCCAGCAGCCACCACAGGCGACGGAGACTCCGACGGATCCGGGGCGCCATCCCTCCGGCACACCCGCGCATCCGGATCGTACGAAGGCGTCTGCCAGCTGAAACCCTCCGGACAGGACTGGCCAGCCGGGCCCCGCTCCCCACGCTCACCCTGCGGACCCTGCTCGCCCTGGACCCCGGCCGCGCCCTGCTCACCCTGAGGGCCGACAGGACCCGTCGGACCCGACGGGCCGACCGCGCCGGGCACACCGATCGCCCCGGGGCTGCCGTCGACCCCATCGTTCCCGGCCGCTCCCGGTGAACCAGACGGCCCCGACGGACCCGGTGAGCCAGTCAGTCCGCGCGGCCCCGGAATCGGCACCGGCACCTCGACGCGGTCCGGCAAATCCTCAACCGCCTTCGCCGGGTCCGGAGCTACTGGCGTCGCACCCTCAGCCTCGATCTGCTGCCGCAGCGCCCGTACATCACCCACCAGCGTCGACACTGCCTCGCCCCGAAGGTCCGCCTCCGCGACCGCCTCCGCATAGTTGCGCTCCGAGGCGTCGATGCGATGCCACAGCGCGTAGGAGATTCCGAACAGAGCGACGATCGCGCACACCGTGGCAATGCCCCGCCAGTGCAGGACGATCGTGCGCTCAGTCCGGGTCATGGGGTTACGGTTCCTCCGAGTCGGATGATCTCTATCTCAAGCTGGGTGATCCTGATCAGGTAGTCACGGCGCTGCTGCTGCAACACGGCAAGCTCACCCTGTACGGCGGCCAGCTCGGCCCGCTTCGCCGTCAACTCCTCCTGAAGCTGATCCGTCAACGAGTTGCGGGTCTCCCCGCGTTTCCCGATGTACGCCACCACCGAGCCGGACAGCACGCCCACGCAGGCGAGGACCGCACCGAGGGTGGTGGCATCCAACAGACCTCCAGCCGTCTACGAGGAACAGATCAGACACCAGAAGCCGTGCGTGGGCCAGCGGTGATGAGAGTGTCCTGCGCCTTCCCGCTGACCCCGGTCGGCTTCCACAGGCCGAAGTGGGAGAGCACCGCCGTACCGAACGACACGAGCGACAGGATCGCGGCCGTACCGAGGTCGTAGCCGGACGGGTGCGGCGCGGCCAGCTCGACGAGGAACCCGTTCCCCGCGGTGAGCGCGAGGAGCAGCACGGCCTTCGCGCCGGCATGTGTCACGCGGGTCGTGACGAGGCCGACGAGGACCGGGAGGACGACGGAGATGAGCAGGCCCAGCCAGTACGCCTGGTCGAGGTTCACGTTCATGGTCTTGCTCCGTTCTGCGCCAGGGCGCTGGTGTGCGCGTCGAGGCGCGCGTACTTCTCTTCCGTGTTGTGGCCGTCCCACGTCCCCGTACCGACCGTGACGTGGGCGAACAGGTCGATGTCGGCCGGGTTGATGTGCCACGACACCTGGCCGGTCGGCAGGTCGATGAAGATGACCGGCCAGTCCGGGGCGTCCGGGTCCGCGCGGTACACGAGGATCGACGGATACCCGGCGGCGAGGTGGGCGATGAGGTGGTGGCGCTCGCGGTAGACGATGCCCAGGGCGTCGACGTCGGTCACGAGTCATCTCCCAGTGCGTCGGCGAGCCGGTCGAGCGCGACCTCGGCGCCCGCCGTGGCCGCAGCCTGAACCTGCTCGGCCGTGATACCGCCCGCAGCCCCGACCGCCTCGGTGAGCGCGAGGACCGCGCCTTGCAGGGCGCCGATCTGTGCGGTGGCCGCAGCATGCTTGGCGTCCGTGAAACGCAGGAACGTTCCCGCCGCCCGCGCCGGATCGGTGCCCGCAGGCGCGGTGGGGCTGTCGAGCTTGAACGCCCACACCTCGCGGGCAATGTCCTTCTTCTCGCCGTCGGTCAGTGCCACGTCGTCCTCCTGTTGGTTGCCGTCCAAGCGCGCACCGACCCGGCCGCGCATCGTCTGCATACTGAAGCCGCGCGGATCAACCTTCCCCGGCTGCCACTCCAAATGACCGATCACCGACCGTGCACCCCACCCGTGATGGCGGCAGATCGCCGCCCCCACACGCTCGACCGCCAGCAGCTGCGCGGCCGGCCACGGATCTACGCCGTCACCAAGGTTGATGCACTCGAAGCCGTAGAAGCCCCGGTTGCCATCAGTGTTCGCCTCGTCGTCGACCGGCAGGTTCGTCTCGTTGATGACGGCCTGTTCGACGTCGTCGTCACCCATCCCCGCATGGTTGGTGCGCCCGTACCCGACAAGGTGCACAACACCCTGCTTGTCGATGACGCCGTGACACAGCGGGCCGGGAAGTGTGTTGTGGCCGTCACGGCAGAGGGCGACGGACGCGTCGGTCTGCGCCTTCGTGTCGCCGCGAGTCACCGTGTGGTGGATCATCACGCCGTGGACCGGACCCCAGGGGCCTTTGTGGTTGCGGTTGCGGGTCTCCCAGTCGCCGACCTCGACGACGGTAACGCCCTCGGCGCGCAGTAGTCCGGCGAACGTGGATGCGTCTGGAGGTGTGGCCATCTCAGGCTCCCGCAGTCGGGATCTCGATGAACGCCGTCCCGTACTCGGCCGTCGTCAGGACCGTCGGATACCCGTCTCCGACACCCGAGATGACGAACCAGGACTCCGCCGCGGCAGTCCACTCGCGCCCGTCGCGGTCCGTGTACGTGAGGACCGCGCCCGTGTCCAACACCAGGGTGATACCCGTGCACCAGACGCCTGCGATGTGGGCGCCGTTGGTGCCGTCGTACTGGATGCTCGGCCGGCGAGAAGTGACAAAAGGCATGAAGGCTCCTATGCGATGCGGCGGAGAGTGAGGATGGAACCGGCCCGCACGTTCGACGCGGTGGCGTTGGAGGTTCCCTGCGCCCACCGGAATTGCAGGGTTCCCGCTGTGCTCGACGTGATCAGAACCCCGTGGACCAGGCAGTAGGTGCCCGTGCTGGCTCCGCCGCCGATCTCATTCGTTTCCGTGATCGCCCTTGACGGCATGGTCAGATCCGGCACCGTCGTCGACGACGTCGTGGTGTTCTGTGCGCCGATCATGCCCCACTGCATGGTGGCGCTGGTCGGGCCGGACCATCCGATCTCCAGGTCCCCGGCAGTCGCGGAGTCGTGCAGCAGGTGCAGGGTGACGTCGTACGTGGCGTTCGCTTCAACAGCCACGGCCAGGTCATCATCGTCCTGCAACGTGGTGGAGCTGGTGACTGCCTCGGTCGTCGCCTTGTACGCGACGAGTGGCAGCATCGACTCCAGCAGGGCGCCCGTGATCCGCTGCCCGGCGGGGGTACTCGGATAGGGCATGGTGTCTCCTACAGTGCCGTGATCGCGTGGTAGGCCAGCCTGCCGTCGGCGGCGGCGCTGTGGGTTTTCGTGACGTCGTTCTGCGAGCGGGTCACCGTGAACGTTTGCGGGTTGATCACGTCGGCGTTGTCGTAGCGCAGGGCCACGGTGGCGGCGTTGGTGTTGCCGGTGACCCGCACGGACCGGGTGCCGATCTGGTTGGCGGCGGTGATCGCACTGTCCGTGGTGTCGACGTGCCACACGTCCGGCTCCCACCGGGTCAGCGGCCAGCACTTTGCCCGCAGGGTGGTGCCTGACCCTTGGAAGCGGACTCGCAGGAACGTGCCTGCGACGTGGGTGACGGGGACGGTGAAGCTGCTGCCGAGCTGGGTCTGTACACCGGCCACGATCTTCCGCACCGTGAAGGTGACGGCGTTCGACGTGGTGAACTCCAGGCGCGCCATGTACAGGTTGGAGGCGTCGGCCATCCGCGCGCACACCGCCCCGTACAAGCTGTCGCCGGTGGCCAGGTCCGAGGTGGTGATGTCGCAGTAGATGTCGAAGTCCGGGCTCACCGCCGTGATACCCGACCGACGGGTCGTGTCCACCGTCGACAGGGTGTGCACCGCATACGTGCCGCTGACTGCGTAGTCGGATGCCGAGCCGCCGCCCACGTTGCTCCACGCCGTGCCTGCGTCCGACGTGCCCCAGGTGCTGGACTCCGTCCGCGTGAACGTGTCGTACAGCCACGACGCCTTCGAGCGGGTGATGCGTACGGCCCACACGTAGTAGACGTCCGTGGTCGCAGGTGTTCCCCCATGCCGGGCGCGCATCGCTGCGCGTGACGCGGTCGACGGGGCGGTCAGGGTCTGCTCGATGTACGTCCACACGGACGACGACACGACGGTGGCCGAGCCGAGCCCGGAGCTGATGAAGGCGTCGGCCGAGGTGTACCAGTCCACCGCCGGGCGCAGGTCGCTCCAGCCGTCGACGCTGAACACCCACATCGACACCGTGTAGGTGGCTCCGGGGGTGATGCTGCCGGCCGGGGTGCGTGCACAGTTCGCGCCGCCGGAGGCGTTCACCCCGTCCGGGACGATCCGAAGGCTCGCGGTGGCCCGCGGGTGAGGCATGACGTAGGTCTGGCTGCGGGTGAAGGTGCTGTTGGACTGGGTCCACCCGGTGGTGTCGGTGTCGAAGAACGGGTTGGTATTGAGGAGGCCGCCGGGGGCGGTCACCGTCATGACTTCGCCGCCTACTCGCAGGTCGTACGGGCTGTCGCCCGCGTCGGACGTCCATACGGGGCTGCTCGTGGTGAGGATGTCGACGTCTGTCTCGGTCGTCGTCAGAGCCTCGGCCAGCTCACTGCCCGCCGTGTCCGCCCACGCGAACTCCCGCCGGGCCGCCGCACTGTCGTCGTCCCCCGTCCACGCCACATCCCACGGCCCGGCCGGCGCACAGTTGAACTCGATGTCCCACGTGAACTGGTCGAGAGTCTCGCTGTAGCCCTGCACCTGGAGATCGATGGTGTCGGTGGGCAGCCAGTCGGGCGGGTTGGTGATCTGGATGCGGTCTCCGACATCGGTGTTGCTGGCGTCGTCGAGGAGGCTGGGTGCCGCCGACAGCATGATTTTGACGGTGGGGTAGCGGCTCTCGTCCCAGGTGCCGAGGTGGACACGCCATCCGGCGACGTCGTCGGTCTGCCCGTCCTCATGCAGGTTCAGGGTGACCGACTCGTCGTACAGTCCCACACCGTCCGGGGGTGCCAGTGTGGACAGGGTTCCGGTGTCCAGGGTGACGCGTGAGGAGGAGCCGCCGGTGCGGGCGACGGTGACGTCGTTACGGACCCGCTGGTCGTCGTCGGTGGGGGTGAGCGGGGTGACAAGCCCGTCGCCGGTGCTGTAGTCGAGGGTCAGTGTGGGCATCTGGTTGTACAGGTCGACGCGGTCGCGCAGACGCAGGCCGAGGAAGTCGCGCTGCTCGCACAGGATCCCGCCGTCCACGGCCTCGGCCTCACGCAGCAGATCCAACAGGGTCTGCTGGCCTTGGCCGCCCATCTCCTGGTCGCCGACGCCCGCCGCATAGGAGGGGATACCCTCCTCGGATCCGAGACGGAAGATCCGCGCATATCCGGGTTCGCCCACCCAGCCGACGAGCGCACCGAGGGTGCTGCTGAACGCGCCGTCGTCGTCGGCGACCGCGACATGGCCGATGGCTGTGCCGTTGAGGCCGCCCGACTCGCCGGCGCGGACCTCGATGACGGAGCCCACGGTGTACCCGGCGAGAGTCCCCGAAGCGGATGTGGAGGTGACGGTGTCGAGGGTGGCGTCTTCCAGGTGGAAGGCGATGATCTGGTAGTCGATGTCCGCGCCGTCCTGGGTCAGTTCGATACCGATGCTCCGCTGGGTGCCGTTGAGGCTGAACGCGGTGAATCCGGTGGCCAGGATCTGTGTGTTGTCCACGTCGTAGGCGCGCAGGTCGACGTTGCCTGATGTGTTGATGTAGGCGGTCCAGGTGCGGGCGGTGCCGGTCTGCGTGAAGGAGAACAGACGGTCGGTGAAGTCGACGCCCGCGGTGGGGACGGCGGCGAAGAAGCGGATGAAGATGTAGCTGGTGGCCGTGTAGGCGGGCGGGCGTCCGCGGACCTGCCCGGTGGTCAGGGTCGGCAGGGCTGCGCTGGGTGTCCAGTCGGTGTAGGCGGCCGGGGTGACGCCGGTGGCCGTGGCCGTCATGGCGGCCTGGCCGTCGAACCCGGAGGCGAACGAGGTCGCTGAGGCGGCGTCTTCCATCGGCCAGTACGCCACGATGCCAGTCCGGGACGGGTTGGTGAACTCGCGGTGCATGGGAGAGTCCACCGCGCTGACACCCTGGGAGAGGCGGCGCGTGATCCCCGATGCTTCGATCTCCGTGACGACGTCGAACCGGTTCTCCCAGCGGACGTTCCACGCGGACACCTCGCCGACGAAACGCGTTTTGCGGTTGGTGATGGAGGCATCGCTGTTGATTGTCCAGGTGAGGCCGGCCGCGTCGGCGAACGACGTTGTGCCAACGGACTGGTTGGAGAAGTAGGGGTCGGTGACGATCGTGCCCCAGATTCCGTTGCGGACTTCGGCGGAGTGCACGCGGCCGATGGGTGGTGTGAATCCGACGTCTGTCGCGTTGCCGACGCGGAGAGGGACCGTCGAGTTGAAGATGCTGGTGGTCCCGGCCTGGACGACAGCATCGCCGAGTTGTGTCCACGGGGAGTCGAGGGTCTCCGCCGTCCAGAAGGTGATCGTGCGTCCGCTTGCCCCGTTGTCGACGTCCAGGGTGGCGCGGATGGCGAGGCGCCCGCCGCCGCCGGGGATGGGCGGGGGGACGGTCGAGGATGCGCTGAGGCCGGTGGATCCGTCGGCGGACCATTCGAAGTAGAGGAGCCCGTTGCGGGAGCCGAGGAACCAGGACTTCGACGCCACAGTGAGCTTGCCCAGCATTTCGACGGTGCCCTCAGCCGTGGTGGTGCTCGCTGTGGTGGCGGGCGGTATCCAGTTGGCGAAGGTGGCGTCGAGTCGTACGTCGATGTCACCGGTGATGTCGAGGCTCGCGGTGTCGGGGGTGGAGGCGTATCCGGTTGTGGTGCCGGGGAGGTCGAGGTAGATGTCTCCGGTGAGGACGGATACCCGGACGGGGGTGTTGCGGCCGATGTAGCCGTAGTGGACGCCTTCGGGGTTGCGGGGTGTGTAGGTGCCGGTGGTGTTGTTGAGGGTGAAGGAGCAGCGGGTGGGTTCGGTCTGCTGGCCTTCGTCGGAGCGTCCTCGGGTGATGCGGATCTGCTTCGCGCCGCGGACGTCGGAGGTGACGTCAGTCCATGCCCCGTTGATGTACAGCTCGGCTTTGATGGGGAGTGCCGTCTCGGGAAATGCCACGGGTTACCTCCCGTCCAGGGCGACGCCGCGTACGCGGGTTTCTAGGCGCAGCGGGTCGAAGAGCTGACGGGCCACCGTTTTCCCGTCGAGGTTCAGCACGACCTCGATGACCTGACGGCCGCCGCCGCCCGCATCGGCCCGCTTGCCTGCCGTTGTGCCGCCGCGGGGCGTGTTCAGCATCGACGCCCACGCGGGCATCACACTGCGGTTGCCGGTGATACCGCGGGCGAAGCCTTCGGCGGTGAAGTCTCCGACCTCTTCCATCACCTTCGACGGCGACTTGATGCCCAACGCCTTCTTGATCGCCGACTCCATCGACTTCGCGATCCGCATCATCTGCTTCTCGATCGCGTCCTGCTTCGACTGCAACCCCTTGACGAGACCCTCAGCCGCCTTGATCCCGGCCCCGTACATGGCGTCCGCCGCCGTCGCACCCGCACTGCTCGCCGACTTGATGATGTCGACGCGCAGCTTGTTCAACGACTTGATCTCCGACCCGGACGCGCCCAGCAGTGCGCTCGCCGTCTCCAGGCCGCCGCCCTCGGTACCGGCCTGCGCGATCTCCTCGATCAGCCCCTTGTCGAGGCCCTTCTTCTTCAGGTCCTTCAGCGCCTGCGCGAACGCGGCCCCCTTGTCGCGGGACTCGGTCAGCCCGCCCATGATGGAGGCGACAGTCACAGGCTGGCCGCTGTTCGCGCCGCGGGTGATGTTCGCCGACGTCATGATCCCCGACTTGACGGACGACGACAGCGATGCGGCTGCCGACTTCAGGCTGTCGAGCTTGTCGCGGGCCTTCTCCAGGCTGGCGTTGACGCGGCCCAGCGCCCGCTCCTGCCCGATCAGTTTCTTGCCGACCGCATCCAGGGTCCGCAGCAGCCGTGACTCGGTGCCCCCGCTGGAGGCGGCCTTGATGTTCGTGCGCGCCTTCGACAGGGCGGCCACCAGGTCGGCCAGGCCGGACGGCGCGCCAAGCCCTTTCTGGAACGAGTTGGTCTGCCAGCCTGCCGCACTCCCGAACCGGTTCATGCCGAACTGCCCGGCCAGATCCGCGCGGGCCGCCTTCTCCGCGTCCGTCAGCCCGCCCTTGGCGAAGCGTGGCAGCTGACCCGAGTTGATGAGCTCCAACAGGCGGCGATGCCTCTTCGTCTGCTGTGCGTTGACGATGAACTCGGTGTCGCTGGAGCGCACCACATTGCCCGAGCCGAGGAGGGTGAGGATGCTGTCCGAGGTGCCGCTGCCGGGGCCCTCGATATATCCGCCGCCGGGGTACGCCTGCACGTCCCCGCCGCCCGCATACCCGCGTACCTTCCCGCCGCTGGCGTAGTCGCGTTTCGCGGGCGCCACCTTGCTTCCGGTCCCGGTCGTGACGAACCTGTTGACCGTGGTGATGGTGACCGTCTTGTCACCCAGGTTGAGCAGCGCCCTGCGGACGGCGTCGATGCTGCCGATCGCCTTCCCGTTCGCCGCGTACACCTCGGTGCGGCCGTCCGGGAGCTGCTTCGTCTTCAGGCCGACCGCTTCGAGTGCGGCGATCGCGGTGGCGTTCAGGGTGTCGACCTTGACCGTCTTGGCGTCTGGGGTCGCATAGAGCGCCGCCTGCACCTCCTGGAGCCCGACGATCGCTTCCTCGCGTTCCAGCTTCACCATCGTTTTGATGTCGCCCGGCACACCCAGCAGTGTGTTGACGTACTCGGTCGCCTTCTGCCTGTTCCCGTCGAACGCGTCGATCGCGAGCCGCATCATCTCCTCGCGCAGCCCCTCGGACTCCTTCGTCATCGAAGCCAGCGACTCGCCCGCCGCGATCCCCGACGCGATCAGCTCGTCCTGCGCCGACGAGGCCGCCGACATTGCATCACGGTTCGCGCGGCCCGCCTCGGTGTCTGCGTTCAGAGTGGCGCCATGCTCCGCGAACGACGCGGTCAGACTGTCCAGTGCCCCCTCGAACTGGGTCTGCGCGTCGTGCGCCGACCGGTTCACGTCGTTCAGAGCGAGGATGCTTGCCCGCAGCCCGTCCGCCTGCTGCTGCTGCGCCGCCAGCTTCGCCGACGTGTCCTGCGCCGCCTGCCCGAACGTGCCCATCGACTCGGCGGCCATCTCCTGCTCGAACTTCGCAGCAGCCAGCGAATCCTCGTAGCCCTTGGTGGACTCCTTCAGCTCACCCAAGTCGCCGCCCGCAGCAAGCCACGCCTTCCGCAGGATCTCGTACTGGTCCGCGGCGAGCTTCGGGTTCCCGGCCTTGACGTTGTTCGCCATGACCTTGTCCCACGCCTCGACGTTCTTCCTTGCGTCGGAGATGCTCGGCCCGGTCGCGATCCCCAGCCACGTGCCCATGTCGGACGTCAACTGCAGGAACTTGTTGTCGGAGGCGCCCTTCGACATCATCGCGATCGACGCGGACATTTCGTCGAAGTTGCCCTTCAGGGCGCCCGTCACCTGGCCCGTCGTCGCCAGCGTGTTCAGCGACGTCGTCAGCTCATCCACCGCCACGGGCGCCTTGTTGTCCGACATCTGATGCATGACCAGCGCCAGCGCCCCGACAGCACCGGCCGCGAGCATCGCCTTGCCGCCCGCGCCCAGCGTGTTCAGCGCCGCGTTCATGCCCGCGATACCGCCGCCCGCAGCAGCGGACGCGGCACCCAGTGCGGCGATCCGCGTCCCCAGCGTTCCCACCCCGCCGGCGATCGCCGCAGCCCCCGCGCCCGCCAGTGACACAGCCTTCAGGGCGACCGCGGTCTGCATCAGGATCGTGACCAGCTCCGGCGGCAGCGCAGCCACCAGGCGGGCCGCCGCGTTGACCAGCGTCAGCATCCCCGGCCCGGCAGCCGCCGCCGCCTCCACCAGAGTGGACACCGCGTCGCCAAGGTTCGTCAGGGTTTCCCGGGCGGCGGGCCCGTTCTTCTGCGCGTAGTCCATGAACGTCTTGATCGGACCCGACGTGTCACCTGAAGCGAGGGCCGCCGAGAAGCGGATGATCCCGTCGACAGCGTCCTTCAGCGCCGAGTTCGCGAAGCTCGACACCTTCTCCGACAGGGCATCGAACCCCGGCGTGGCCATCGCACCGCCCGCCACCGTCACCAGCCGGTCCAGCTGCGACGCCGCACCCTCAGCCATCGGCGCCAGGCGCGGCACCAGCTCGTTGAGAAGAGTGAACGACTTCTCCACCGGCACCATCGTGAAGTCGGCGGTCTCGTCGGAGAACGCCTGGAAGGTGTCCTTCAGGGTTTGCAGGCCGACCGCGGCCCGTTGTGTCGTCGCAGGCATCCCCGCGAACGACGCGGCCACCATCCGCTGCGCCTCGGCTGCCTGCACGGAGCCGCGCCCGGATTTGACGACCGCGTCCTCATACTTCTTCTGTGCGTCGGCCGCCGCCGACAGGCTGGACACCTGCCCGGCGACCGCGGCCCCGAACGCAGCCACCGCCAGACTCGCCGCGCCGGCCTTCACCGCGATCGGGGCGAACGCGGCCGCCAAGGGCGCGGCCGCGGCGGCCAGGGGGATGATCGACCCCTTCACCCCGACGATGGACGCGGTGACCCGGTTCATCGCACCCGATATGAGCGCGGACTCGGACACGAAACGCCCGCGCATGTCCCGCAGTCGCCCGTTGACATCACGGAACGCACGCGCGGCCTGGCCGCTGTCCGCGCGGATCCGGATGTCTACATCGTCCCCGGCCACTGGTCACCTCCTTCCGGGTCGTCGTCGGGTTCGTCTGGGGTGCCGAGCTGCTCGATGGCCAGCAGGCGCAGGAAGCGGGTGTCTTCCTGCATGAGTGACGTGTAGGTGTAGTTCGGGAACTGGCGGAGCAGGCCGAGGATGTGGCGGGCGTGGGCTAGCTCGCCAGGCTCTCGGACAGGGGTTGCGTCGGAATCTCCGACAGCTCCGGGTAGATCTCGCCAGAGGGCGAGGCGTCGGGCAAAGGGTCGTTCTTGTGAACCCCCGTCAGGGCTTCGACGTAGGCGTTGTTGAGATCGATGATCATCCGGTGGGGGCGGTTGCGGGACTCGGCCACGGGGATCGGCTGGCCGTCGGCGTCTTCGAGGTTCCAGGAGATCAGCGACTCGTGGAAGCGCTCAATGGTCTTGCTACTGCCCTCTCCGTCGCCGCCGTCCATGCCGGTGAAGGTGAGGAACTCTCCGATGGTGAGGCCTTTGAGGGTGGCTTCGAGGCCGTGGAGTTCGTGGCCCGCTTCGAAGGTGAGTGTGACGGTGTTGGGCTGCTCGCGGAATCCCACGGCCGCACCTCCAATCATGTGTTGTTGCAGCTCAGGCCCATGTCGGAACTGCGCCGTTGGCCAACTGCCCGGGCACGGTGGCTGTGAGTTCGCCGCTCGCGGCGCGCGCCAGCGGATAGTCCGTAAAGATCATCTCGTTGGCCAGGGTCTGACCCGACACCGTGAGCGTCACCGTGCGCTGTACCGACGACGACGGCACGGTCTTGAACACGTCGTGCGACTGGTTCGCTGCGTCGTTGAACACGATCGTGCCCTCGAACGTCGCATCCGCGAGCAGCAGCAGCCGCTCATAGGCGGACTTGTCGATGCCAGTGACGTCCTGTACCCCGCGCGGGGTGGCGAAGCTGATGTTGGTGAAGTCGTTGACGATCGCGCGTGCGGTGCCTGCGCTATCGTCGATGCTGCATGTTGACCAGCCGAGGCCGCTCTCCTTCGCCGTGGCTACTGCCCTCCTCGATGAGGGGAGGGCAGCCGACGCGGCCCTCCCTTATTCGGCCTTCTCCGGATGGTTCCGGAGGAGATACTCAACTGCCTTTCGGTGACGCCTGATGTCGTCCTTGAAAAGGCCGATGACTCGGTTGCACGTCTGGCAGAGAAGTCCGCGAACGCGTCCCGTCTCATGACAGTGGTCAACCGCCAGTCGGAATTCCGTTCCTGTCCGACCGTGCTTCTTGGTTTCGGCTTCTCCGCATATAGCGCAGACGCCACACTGCTCTTCCAGCATCGCCAGATACTGATCTGCCGTGAGTCCGTAGTTCTTGGCCAGAGTCCAGCGATGCTTGTTCTCCTTGTGGCGCTCCTTGTTGTCGTGGAACCACTGGAGAGCCTGTGTCGTGCAGCACCCTTTGCAGGCGCTTCGATACACGGCATTGGTTGTCTCAGTCGCCTTGCGAGCGAGACTGAAATCAGTGTGTGTCTTGGTGACTCCACACTTCCGACACGTCTTGGGGTCGTCGGGAGACTTGGGAGCGCGCAGGGCCCTTCGCTTCCGAGGCTGAGGAGGGTGCAGTGTGGCGTGGCGGGCTGCATCGCACGCCTTACAGGATGCCTTGACGCCGTACTTGCCTCGTGGGGCCTTAGAGAATTCAGACAGGGGCTTATCGACTGCGCACTTTGTGCACGGTCTAGAGTCGGGCTGCATAGCCCAATTCTATTGAGTTCTTTAGCCACTTCACTCACCTCCTGTCGAATTCCGGTGTGACATACGGCGCTTCTGGTTATCCCGTCGGTGTCGCCTCAGCGAGCTGTGATTCCGTGACCCACTTGGCGTCTCGGTCGGTATCCCAGGCGAGAGAGCCGAAGACCTTCCGTGTGCCGTCGGTGGTGGTCCATTCCTTGCGGAAGCGCGTGGGGTGCGTGATCGAGTGACCAGCGGTAAGGATCTTCACTGAGCGGGTCGCTCTGCCCTCGTCCACCAGCGCTCGCGCCCGGGCGCTCGGGTTTATCAGCGCCAGTTGGAACCCAGCAGGCCCGAGGAAGCTCATCCGTCCCCGGCCGTTGTCCTCCTCGTAGACCAGCCGGGGGGTCCCGAACGTGAAGCTCTCGCACTCTCCCGTGAAGTCCTCGCCGTCGATCTCCAGGCGCACCATGCAGCGCTCGGTCACGTCCTCGCCGTCAAGCTCCACACGCATGCCACCAGTCATCACGCACCCGCCTCCCGGGCCCGCGCGAGCTTGTCCTGGTGCTCCGAGAACTGCTCCACCCACAACTCCGGCCGCTTGTGCCGCAGCACCGGAGTCCTGCGCGGATTGCCCCGCCAGTCCCCGTCCCGCACCACAAACAACTCCGGCTTGCCCAGCTGAATCCGGTGATCCGGAGCCTGGAAACAGGTCTGCCCAGCCTCGAACAGCCACCACGTCTCGCCCGGCGCCACAGACAACTCCCGGTACCGCCACCCGCCGCGCTTGATGGAGCCGATCTGCTGCGGAGTCATCACCTCGACCTGCGCCTTCCACCCCTTCAGATAGCGGGGGCAGTCCACTTCGGCGCAGGTGGCCTTCCGCCAGTGCGACTCGGTCGGCATGAGGATCGAGAACGTCTTCCGCGCCGAAGCGGGAAGGCGCGGGATCGGCCTATTGATCTGCATCGTCATCAGAACACCTGGCTCGCAATCTCGTTCTTCACGATCACCACGGAGAACGCGAGCGACGTGAAACCGCCCGTCGTCACCGTCACCGCCCGCAGGTAGCGCCGGATCGTCGCCGTGTTCGAGGTGGCCAGCCGCTCCGCCGTCCGCCCCGCCGTGAGCTGCGTGAAGCTGAGCCCGGTGACGTCCGCGAACGTGACGTTGTCCGCCGAGTCCTGGACCTTCACCGTCACGTCCGTGCCCGTGAACGCGTGCGCCTGCAAGTAGGCCTGCGCCCCGAACGAGGCGGACGCCGCGGTGTCGATGCCCGTCCCGTTCGTCGCCGCCGTATCCGTGCGCACGCCGGCCGTCAGCGACCTGCCCCACTCCAGACCGAACCCGTTGGACTGGGCCTCGACGGCGAAGGTGAATGAGCCGTCCGCGCCGCGCGTGCCGTCGTAGTTGATCTGCTTGGAGACCATGCAGGCGGCGGGATTGCCCAACGTGGTGCCCCGGAAGTAGGCGGCGTGTACGTCGGTCCGGGGCAGCGTCGACAGCCGGAGGTGCGCCTGGTTGGTGGCCGGATTGAAAAACGCCGACCAGGACATACCGCCGGTACGCGGTCCACCGATGCGCTCATAGGCGGACTTGTCGATGCCGGTGACGTCGAGGAGGGCCGGGCCGCCGGAGGTGCTGATGGACCCGATGTCGCCGCTGACGTCGTAGCCGTGCAGGTAAAAATTGTCACCAAGTCCCGAGGTCTTTGCCACTACGGGGCCTCCGTCCACGCGTCGTTGATGATCAGCCCGATAGTGAGCGTGGCCACCCGGTACGTTGTCGAGTCGAATCGGGCGTATCCGAACTTCGCCCGCAGCGGGGCGCCGTGTGCGCCGAGGAGATCGACGTTTGCGACGGTCCCGCCGAGGGTGAAGTCGCCGCAGTACTCGCGCATCAGCCCGTTCACCGCGCCTGTGACCGCCGTGTCGACGTCGTCTTCGGGCTGACTGTCGGCGGGCATGAACACCCGCCCGGTCAGTTCCAGGCGGACCGACACCACGTTCAGGCCGGACCGCGCCGGGACCGCTACGAGGTCCGATACCCACAGGGCGTAGATCAGGCCGGAACCGGGAGCCGAGACGGGCTCGTGTCCCAGCACTTGCTCGAACATGCCGAGCCCTTGGGCATGCGACATGGCTGCGCTGCGGTAGGCGGCGAGGTCGAGGTCAGCCACGGCGCATCACATCCTGCCCGTGTAGCGGCGCAGGAGCCGTTCGCCGATGCCCTGCTTGCGGGCGTTGAGCTGGGCGCGCGTGGTGATCCAGTGGTCGTAGCCCTTGAACTTCGTCACCGGATAGTTCCGGGACCCGATGCCCGCCAGCCATGGCCCGTAGATGACGCGGTTGTCCCAGATCTTGGTGCCGTCGACGACTTCGATGCGGGTCGTGTAGTACGGGGTTTGCGTTTTGAGGACGCGGTCGAGTTCGTCGAGGAGGATGCCGCGGCCGGTGTCGGCGAGTTGGCGCTCCAGGTGGTCCACGTACGAGTTGAGGACGCGTACGGCACGGCCGTCGGACATGGGGCCGCGGACGTCGGTGGACACATCAAGGCGCATCAGATGCTCCTCGTCCGGCCCTTGCGGCCCAGCTCGCTGCTGTAGATGCGGTCCCGCAGGTCCTTCAGTCCGCGCCCCGACGACTCCCGCTCGGAGTCTCCGGAGCCCGACGTGCGGGCGTACCCGGAGCGGCCTTGCAGCAGGTCGGTGAGGGCTTCGGCGATGCACAGTTGACGGATCGGTCCGGGTGGCCGCCACAGGTAGACGGTGCTCGCATCGCCGTGCGTGTCAGCTGTGGTGCCGAGCGCGCCGCGGGTGACGGTGAGGGTGCGCGGCGCGTAGATGGTCACGCCGACCGTATGGGCGGCGATCGTCGAGCCGTCCCACGCCCGGCGCACCGTGAGGTTGTTCCCGGCGATGTCCTCGATGAGCATGCGCTCGGAGTCGATGAGGATCGACTCGCCGGCCGTGAACGCGGTGCCTGTCTGCACGGCGACGGTGACGATGTTGTTCTGGTTGGTGATGCTGCCGCCGAGGGTCTGCCCGGTGCTGAGCTGCTGTCGGTCGGTGACAATGACCCGTTCGGAGTCGATGCGCAGGATCGACCCGACACCGGCGGCAGCGGATGTCGCGCCGGTGACGTCGACGCTGGTCTCGCTGGCGTCGAGGGCTTCGGCGAGAGCGCCGGCCGTGGTCTCGGTGTTGCGGTAGCCCCACAGTCCGGCGATCTGTACGTCGCGCTGGTGGGTGTCGCCGCCGCCGAAGCTGGCGTCCTCGCCGAGGTCGATCTCGACGCGGTTGAAGGGGGGCCCGTCGTTGACGGGTTCCAAGTTGTACTGGCTGGAGGTGATCGTCGTGCCGCCGGATGCGAGTGTGGCGACGGAGACGAGTTCCTGGCGGTTGAGGCGCAGGATCCATGAGGTGCTGCTGGAGGGGGATGGCCAGTCGAAGTAGCGGGTGGCCTGTGCGGGGAAGAACCTGCGGTGACAGAGGCCTTCGATGCGGCGGGAGGCGTCTTCGAGGGTGCGGTCGATGCGTGTGTTGGAGCGGGCCGTCTCCTTCACGTCCAGCTCCGCTTTCACCTCTTCGCGGGTGGCGTACCAGACGCCGTCCGGGCTGGTGTTGGTCTGTTCGGCGGAGGCGGGTGCGTAGACGGTGACAGTCTCGGTCGCGGTGACCGCAGCCGCGCTCTTCAGCCCGGACCAGGTGGCGAGGTAGCTGCCGGGGGTGAGCGACGAGGAAGGCGTCCAGGCGTAGCCGTACGAGCCCGTCGCGGGATGCGTCACCCCGGATGTGGTCGAGGCGAGGGCGGTCGAACCGGTGGCGATGCTGGTGACGGCGATCGACGGGGTGGCATCCAGGTCGGTGAGACTGCCGCCCTCGAAGTCGTAGAACTGCCCGAGCAGCGTGACGGACTGGCCTGCGATGACATCGGTCATTACGCGCTGCTCCCGTCGACGATCAGCCCGAGCGTGGCGAGCTTGGTGAGCAGGTCGGCGAGTGCCGCGTTCCCGCCGCGGGAGCCGGTGACGGTCTGCTGAGCGACGCTCGTCGCGCCGTGGAAGCCGAGCTTGTTCCCGGTCCCGTCGAGGGTGTGCACGGCTCCTGAGTCCGCAGTATCGGCGAAGATCCACGTGCCGCAGGCGTGCGCCAGGGTGACGCCGGATTCGAGACGCAGGTAGGTGCGCTGCGTGCCGTCGAACGCGGTGCCGGAGAACACGGAGAAGATCCAGTCCGAGCCGGTGGCCTCGCAGTCCAGGCGTGAACCGAGGGGTCGGAAGCGGTAGCCCTTGTCCGTGCCCAGCACCGAGAAGTTCGCATCGTCGACGACGACCGCACCCGTGAACGTCGCCCCTACCAGCGGCGCCAGTGCGGCCAGCGCCGCAGTCAGGCCGGTGATCTGCGCCTGTGTCAGCGTCACCGCATCCGCTCCGGCCGCGGCGTGCGAGGCGGCGTGCGAGGTCGGGGTACGGGTGTCCGAGAGGCGGCTGTCGTTGCCGACGCAGACGGTCGTGCTGGTTGTGCCGAACGAGACGGTGAGGGTTCGGTCGGCGGCGAGGGTGCCGCCGCCGGTGAGTCCGGTTCCGGCGATGACTTGGGTGGCTGCTGCTGCCCGTGTTGCGACCTGTGTGTCGATGTAGCCCTTTGAGCCTGCGGCGAGTGTCGTGTCGGGGGAGGAGTCGGGCAGGACGAGTTCGCCGGTCATGGTGTCGCCTGCGACATCCACTTTGCGGGTGTCGCCGGTCGTGGAGACGTAGCCGGTTGCGGTCATCTGCCGTACCTCCTTCCTCGGCGTTGTGGCGTGGTGGGTTAGGCGGTGCGCTCGGGCCAGTGCCACGTGCCGCCGACGGTCCCGCTCTCGTCGTGCGTGATCTCCCTGTTGAAGAACATCCCGGTGGGGTTCAGGACGGCGAGTCCGACGAGGTCGGGGTTGATAACCTCGGTGACGATCGCGGCGCGGCACTCGCGGGCGTACTCGCCGCCCGGCGTGCCGTAGCTGACGTAGTGGACGATGCGGCCCACGCTCGGCTGCATCGGCTACACCTCGCCCTCGTCGTCAGTAGGGGCGTCCGTCTCGGGGCCACTGGTAGCCGGAGAACTTGCTGAAGAGTTCTCCGTCCGGGCCCGAGTCGAGCGGCTCGCCGCCCGCGTCTGCTTGCGGGGCGCTGGCTTGCTCGGCTCGGGCGTATCCGATGGCTTCTCGGTGGATGTCGAGGAGCTGTTCCCAGGCGATGGCGACTCGCCTCCCTCCGGATCGGGCAGGCCGCCGGCCGGCCCTGCACTGACCTCAACGCCCGCCTCCGACATGGCGTCTGCGGGCGACGCGGGTTCGGGTTGGTCCGCTGCCGCCGCGGGCGTGGACGTTGGCTCGGCGGCAGCGGCGCTCTCGGGGTCGCGCTTGTTGCTCGGCCCGCCATGGCGGGTGATCTTCGGGCTCATCGAATCTCCATCGCTCTCCACGTCGGGGCCCGGCCACACCAGCGGCAGCGCCCACCCACACCGCGCACACAGCAACGCCGGAAGCTCCACCACCCCCACCGCAGG